>Ga0255052_10001214_pt1 | contig 19728 bp, 16 predicted proteins | sample JV7_2_21_MG_FD_188632 | JGI IMG/M metagenome (GOLD analysis project Ga0255052, IMG submission 188632) | Seawater microbial communities from Jervis Inlet, British Columbia, Canada - JV7_2_21 | ecosystem: Environmental > Aquatic > Marine > Inlet | place: Canada: British Columbia | collected... | reverse complement strand
GATATTGTTTCAATAAGATTTGAGCCAGAGTGTAATCGATATGTAAGGGTTTGATGTAAGCCAGGCCGTTCCTGAAAATCACCCCTTAACCGAACATCTGCATAATCATTACAACTCTCTAACTCAATCTCAGGGATCATTCGACTCCATTCATCGCCACCTGATGGGAAGGGATATCCCGTTTCAACCCCTAGCACCTGCCAACCTCCAACTGATCGGTTCAACGGTTTGTATTCAAAAGTTGAAAAGCCAAGAGTAGGCCTTTGGTTCATGATTGCCCGAATGTTCTCAGTCTCAAGAACTATTCGGTCATCCAAGCTCTTGTAGGCTACTGCACCTTTCATTCCCAACACAGGGATATTGAAGTTCTTTGAACTGACGCGAACAGGAGCCCCTTTGTATTCTAAGTCAAGTGTGAAACCAATAGATAGGAGATTTCCAACATCATCTTCAATGGAGATCGAAACTGGTTCTTCAACTGTCTCTCCTGCTTTCAGTTCGAACTGAAGTCTCTGAGGTGTAACATTGACATTCTCAGGAGGTGTGAGAGTAATCTCACCTTTGATATCATCAGTTGTGTTGTTCCGAGCTCCAAGTCCAATCTGCATTTTTCCTCTTTGTGGTATATATGGATACAAAGGCCCAGGTGTGACAGTTACAGCCTCAACTGGAATAAGACCACTATAGAGCGATATTGATTGTTCACCAAGCTTTAAACGCCATTCTCCATAAGTTGGAACCTTCTCATCAGCGTTGATCTCACGATCAATTGGGCGAGCTGTTGAAGATATTAAGTAAAGCCCAATAGCTCTTACAGATTCACCTGAGGCTATTGTTCCAGAGGTTGTTCCTTCCACCTTAATATTAAGATCCTTCTCTGGGGTGATAGCAAAGGAATACGATAGTTCAGTTTCTTGACCATTCTGTATCGTGAGCTCTACAGGATATTCACCATAACCGATGTATGCAGTATGCGCTTGTGGGCTACCATTTGCTGAGAGTGTCTTATTATCGAGTGTTAGATGAAATCCGCAGATCCCTTTCGCTTCTCGATCAATAGTGACATCGAGTAGGTCTCCGTTCTCACCTTCAAACCGATATTTGTAGATTCCAATGTTATTCTCAACCACATCATCGATTTCTTGTTTGATCTCCCGAGTATAGGAATCGTACCAGTTGTATCTGTCAAAGAATTCCTTGAACAGGACATTACTAATGATACCTGGGATATGAGATTCCATGAGAACTCTTGTTCCAGGAACCCAGTTGTATCCGGTACGTTTGTAGAGTGGTACGGCCTTCAAGTTACCACCCCAGGTGTGAAGGTCGATTCTACGTTTTCCTGCATCAGCGGCGGTCTTTGCAGCTTCAATCAAGAGTGCCTTACCGAACCCTTTTCCTTGATATTGAGGATTCACGCCTAGAAGACCTACATACGCCGCTTCCTCGTCAAGACTGGCTTCACAGACGTTACATTCCCCTACAATCTTGTCATCTGTGTGAGCGACAAGATCACGAATGTCCTTTCTCTTTTTCTTTTCTTCAAAGACTCGCTTCGCTGTGAATGGATTTCCACCCGTGAAACCGCCAGGCCAACTGTCCGAATCGTCGAACGAGTTTAGGCACTCAGCTAGTCTACCAGAATCTTCTATTGTCAGCTGGAAGTCGCGAACCTTACCTCGTGTATACTTGTCACTCAATCTGTTTGTCTCCTGAGAAAAGAGTAAGCCAACCCCTCTGGCATTTATTAATAAGGTCTGCGCATAAAGCGTCTAAAATCGAATAGGTTTGTTAACCAAAAAAAAGATAGAAGAGGGGAAATCCCCTCTAAGTAATCCTATGTTACGATTGCGTCAATGACACCAGTGGTGGTTTCAGCGATAATGGTTAACGACTGCGAAGCTGTAGCATAATCGGCGGTTTCGTAATGGGAGGAGGTTATCTCAGCCCATCCAACTGCTGTGATATCGACACCACCAACACCTGTAGCACATTCTATGCTACCACCAACCCCTGTGGGAAGATCAGCTACAATAGTAATACCACCAACGGTCGATTCAAAATCGAATGTTGAATTACCTAGCAGAACTACGTCATCGGTCATTTCAAAACCAATGCCACCTGCAGTCACTAGAACAGTCACATTACCTACATGAGCACCAGGGCCTAGAGCAATGATAACCCCACCAGCAGCTGCAACGATATCAATAGTGTAGTTCACACCACTTCCGAGTGTTATGTTCACACCCGCAGCAGTATAATCCAGCCCAATCGTGTTACTAGTAAAAGTGACCGTTGGATCACCATCCGTCGCAAGTGTGTTGTTGTTAACCTCTATGTCAATATCATACAACAGTGTTGCATTATCGACGAAGATAATTGATACACCTCCAGCATCCAAATCGATGTCTAGTGTCACGGTTCCTGTGGTGGCTCCGACTTCACTCTCAAAAGCAAAGTCAGTGGTGGCGGGATTCCAGTTCCAGTTGGTTGTCCCATAGTAAGACAGAGCTCCTGCAACTATGGCCCCAACTATAATGACCGCAAAAATGCATGCGACCATACTTGTGTTTCTTTTGTAATTACTCATTTATTGCACCTTTTCCGTATTGAGAGCGGGCAAGAGAGAGAAAAGCGTGCCAATTCTCTCTCAGCTCTCTGTATTGCGAATCTTCTTCCAGAGCAAAGCGACGCATGATTCGCGATGTGTCACCTCGTACGGAGGATGGGAGCTTGTCGTGCCCCTCTTCGTTCACAATCAGATTTGATGAACTGATCTCGTTCTCTCTTCCGATCATCGCCGTCAATAGTTCCACAGCCTCACTAATCTGATCCTCTGGAACATCTATGCCATAGACTGAGAGGTTTTTGATTATGGACTTCAGGCGTTTTGTAGCATCATCCCCAGTGGCTTGCACCATCTCACTGATGCCCATCCTGTACTCCCGTGCAGACGCACGATAGTATCTCTGGACTATGCCTGTCTGGGTCGCTTCGGTTCTTTCTTCGAAGACAATTCCAACTTCTTTCAGCTTCTGAATGTGATGTAGGATAGTACCAGGGTTCTTTCCTGTCACCTCAGAGAGTTGTTTTACTGTCATAGAATCCTTGACAAGATAGTCAAAGACAATTTTCGCTCTAGTAGGCTCCATCAGTAGTTTGATCGTTTTCTTGTCTTCGATGACTTGCATATCCTTGACTCGTGGTTTTCGTTTCTTGGAGCCACTCATTTCTAAAGACCTCCTACAAAGCCTGGACCTGATTCGGACTCCTCGGTTTGAGGAATGAGGTTTTCATCATCAGCAGTGAGTATCATGTACACCCTCGTGAGACCTATAGAGAGTGCAGGTAGAGCCACAAAGGCAAAGAAAATCGCCATTGGGACAGCATATATTGCCACTGCAGCAATCCCCGGTCCAAAACTGAAAGGAAGTGCAAATACTGCTAATAGTAATGGCGAGATTAAAGCGACTATAATTATGACAAAAGCTACCCAAAATCCGATAACGCGATCGAAGTAATCTATACTCATCCTGAATGATTTCTTTGTGGCTTCAACGACGGAATACCCATCGATAATAGCTGGAAACAACATTGTCAAAAACCCAGTACTTAGAACGAACCAAATCACTCCAAGTCCTGAAACTATCGGGCTGAGTGTTGTTCCAGTTCCAGAACTTATGAAAGCAATACTGAGTACTTGATCCCCAAAAAGGACTACTGCTCCAAATGAAACTAGAAAGACTGGTCCAGTAATAATCAAGAACATCACAAGTCCTCCGCCTGCCAAGGGAAAGAACTTCCTCTTGAACCATTGAAAAACTCCTTCTGCAGTCGTACCCTCGCTCTCAACAATCTCACGACTCATTCCAAAGAGCGCACCTGCGGCTACAAAGAATGGCGTGATGAATGGAAGGGCGATCAGGAAAATTCCTAAAGCTAGTGTAGCTACTTCAGCGGTTCCCAATAGGTTGAAAGTTCCAAACCAGACAACCATGTTTTCAAATCCCATCGCGAATAATAGCGGGACAAAAACTATCGCTGCAACTACAATCAATAGTAGACCAGCAACTATGAAAACACCAATTATCGCAAGCACGTAGGATATGACGTTCTTTAATGCAAATCTGAAACTGATCTTGAGATCCTCAAGAAGTGTTTGAAAGCTCGCGTTTTTCATAAATTTTCACTCCAATAAAGTTGGGTGGAGAGCGACTTCAAAGTTTCCATTCAAAGACACTCTCCGGTTCATCAAGCCTATACGATAGGTACTTGGTCAACAACACGCTGTGTTGCGACCTTACCTCCGGTGAGATCCTGGTACACCTTGACCCAGGTGATTCGAACCATGGGGAGGAATAGGAGTAACCAAAGGAAAGCAAAGACAACGGTCCAAATCATGAGCGCGACAAGTGTAGGACCGAAGGCTAGTACCGGTACAGTTCCGATAGCGACTAGGGAAATACTCCAGACGATTATGGGACCGAAGGTTATTACCAACAGTAGTACTATTGCAACCAGGACTCCAAAGACGCGATCGAAATAGCGGGTGGCTAAAGAATAGGATTCCTTGAAGGATTCCTGGACTCCTTTACCACTGGACACAGCTGGAAATACCATTGAGGTCAGACCAGCAGTGATGAAGACCCACACGAATGTAAAGATGGTGAGAAGTTGGGATGCTAGACCTGTAACAGTCATTCCCATGGCGTACGCTGTGAATCCCCAAGCAATAACAGGCGGAACTATAACTATGATAGTGAGTATAGCTCCTGTACCAGCATAGGTGAGAAACTTGTGGCGAAGATAGGAGAACGCGGCCTCCGCCTTGGTTTCACCAGTGGTAACTAGATCATAGCTCATTCCATAAATTGATCCACTCACAACCATTAACAGTGAAACAACCAGGACTAAAGCTAAGATACCGAGCGATCCAACCGCGAGGGGGTTGGCGAATGCCCAGTCTGCAAAAGCTATCATCGATGCTTCAGATAGTGGCGCGAGGGCTACAAACGCAACTCCAAGAATAGGAATTGCGATCAATCCTGCAAGGATTGCAACGACAATGACCATGCCCAAGTTCGCAAGAAAGTAACTTAGCATGCTCTTCCAAGCGAGCTTCAGGCTCGACTTCATGTCGTCATAAACTGTGTTGAAACTTGTAGACATTATTGACACCTTATGTATCTGTCAAACGTTTAAGGCGTATCGAACGTTTGACTTACATCAAAATAGGAGTTAAACTCTTATAAAGTGTTTGGTATACGTCAAACATAGGTCAAGTTGTTTACGTTCTTTCAAATAATGGAGAGAGATGACTAGAGCTCAATCTCGTTTTCATAGCTATAGGAGTTTTTTGAACTCTTCAAGTAGCCTGTCTGCTTGTTTTGCTCCAAGTTCCCAGAATGAGGGATCTGTAATATCAAAACCAAAGTCCATTAGATGTTCTCGAACGCTCTTTGTATTTCCAGCTGCTAATAGGTCTTTGAATCGTTCAACGAAATTAACACCCTCTTCCTGGTAGACTTCGTAAAGAGCAAATACTAACATCTGGGCAAAAGAATACGAATAGTTGTAAAATCTCCGCTTTGCAAAGAAATGGTGTGGAATGCGTGCCCATTCATATTCCATGTACGGATTCCAATCAACACTATCTTCGAACACACGGTTCTTGGCATCATCCCAGAGTTTGCATGCTGTTTCGGCATCCAGAAGCTTCCCCTCCTCAATGGTCTCATAGAGGCTCTTCTCAAACAACGCTCTTAGTGCAACATAATACACAGTGTAGAAGAAGCTTCCAAGAACATGGGCAAGAATCTCAACTTTCTGTTCCTTTGACTCAGAAATAGAGAGAATCTTGTCAGTCAGCAACAGTTCGCCGAAGATTGAACCCATCTCAGCAAGACACGATGACGTTGTGTAATTGATAGGGGTTTGTTTATGATATGTCAGATGCCCCTGTACCGCATGACCAAGCTCGTGTGCCAAGGTGTATAGATCAACCATTGTTCCATTGTATGACATGAAAACGAAGGAACTCTTTGCCCCTGAGTGACGCGCACAAAAGGCACCGTATTGCTTGCCTTCTCGATTGACTGCATCTATCCTCTTGTTCACATACATATCGTCAACAACTTCTCCAAGGGATGGGTCAAAAGATGTGAACGCTTCAACGACGATTTTCCGTGCTTCATCATAATTAAATTTCCAAACTGGATCCGTTGAAAAGGGTGCAATGACATCTGATCCTTCAAGCTTTTCAAAACCCATGAATTTAGCTTTCAAAGCTAGGAAATCCCTGAATCTGTCAGAAGTGTTTTCAATTGTTGAAAGAAGAGTTTCAATTGTTTTTTCATCAACATCTTGGTCTATAAGACTCTGAGTCATCGGAGAGGGTTGACCCCTTAGTTTTGTAATAGACACATGATCCGCACAAATGGCACGAAGTGCAGTCCCATAGATGAGCTTGTCTTGGTCAATGCTCTTGTATAGTGTTTCAGTGGCCATACGACGGACGTCCCGATCAGGGTTCATCCGAAGAGATCCGAGTTCGGGATAAGAGATTGTTTTTTTCTCACCCTTGACTTCAACATCAAAGGTTTTCTCAGAGACCCATGCTTCCTTTAATTCCTCAAACATGCCCGTTCCATTCAGGTTCTTCTGGATATTGAGTTTCTCTTCAACCTCGGAGAGCTTGTAGGGAGCCTCATCCCTTAGACGTTCAAGAAAGTGTTTGTAGTCCTTAACTTCAGAATCATCAATATACTCGGGTTTGTTGACCATCAAATCTCCAAGTCTCAATTCAATGGGGGTCAGAGCCTGGCCGAGTACACTGCTGGTCTTACGAGACCAGTCGTTCAGCTGAGCTGATTCTTTGTCAATGGTCTCAGCAGCATAACGCAGGTATCCGTAGCTGACTGCATCTTGTACCCTTACACGCAAGTCCTCTAGTTCCATCAACATTTTCTTAATATCGACAGGCTTCATCGATGGAATCTTGTCTTCATATTTCGAAGCAAACCTCTTAGACACCTCAACCAAATCATCCAAGAGTATCTTAACTTCGTCCGTCGAAGCGCCTTTCACCATGGGTGATAGATCCCAAGTCATCTCTGATTTGGTCATTTTAAACACGGATGATTGGATTGTATGACCCACATAAAACACTAGTCTTTGCTCTAGAGGTTGAGTTAAATTGACACAAACTGTCTTGAGTATGATATGTCTAAAGGTCTCGAGGATTTACACATTCACTCAAATTACTCAGATGGCGAGTCGAGTATAGATGAGATTGTACAGAGAGCAGCCTCTATGAATCTCAAGACTATAGCAATTATAGACCACTTCTGGCCATCAGTAGGGTCACGCAAAGGTGGGAAAAACATCATTGAACAGAAACGTCATGAGATTGAAACCAGTAGAATCGATTATCCTCATATGACAATCCTCGAAGGTGCTGAGATTGACATCCAGTCAAATGGAGAACTTGCGCCTGTTTCAGGAGGACTCGATCAATTTGATTTGGTTATAGGGTCATTCCACCATTTCTTAGATTCTACTCGATGGGTATCTGCTCTTTCGAAGGTTGTGAGGAAGAAGCAGTTCCACATACTTGGACACTGGGATGCCTATCTCTCTTCATACAGAGAGGCTGATGGTGAGATTGCAGCAAAAGCACTTGCCCATGCAGGAGTGATAGTAGAGCTCAATGGGAGATATCGCATAGAAAACACTGATTTCTTTGAAACTGCTCAGAGAGCTGGTTGTGAGTTTTCGCTGGGAAGTGACTCACATCATGTGAGCACTGTTGGAAAATTGGACTTTCAGTACAGACTTGCATCAAACATGGAACTTCAACTAGTTCAGAGTAAGGACCTGATAGCTATGAAATGTCAATAATTTCGAAATTCTCAGTTTTGTCTTTCAGACATATGAGTCATTATGCATCCACTCTCTCGAATATTAGCACCTTCATTTTTGAGGGTGACAGATGGGTTGAGTTAAATTCAAAAAATATCTGTGGGAGATACAATGACTCGCGGTCTCGAAGATTTACACATTCATTCACATCACTCTGACGGAGTCTCTAGTATAGAGGAAATAATACAGAGAGCTGCATCTTTGAAGCTCAAGACAATAGCAATCACAGACCACTTCTGGCCATCAGGCGGGTCTCGCAAAGGGGGAAAAAACACCATTGAACAAAGACGTCATGAGATCGAGATCGGCAGAATCGATTACCCTAACCTGACAATCCTCGACGGAGTTGAAGTGGATATCCAGTCAAATGGAGATCTTGCCCCGGTCGCTGGAGGTCTTGAGCAATTCGACCTGGTCATTGGGTCTTTTCATAGAGGCACCGATTCCACGAGATGGGTTTCTGCTCTGGTAAAGGCAGTGCGGAAAAAGGAATTTCAGATTCTTGGGCACTGGGATGGATACCTCTCCTCGTATAGAGAAGAAGATGGCTGGATGGCTGCTGAAGCACTTGCAGAAGCTGGAATTGCAGTTGAGCTCAATGGCAGATATTTGATTAAGAATACTGGATTCTTGGAGTTAGCGAAATCGTTTGGATGCTTGTTTTCACTCGGAAGTGACTCACATGATATTGGTACGGTAGGGAAACTCAACTTCCTAACCAAACTTGCATCTAGTATGGAACTTCAGATTATTCAATTTGAGAAACTACGTCAACTCTTTTGAATTCTAAATAGGAGGGTAAGCGGAATGCTTTTCTCTCACGAATTTCAACTAGCACCTACTGGAGATGACAAGTGATGGGTGACGAAATAGTTTTTCCCTCTGAAGAGTGGATTGAACTGTATATGGAACTCCTGAACAAGAATGACCGTTATGAAGACGCTGCCAAAACATGGGAGGGCGATTTCATATTCGAAGTAACTGCAGACGGAGAGATTGTGAAAGAACCGTACCGGTTCTATATAGACCTCTGGCACGGAAAGTGTCGGTCAGTGAAAATGGCAGGACCTGATGACACAGCAGAGTTCACATATTCAGGACCGTATAAGAACTGGCGAGCACTGTTTGATGGAAAGATAGATCCGATCAAGGGCATCATGGCTCGGAAATTCAAACTAGACGGCGATATGGGAAAGGTCATGCGATATACTAAGGCAGCCCTCGAGCTTGTGGCTACAACAAGACAGATACCCACTAAATTCCTTGATGAGTAGAGACTTAAATCTCAGGTCTTACAGATTGGGGCTATGCCTCTTATTCACACAGAACTCTGTGACATAGTTGGTATCAAACACCCCATCCTCCAAGGGGGTATGGGACCGTACAAGACTGAGGCTCTAGCAATCGCAGTAGCAAACGCTGGTGCTCTTGGCGTAATTAGTAGCATTGGGATGGCTGCAACAATGATCCCGGATGCCGCTCCAGTAGATGCAGTACGACTATTTGGTACAGACCCTCCGGCACTAATTCTTCAAAAATCGATAGAAGCAGTAACAAGGGAAACACGAACGTCTGGAGGTGTTTTTGGTGTCAATATTCCAGTGGCTGTTGAATTTATGATGGCTTCAGAAATGTTTGTGAAGCAGACAATTGAGTCATGCCAGGCTGATTCTGATACCGAACGTTCACTGAGAGTCGTTGTCACATCAGCAGGAAACCCAAAGCCTTGGTCTATTCTCAAGGATGAGGGTTTTATCTGGATTCACGTTGCCGGCTCGGTTCTGCATGCAAAGAAAGCTGAAGCCGCAGGTGCAGACATAATCGTTGCTTCAGGACATGAAGGTGGGGCACACGTGTCATGGGATCCGGTCCACTCGATGGTCCTCATTCCTGCAGCTGCAAAAGCTGTAAAGACTCCCGTCGTTGGAGCTGGTGGTTTCTGTGATGGAGCTACTCTAGCAGCGGCGCTATGCTTAGGAGCAGTTGGAATACAAATAGGAACACGATTTATTGCGACCAAAGAGAGTGACTTTGAACCCACTTGGAAACAAGCAATTCTTAACAGAAACGAACGACAAACTCTGGTAGGTCGAGGTCTCTTTGGCCCAATGAGATTTCTGCGAAATAAGAGGGCGGAAGAGATTGTTCTTCAGACTCTGAAAGATATTCCAAACTTCTTCCTCGGTGAGCCATTAGACTCGAATGAAGAAATCCTAGATTTAGAGAGAACGGGTTTTGAAGATCTTATTGATGCTAAAGAGGAAACTGCCCTGATGTTCGGAGGAGAAGTAGTTGGCCGAATTGAGGACCTGCCTACAACTCGCGAACTCATCAAGAATATCATTGCTGAAGCTTCCAACGTACTTGAAACGCTCCCAAAGAAAGTATTGAAGTGACCAAAAGAGTTTGTGCAAGCAAATAAAGGGGAGTGACCCATGTAGTTCGTTTAGTAATTAGAGGTGGTCATCATGGTCTGGTGGTTCAACATTCCTCATGTTGTCTTTGGAGAAGATGCACTCGATGAACTTGAGCAGATAAAAGGAAAGAAAGCTTTCATCGTGACTGATAAGGTCATAAATAGTCTGGGTCTCACAGAAAGAGTTTGCTCGATACTGACAAACAGGCAATGGGAAGCAGCTATCTGGGACGGTGCTGTGCCTGATCCAAAGGTATCAACTGTGAAGGCCGCAGCAGAGGCGATAAGGCATTTCGGCGCAGATTGGATAATCGCGGTTGGCGGAGGGAGTGTCATTGACACGGCCAAAGCCGCATGGGTCCTCTATGAAAGACCAGACATCGAGCTCCATGCACTGACTCCGTTTGATGAGTTAGGTCTACGAGCAAAGGCAAAGCTTCTGTGTATCCCAACCACCGCCGGAACGGGCTCAGAAGCAACTAAAGCTATTGTCATCCGAGATGATGAAACTGGTCGGAAGTTTGCAACAATCAATCCAGAATTGACCCCAGATATTGCGATTCTTGATCCGGAGTTTGTAGTCGGACTACCGAAAGAGCTCACAGCTTACACTGGCATGGATGCGTTGACTCACGCTGTTGAGGGGTATATTTCTATTTGGAAGAATGATTTCTCTGATGGAAGTTCCCTTCAAGCAGCAAAGATGGTTTTCGAATGGCTCCCAAAATCAGTTGATGACCTCTCAAATCTTGAGGGTAGAGAGAAGATGTTAGTTGCAGCTTGCTTGGCGGGAATGTCATTTGGCAACTCACAGGCAGCACTTGCACATTCGCTAGGTCACAGTATGGGCTCGGTGCTACGAACCCATCATGGGATGTCAGTAGGAATGGCTTTGCCCTACACTATCGAATTCAACTGCAGAGGAAAAGAGAACGAGGAAATTGCAAAACAATACACCGAGCTAGCCCGGATGATTGGAATTGCAGGGAAGAAACCTGAAACAGTGTCCTTGAAATTCGCGGGAGCTATCAGAGAATTGATGACAAAGATAGGAAGCCCACAGAGTTTCAAAGAAGCAGGAATCAAGAAGAAAGACTTCAATGCTGGTCTGGAGAATATGGTTGAGTTCGCTATGATGGACACGAGCTTGACAATGAATCCTCGGAATATTGATAGCGAAGAGATTCGTAAAATCTACAAATACATGTATGATGGAACGATTATCGATTTCTAGTAGGAGGGCAATCATATGAATGGTTATCGAGGAAAAATTCTCAGGGTTGATTTAAGTACAGGATCAACCTCTGTCACGTCAATCGATGAAAAACTGTTGAAGGGGTTCATCGGGGGCGCAGGTCTAGGAACTCGTCTGTTGTATGATATGATTGACAAAGATACAGATCCGCTCGGTCCTGAAAATCCACTCCTATATCTTACTGGTCCATTGTGTGGCACCATGGCTCCAACTGGTAGCAAGTCAACTTTCTGTTCTAAATCTCCAAAGACAGGTCTTCTCGGATACAGTACTGTGGGGGGTCATATGGGTGCAGATTTGAAATTTGCAGGATATGACGGAATCATCATCACTGGTGTATCTGAAAACCCGTCGTATCTTCTCATAGAGAACTCGGATGTTGAAATAAGAAATGCAAATCATCTATGGGGAAAGGACACTGTTCAAGTGTGGGAGGCCCTCAAGAAAGAGACAGGTCATAAAAATGCAGGAATTGCTAGGATTGGTATAGCTGGAGAGAATCTTGTAAAATACGCCAATATTATGGTAGACCATCACCGAGCTGCAGGACGAACAGGAATAGGTGCGGTAATGGGTTCAAAGAAATTGAAAGCAATTGTAATCCATGGAACTGATCGAAAAGTGCCCGTTGCTGATGAGGAGGGAATACGTGAATACGCCTCTAATCTGAATGAGGATAAGAAGGAAGACCCAACCTTTAGAATGTACTCGGATTTGGGCTCAGCAGGATTCACGGATATGGCTAGTTTGATGTACGGTTCATTACCTGCTGGCTATTACAAAGTTTCTGATTTTGATACCTATAATCTAAGTGGCACCACAGTAAGAGAAACAATTCTAGTGGGAAAGACTGCATGCTATAGATGCCCAATTGCTTGTGGAAGAGTGATTGAGATTCCTGAAGGCAAATACAAAATGGACAAGTTTGCAGGTCCAGAGCTCGAAGTGACTGGAACTTTAGGGTCACTACTCCTTAACAACAATGTAGAGTCCGTAGCTTTCGCAAACAAAATACTCGACCAACTTGGAGTCGATACAATATCTGGAGGGAACATCATCGCTTTTGCGTATTATCTGTTCCAAGAAGGAAAGATAACTGCAGACGACCTTGAAGGAATTATACCAGAATGGGGAGAGGTTGATTCTGCAATAGCCCTAGCTGAGAAGATAGCTAAACGAGAGGGCATTGGAGACGTGATGGCGGAAGGAGCATTAGAGTTTGGAGAGAAGTTTGGCGTTCCAGAACTTGCAGCTCAAGTAAATGGTCTTGAGTTACCAATGCACGACCCGCGAGGCTTCTCAGGACATGCTATTGGATACGCGACATCTCCCCGTGGTGCATGTCACATGACTGCAGACATGTACAACGTTCAGATGGGGCAACCCAATGAAGCCTTTGATATCGAGAGTGATGATAGGTTTGCTAATGAAGCAGATTTAGTGGCAAGACTGCAAGACTTTCGAGCATTGACCAACTCAGCTGTGACCTGTAATTTCTATCCAATGGACGGAGATCAACTTTTGAAGCTGATTCAACTGGCTACAGGGTGGGAAATGGATATTGAGGAACTTGTACAGACTGGCGAGCGTATATTCACTATGATGCGACTTCTCAACCTCAAACTTGGTTATGATACTAAGAAGGAAACTCTGCCAGAGATTATCTCGAGTCCACTTGAAGGGGCCACTGAAGGACATGTCCCTGATATTGAAGCGCAATTGAAGACTTGGTATGAGTATAGAGGTTGGGACAGGCAATCAGGAAAACCACCCGAAGACAAGCTGAAGAAGCTTGGACTTGCGGACCTTACCTGAGCACCAATTTCTTGACTTTAGAAAGATCCTCCATGATGTCTTTCAGAAGGTTATAGAGAATCTCAACTTCGATGATCTTCAGTTTCTCATCAGGAGTGTGTGCATTCTTCATCGTCGGTCCAATAGAAATCATCTGAATCCCTGGAATTTTCGACCCGATAATTCCACATTCAAGACCAGCGTGGATTGCTTTGACCTTGACTTCTCTTCCCGTGGTTTTTTCGAAATGGGACCGCACAAACGCAAGGAATAGACTCTTTGGTTCCGGGTTCCATCCAGGATAAGCTGCTCTCTTCTCTATGGTCCATCCGCTCAGTTCTGCAAGGTCTGAGACTCCTTGCCTGAAGGCTTCAAGCTCTGAGTCAACACTACTTCTTGCGGACAGTAGAACTGAGATTTCAGAACCTTCGGTCTTTACAACTGCAACATTGTTAGAGGTTTCTACAAGACCCTCAACGTTGGGAGAGAATGTAAGCGGCCCGTGTGGAATGATATTGATTGACTGAATTATCTTCTTGGTTTCCTCAAGTGAAATTGCAGGTTCTATTGAGGATTTTTCCAAGACTATCAGAATATCCGGTTCAAGTTCCTTGTTGTATGCAAGGATTTCTGCTCGAGAGTTCTCTAATAGCTCCTCTGCAAGAGAAGCTTTTCCAGATTCAACTGCAAATTTAGCGGTAGCCTCACGTGGTATTGCATTATGTTTGCTACCTCCATTCCACTTGCACAAATGAACATCCATCTCAGCAGCAATGGTTGAGAGCAGTCTTGCCAAAAGCTTGTTTGCGTTAGCACGATGTTTGTGAATATCCACACCAGAGTGTCCTCCAAAAAGACCTGACACTGCTAAATCATAGAATGCAGCATCTCCAACGACATTGTTGAGCTCTAAAGTCTTAGTGAGATCAGTGTCACCACCTCCGGCGGATCCAATTGTAATAACACCCAAACTTTCAGAGTCGATGTTCACTAGGAGTTTACTTTCAATACCCATCTTTTGGACATCAAGAGCAAAGGCACCAACAAGACCGGTTTCTTCATCCACCGTAATTAGTAGTTCAAGAGGTCCGTGTCTGACGTTTGGGTCCAGCATTAAGGCAAGCCCAATTGAGGTGCCAATTCCATTGTCTGCGCCCAATGTCGTGCCATCTGCATCTACCCATTCACCATTATCCTGAATACGAACAGGTATTGGGTTGTTATCAAAATCAAACCCGTCTTGTCTGTCGGTTTCACAAACCATGTCCATATGACCCTGAAGAAGTAATGATTGAACGGACTCCATACCCTTAGTTGGTCCTTTTTTGACAAGCAGGTTACCTGTGTCATCCTCTATAACTTTGATTTCCATACCAAGCGATTTTGCGCGCTCAGGTATCCAACTCTTCAGTTTCTGGCGAATCTTGGCTTCTTTCTTTGACTCTCTTGGAGTCTTGGTAAAGACTTCTTCGAATATTTCCCAGACAAGTTTTGGTTCTAAATTCTCTAAGACCAATTGGGGAACCTCCGCGAATAATGAAGAATCTCTGCCCCACTATTAGGTTTTGTTAATGAACAAACAGATTTTTCTATTACAACATCTATACAGATTTCCTTCGTATGAGAGGAGAGATAATAGATGCTATTTGATCCAGGACTCACAGATGTACTCAGAAATGCTCTTCCAGGATTAGGGGAATTCTTTCTCATTATATCCCAAATTGGTGGTCAGCTGTTCTATATTGGCTTGTTACTCATTGGGTTCTGGTCCTATAACAAAAGAGGGTCAATACTTGCTACGTATGTACTCATTGTAGCAGTACTCTCAAACTACTGGTTGAAGTTTATAATTGCTAATGACAGGCCGCCTGCTAGCAACTGGCATGCTGGTGCGGAAGCCCCAAATTATAGTACTCCAAGTGGTCATGCTCAGGACTCAGCGACTCTTTATGGATGGTTCACAGTTAGAGCTAAGAAGTGGTGGATGGCAATCATTGCAGTTGTGCTCACTGGACTGATAGGTATCTCAAGAATATACTTGGGTGTGCATTATCTCGGTGATGTCTTGCTTGGATGGGGCGTAGGGATTGTAATAGTACTCGTGTTCTTCTACATTGAAAATCCAGCGAGAGAATATCTCTCAAGATACAAAACGGAGTATCTGTTACTTGTATTGGTAATCTTTGGTTTTCTAATGACCCTGATTGCGTCGATGTTACCTCAACCACCCAATGATAACTTTGGATCATACGGAGGTCTGACCATTGGTCTTGCTCTCGGTCTGATTCTGGAGATGAGATTTGTAAACTTCTCGACAGAACCACATGAAGGCCAGAAATGGCGTCTTGTTTTGCGAGTTGTTTTTGGATTGATACTCGTTGTCGGACTTATCATTGGATTAGCTCCGATTCTTCCATCTGAAGAGATCTGGCTTCGCATGATTCGATATTGCTTGGCAGCGGTGATGGGAGTCTTTGTGTGGCCCCTCATATTCAAGAAAGCAAATCTCTGACGTGCTCGGCAGATTCAATAATCCGGCTACATAGGCAAGATAGGTGAATTACGATGACAAAGGGAGAGAGTACACCACTATTATCGCCTACTTATCCAAGACCCCCTTACCATTACGTTGATGCTAGACTGTTCTTAGCATTGTTCAATCCTCCAGAAGATGCAGTGCAGGATTTGCTACCAGCACCATTACGGCCCTCACAGATGCCCCTAGCAGGAATAATGATTGGAGAGATGCCTTGCAAAGAAACAGGTACCTTCATGGAAGCGGGATTGTTGGTACAGTGTGTGTTCGATAACCCGGAGACGAAAGAGGAAGAAGTTGGAGTGCATTTCGCGTGGAACTACGTTGACACAGATGTTGCAATGGCAGCAGGACGCGAGATCTGGGGATATCCACGTAAACTTGCTAAGATTACTCTTGATTGGAAAGGCGACACAATAACTGGAAAAGTCGTGAGGGATAAAACCACGATCTTCAAGGCGAGCTGTACGATGGAGGATGAGGGCGAGTGGCTTGATAGCGGTCCCAACATCAATGCAAAGGTCATTCCAAGTCCTTCAGGCAAAGGATTTGACTTGGCGGTGTTAACCGCAGCATATCTTGAATATACTGTAAAGGACGGACGTTCAGGCGAGGTCAAGATTAAGGTTCAGAGTGGACCTCGGGATGATCTGAGTGTAGTGAAGATTGAAACACCCATGATAGGGATGTACTTTGACACAGACATCCTGGTGCCACCAGCTAAGATAATCGCTGACCTGGATCTTTAGAGGGTCACAAATAATCAGATGCTTCCCTCTGAGTGAGATTAATTCCTGCACTACGGGCATAATGTCGAGAGAGGCTCAGGCAAATGACTCCAAACGGGACAATTGCTGCATAGGAGAACAAAGGACCCAAGAAGAAACCAAGGCCAAGAATAGCGGATAGACCTGCAAATCCAATTAAATTGGGGAGAAGTTGGGCACGAAGCATTGACCACCCTCGAATTGGCATTTGGACGGATGCACCTCTTTGTCTCGTGATTTTCCGTTCAGCACGAAAGTCACCACCAATAGCAGCAGCATTTGCTGCAATTCCTCCAGCAGCTTGATTGATGAAGACACCTGAGAGAATGACAATAGGCACGTACACAAACAGACTTGGAACAATAATAGAAACGATACCAGAAACTACTGCACTGACAACCAATGCAAATGGAGCTGAACTGTAAACCTTTCCTAGTACATAATCGTAAATGCTTAGCGGGGCAAGCTGAATGTTCATCAGATTACGCCCTTCATAGACTAGTTCGTAACCTGCAAAACTGACTGCATATGAAACTACAAAGGGAACGATGATCGCTACAAGGATGAATGGCGTGAAACCCATTAACAGATCCCCTCCAGCAATTACTCCAAATACCATGATGATAACAAACCGTAGAGGACCTACAAGATACTGAGCAAGTACTCTACCTTCCCTCTTGATATTCGTGATATTATACCATATCGACGCGCTGATTGCAGTATTGAACTTGAATCCAGGGATTGTCTGAGGATTCCAAGTATCGTGAGCTATTGGTGTCTTTGTTTTCGAGGATCTTTTCGACCCGCTAGCAAGCCATCCACTGTAATGTGCAATCTCACTCACGTATGCATTCAGATTTACAAGAAGAATGGCGAGTCCAGCGTAAATCAGTGCCAGAAAAATTACACCGATTACTATTGGTTCTCCAACCAGAAAACCCAGAGCTAGTGAGCTCGTTGCGGCTCCAGGACTGATCCCTGATGTGAGACCAAGAGATCCTGCAATATCGAGTAGGAACGGGAATAAATTCCCAAATCCATCAGAAAAAAAGCTGAAGTAATAAAACATAGCGCTAGCAATAACAGCCATAGAAGATCCAATGAACCAACCTATCTGTTTGAGCCGTCTACGCCCGGCAAGAACACGGGAGAATAGAAGTCCTAAGAGTCCTCCTATGGAAACTCCCAATGTTGAAAGTATAAGCATCATCATCATAAATGAAGGAATCGAAAGGAGTGCGAGGGGGGCAGTAGACACTATGCTTAATCCGATGAAAATTGGTGTTCCAATCACAAGAAAGAGTGTAGAACTATAGAGGATTACTATGATGGTCTTCTCAAGGAAAAGTGTGCGAAGATGGAATGGCATTGTCATAAGGTGTTCCATTCTAGAGGAGTTTCCCACTGTTGCTGCGCTGAACATTATCGACCCAATGAAGGAGAATAATAGAAGGATATTGAACAATGATGCACCAGTTCCGATATTGTCTGTAAGTATTGAATCTAGAAACTCCCAACCAATTAGGGGGACAACCCAAAGAAGACCTAGGATTATTACTATTCCAAAGGATAGTGCTGCAATGGGGATCAATAATCTACGAAGTGTACTCTTCTGTTCAGTCCTCTTTCCTTTCGCGCCGGAAATTCTGAAACTTTGGGCCAGATCCAGTTTCAGTAGGACCCATAGGTCGTTAAGTGTCACTTCACGTCACCAAGATACTCAGCAATCTTTTGCATGTCGGGCCCACCTGTCAAGGATAAGAAAATTTCTTCAAGGGATTCCTCCCCTTTTGCTTGTACTCTAAGTTTATCCATTGGCCCTTCAGCGACCATCTTACCTTCATGGATTATACCAATATTATCACAAAGCTGTTCAGCAATCTCAAGAATATGTGTGCTCATCAAAATCGTGGCTCCTTTTGCACGTAGTCCGTTGATAATCTCCTTAATTGTCGCAGCTCCCCTTGGATCAATACCTGCTTGAACTTCATCCAAAATCAGTACTTTTGGCTCATGAATCAAAGCTGCAACAAGACTGATTTTACGCGACATTCCTTTGGAGTAGGTTTCGATGAGATCATCACTTGCATCTTTTATGTCTAGTAAGGTCAGAAGTTCATCTATTTCTTCCTCCCGTTCAGGACCTCGCGGGATTCGCCAGATATCACTCACATAGTTTGCATACTCCCATCCTGTCAACCGTTCGGGAAGTACAGGTTCCTCAGGCACATACCCCATAATACGTTTGGCTTCTACAATCTCGTTCCGGATGTCAAAACCCATCACCTTTGCTGTGCCTTCGGTTGGTTTCAATAGTCCAAGCAGCATTCTCATGGTGGTTGATTTTCCGGACCCGTTCGGTCCAAGAAGGCCGTAAATCTCTCCCGGATTAACCTGAAAAGATAGATTATCAACCGCTATGAACTCACTAAACATTTTTTTTAGTCCGATGGCCTCAATCATCAAAATCATGTTTCGTTATATTAAGGACAATTTAATCCTTCACATACAAGCTTTTGTTTCAATCTAGTTCTTCTGGTGTGGTTCCTGTTGCCAAACGATAATAAGCAAAATTCTCATCGAACCAAACAGCACCCTCGGTGGCTTGTGTATGAAGACAGTTGAAGATGCTACTGGCGTAACTACTGAAGAAAGGAGAGAATCACCCGAGTTTGTCAGGACTAGCCTTGCTGCAGCAATGACCATGGGTAAGATACCTGGCAAGTTCTATCGAGATGCCAAACTCTATTGTATCAACATTCTTTTGACTTATGATGAAGGGTGCCATGCAAAATGTGCATATTGTGGGCTTTCGGGATCAAGAGAATCTGAAACTGAGTGGGCAGATAGTAGTTTCATTCGGGTGGATTGGCCGATTTTCTCAGTTGAAGAGATAAAGAAAGCCATCACTGATGGGACTTGTCCTCATGTCGAACGCACATGTATTTCAATGATAACACTAGGTAACGCACGAGAGGATTGCATCTCAGTTGTTTCACAGCTCAAAGATGTAATTCCAAGAATCTCGGTTCTCATCACT
>Ga0255052_10001213_pt1 | contig 19730 bp, 31 predicted proteins | sample JV7_2_21_MG_FD_188632 | JGI IMG/M metagenome (GOLD analysis project Ga0255052, IMG submission 188632) | Seawater microbial communities from Jervis Inlet, British Columbia, Canada - JV7_2_21 | ecosystem: Environmental > Aquatic > Marine > Inlet | place: Canada: British Columbia | collected... | reverse complement strand
TGAACTGGTGCGTGAGGGCAAAGTCGGGGCACCCATCGTCATCGGCCGGGACCATCTCGACACTGGTTCGGTGGCCTCGCCCAACCGCGAGACCGAGGCCATGAAGGACGGTTCGGACGCGATTGCCGACTGGCCGTTATTGAATGCCATGTTGAACACCGCCTGCGGCGCCAGCTGGGTGTCCATACACCATGGCGGAGGCGTGGGGATCGGTTATTCCCAGCACGCCGGGATGGTCTGTGTTGCAGACGGCTCTGAGAAGGCCGACAGGCGTCTGCAGCGCGTTCTGACCGCCGACCCGGGCAGCGGTGTCATGCGGCACGCCGATGCCGGTTACCAGGAGGCCATCGATATCGCCAATGAGCGCGGGGTGGACCTGCCCATGATCAACGGCCGTTAAGCATCATGTCATCCCGGTCCATCCGTCTGCAGCACCTGTATGCTGATCTCGATGACAGCATGCGGCAGCTCCGGGAACACCACGGCGCCGTCAACGATTCGCGGAAAATCGTCGAGCAGGCGCTGTTGGGCGGTGGGGTGCACTACGGCATCAACACCGGCTTCGGAATCCTGGCCAACCAACGCATATCGACCGAGGAACTGGTCACCCTGCAACAGAATATACTGCTCAGCCACGCCTGTGGGGTCGGTGATCCGGTCCCACCGGCTATCACCCGGCTGATGTTGCAACTCAAGATCCACTCACTCAGCCTGGGGCACTCGGGGGTGTCGGAACAGACATTCATGCAACTACTGGCGCTTGAGGAACACGACATACTGCCCTGGATACCCAGCCGTGGCAGCGTCGGCGCGTCCGGTGATTTGGCGCCCCTGGCCCACCTGGGTCTGCCCCTGATCGGACGCGGCGAAGTGTGGGATGAGTCCAGGACTGCTGGTATTCCGGCAATGGACGCATTACAGGAAAAAGGCATTACACCTGTCATTTTGCAGGCAAAAGATGGACTGGCGCTGATCAATGGCACGCAATTGATGGCGGCCTATGGCGCGTTTGTGCTGGAACGCACGCTGGTACTGCAACGCGAAGCCGATTTGCTGGCTACCATGAGCCTGGAAGCCCTGCAGGGCAGCGCAACACCGTTTGATGTGCGGATACATCAACTCCGTTTGCACCGGGGCCAGCAGACTGTGGCCGCCAATGTTCGTAAATTGCTGGAGGGCAGTGAAATTCTCGCTGCCCACCGCGATTGCGGCAAGGTCCAGGACCCGTACAGCCTCCGCTGCGTGCCCCAGGTCCACGGGGCCAGCCGGGATGCGCTGGACTATGCCCGCACCTGTATTGAAACAGAGTTGAATTCGGTTACCGACAACCCGTTGGTTTTCCAGCAAGGCGATATCATCTCGGGTGGCAACTTCCACGGCCAGCCGCTGGCACTCGCGATGGATTTTGCCGCCATCGCACTGGCCGAATTGGCCAGTATTTCCGAACGGCGTACCTACCTGTTGCTGGAGGGTCACGACGGTCTGCCAAAGCTGCTGATGAGGGATACCGGGGTAAACTCCGGATTCATGATTCCGCAATATACCGCAGCCGCGCTGGTATCCGAGAACAAGGTGCTTTGCCATCCCGCCAGCGTGGATTCCATCCCCACCAGCCTCGGCCAGGAAGATCACGTCAGCATGGGTTCGATCAGCGCGTTTAAACTACTTGCAGTGTTGCGCAATGTAGAGCGGGTGCTGGCGGTCGAATTGCTAACCTCCGCCCAGGCGCTGGATTTCCGGGGTTCACTCCGCCCCGGCCATGGGGTCGCGCTGTGCCACAAGGCCCTGCGAATCGAGATCGAACACGCAGTAAAAGATTACGAATTCAGAAAGGACCTGGACCACTGTGTGGACATGTTGCGCAGCGGTGCCTTGCTGGAATCCGTCGAACACGTCCTCGGGCCGCTCGGGTAGTGACGACCCTACTGCACAATATTTCCCAGCTCGCCACCTGCCCCGCTGACGTTTCACAACAGGATGCCGGGCTGATCGACCAGGCGGCACTGGTTTTTGCCCACGATAAAATTGTCTGGTCGGGCAGTGAGCAGCAGTTACCGGCCCGTTTTGCCGACAGCAATCGTGTCGACTGTGAACGACTGCTGGTCATTCCAGGTCTGATCGATTGCCATACCCATCTGTGCTTTGGCGGCTGGCGCGGTGATGAATTTGAAATGCGACTGCAGGGTATGAGTTACCAGCAGATTGCGGCTGCCGGTGGTGGCATCCGCAGTACCGTCACGGCCACCCGCGCCGGCACCACCGAACAGCTGTTGGAAAAGGCGCTGCATACACTCGAAGGCATGCTGGATCTGGGTGTCACCACCGTTGAATGCAAATCGGGTTACGGTCTGGAGCATGAAACCGAGCTAAAACAACTCGAGGTGTACCGCTTACTGTCCCGGCGCCAACCGCTTGAACTGGTGCCTACCTTCCTCGGCGCACACATGGTGCCGGATGAATATCAGCAGCGTCGCGGAGACTACATGGATTTACTGTGCGAAGTCTTGATTCCACAGGTCAGTGAACGAAAACTGGCCCAATTTTGTGATGTTTTTATCGAACAGGGCGCGTTCGACCTGGACGAGGCGCGGCAGATACTTGAAACGGCAAAACAGGCCGGACTTGGCCTCAAGATCCACGCAGATCAACTCAGCAGCGGCGGTGGGGCGGAACTCGCCGCCGAACTGGGTGCGGTATCGGCAGACCATCTCGAGTATGCCAGCAGCGAAGGTATCAGGGCGATGGCCAAAAAGGGTACCGTGGCCGTTAGCCTGCCACTGGCTTCCCTGTATTTACAGGAACGCTACCTGCCTGCACGCGCGATGCTGGGGGCGGGTGTCAGGGTGGCGATAGCAACAGATTTCAACCCCGGGTCAGCACCGAGTTACCACCTGCCGCTGGCCATGACCCTGGCCTGCGTCAACCAGCAGATGACCCCCCAGGAAGCCCTCACCGGCGCGACCACGATTGCCGCCAGGGCGATCGCCACCGAGCAGCGTCGCGGCTCTTTGCTACCCGGTTTTGATGCCGATATCACGATCATCGATGCACCATCTGTCAACCACTGGCTTTACCACTTCCGCGCCAATGCCTGCGTTGGTGTGATCAAATCCGGACACTGGATCAAAAATTTTGGGTGAATTTCGTTAAATTAATCAGTTTTATTCACTTTTAATTGATCTAGGTTATGTAAATCACACATAAACATGCTTTACAATGCATTCTTGGTAATGAGAATAACTCTCATTTGCGTTTTGGGAAAGAATATGACACTGGCAGACCTGGTCCCCGGCGACAGCGCCAAGCTGGACGAAATTGATACCAACGACCCTGGCGTGATTCGCTTGATGATCCTTGGCATGGTTGAAGACATCACCGTGAAAATGCAAAACATCGCTATTGGTGGAGATCCACTGGAGATTGGTTTCTATGGCAGTTCCGTATCGGTAAGGAAAGAACAGGCGCGTCATTTCAAGGTCACCCGGACAACGGAAAGTGATTGAAAAGACTGAAGTCAGAATACCCGTCAGCGGTATAGGCGTCAGGCACAAAGCAACAGCATCCATCGCAGTTATCGGCAACCCGAATGCGGGCAAGAGCACATTATTCAACCGCTTGACCGGTCTGCGCCAGACAACCGCCAACTACCCTGGTGTCACGGTGGAGAAACACCAGGGTATTGTACAACTCACCGGCCACGCGATTAACCTGATCGACCTGCCGGGTATCTACAGCCTGGATGGTGATTCTGCCGATGAGCGGATCGCCGTCGATGTAACACTCGGGCGTGTCGCAGGCACCGAACGCCCTTCCGGCCTGCTGGTGGTGATCGACGCCACGCATATCTACCGGGGCCTTTACCTGCTCGAGCAGTTGCTGGAGTTGCAGTTGCCCACCATGGTTGCGCTGACCATGATCGACGCGGCGGCCGCGAGCGGTATCAGCATTGACATCGACAAACTGCAGCAGGCGCTTGGCGGCATCCCCGTCTACCCGGTCAGTAGTATCAGCGGACATGGGCTGGATGAATTAAAACAGGGCCTGGCTTGTATCAATACCATTGAGACCCCGCCAATTCCCGCTTCCTGGCCGGAACTGAGCGCGACTGCACAGCAACTTCGTGAACAGTTGGGATACCGGTGGCAGCGAATTGACATCATTCAGGCACTGCTTCAAACCCAACCAGAGCTTGCTGAAGAACTCGGCAGGCAACTGGGGCAGGACACCATAACCGGTCTGCGTATGAATTTATTTGGCAACGCCCCGCCATTGGCGGCCGAGGCCCGCCACCGCTACCGCTGGGCCGGGGAAGTCGTCGCCAGAGTGCAGGAACAGACGCCGTTGTACATGAAGATGGGTGTCCGCCTGGTACGCTGGACCAATCGCCCGTGGCCTGCAACTTTGTTGTTTTTCGCCGTCCTGTTATTGGTGTTCCAGGCGGTGTTTTCATGGGCCACACCGCTGATGGACGCCATTGACAGTGCCAGTTCAGCACTAGGGCGGGGAATCCTTGCGCAGTTGGGTGAAAATGCATTCAGCAGTTTCCTCGCCGATGGCGTAATAGCCGGTGTCGGCAGCGTGATCATTTTTCTCCCGCAGATACTGATCCTGTTCTTATTCATCATCGTGCTTGAAGATACGGGCTACCTGGCACGGACATCCTTTCTGATGGACAGGGTCATGCGATCCGTGGGGCTTTCGGGGCAATCCGTTATCCCGATGTTATCCAGCTTCGCATGCGCGGTGCCGTCGATCATGGCGACCCGGGTCATCCCGGATCGCAGGGACCGGATCGCGACCATACTCGCAGCGCCCTTTATGACCTGTTCAGCCAGGCTGCCGATTTACGCCCTGCTGATCGCAGCGTTCGTTCCCAATCACGCCATCGGCTGGTTAAACCTGCAGGGACTGGTGTTATTCGGGCTATACCTGCTGGGCATCGTGGGTGGCCTCGGCACTGCCCTGTTGCTAAAATCCTCTGCCCTGAAAGGCCCCAAACCCCGTTTTGTATTGGCATTGCCCGAATTCCGCACGCCCAATTTACAGACCGTCGCGATCAAGTTGTTCGACCGCGGCAGGATTTTCCTCAAACGCGCCGGCACGGTCATTTTCACGGTGGCCATCCTGGTGTGGACACTGGCGTATTTCCCCCGCATGGACCCGGCAGACTACCACCCCGCCCAGGGTCTGGTGGAGACGGTCGAGGGGACCAGCATTGAACACGCAAGGTCAGCAACGCAGTTATCGCAAAGCTGGCTGGGGCGTATAGGGCGGACCATTGAGCCGGTGTTCAAACCGCTGGGCTGGGATTGGCGGGTATCCGCCGCGGTGGTTGCGGGTTTCCCGGCCCGGGAAGTGGTCGTCGCTGTGATGGGCACCATCTATGCCGTGGGTTCGGAGGCAGACGACAAGAGCCTGGCGCAAAAACTCCGGGCGGCAACGTGGCCGGACGGACGGCAGATTTTTACCCTGCCCATGGTGCTTGGCCTGTTGGTGTTCTACGCCTGGTGCCTGCAGTGCGCCGCGACGGTCGCCACGATTCGCAGGGAAACCAATAGTTGGCGGTGGCCCATATTCGCCTGGATGTATATGACAACCATCGGCTACACCGGGGCCCTGTTTATCTACCAGGCGGGCAGTTTGCTATAGCACGGAGCAAGGTTGGGGTCAGAGAAACGGGCTCTTCCTGATTCAATCGTGTCAGGCTTATTCAACTTCGGCCTGATCATCCTCGCGCGGGCGGTCGACCAATTCGACATAGGCCATCGGTGCCTTGTCGCCAGGCCGGTAACCGCACTTCATGATACGCAAGTAGCCACCTGGGCGTTCGATATAACGTGGCCCGAGCTCTTCGAACAGCTTGCCTACCGAACGCTTGTCCCGAAGACGGTCAAACGCCTGACGGCGATGCGCGACGCTGTCACTCTTGGCCAGCGTGATCAGAGGCTCTGCCACGCGGCGGAGTTCTTTTGCCTTGGGCAGGGTCGTCTTGATGATCTCATGCTCGAACAGCGAATTTGCCATGTTGCGGAACATGGCCTTTCTGTGGCTGCTGTTACGATTCAGTTTACGTCCTGATTTTAAATGACGCATGTCTCTTTCCTATGTCCGTAAGCCGTGGAAGTGCTCAGGCGTCCGCCAGTGCAGCCGGGGGCCAGTTTTCAAGTTTTGTACCCAGTGACAACTCGTGCTGGGCCAATACGTCCTTGATTTCAGTCAGTGACTTTTTACCAAGATTGGGTGTTTTCAGCAACTCGACCTCAGTTTTCTGCACCAGGTCGCCGATGTACAGAATGCTCTCTGCCTTCAGGCAGTTGGCCGAGCGCACGGTCAGCTCCAGGTCGTCGATCGGGCGCAACAGGATCGGATCGATCTCCTGCGACTTCTCTTCTTCCACGATCTCTGTGCGGGCCTTGAAATCGACAAAGACAGCCAACTGGTCGGCCAGGATATTGGCAGCCAGCTTGACTGCGGCTTCACAGTCCATGGTGCCGTTTGTCTCGATATCCAGGATCAGCTTGTCCAAATCTGTGCGCTGTTCGACACGGGCAGCCTCGACGCTGTATGAGACCCGATGTATCGGGCAAAATGAGGCGTCGAGCATCAACCGTCCGATCGGTCTGGTCTCTTCATCATTGGTCAGCAACTGGTTGGCCGCCTGGTAGCCTACACCACGCTTTATCTTCAGCTGCATATTGATGCTGCCGTTTTGCGTCAGGTTGCAGATCAGGTGCTCGGGATTTACGACCTCAACGTCATGATCGACCTGGATATCGCCCGCGGTCACCAGACCGGGGCCCGTCTTGCTCAACGTCAGGGTGGCCTCTTCGCGTTCAAACATCCGCAAGGCGATACCCTTGAGGTTCAACAACACCTCGATGATGTCTTCCTGGAGACCTTCGACCGCGGTGTATTCATGTAATACACCGTCGATTTCAACCTCTACGATCGCACAACCGGGAATGGACGACAGCAGTACGCGGCGCAACGCGTTACCCAGCGTATGGCCGAAACCCCTTTCCAGCGGCTCCAGTACAATACGGGCATGGTTGGGGTTGATTTCATCAACGCCTACCGCTCTGGGTCTCAGCATGTTTTCAATCACATTCATCATGTGAAGTACCTCACTCAAAATTTTACAGTTTGAAATCTTCCCGCCGGTAAAACCGGCAGGAAAATCAGAATATTACTTGGAATAAAGCTCGACAATCAGATTCACATTGATGTCAGCCGGCAGGTCATCCCGCTCCGGTAAGGACTTGTAGGTACCCTCCATTTTAACGGGGTCCACCTCCATCCAGACTGCAGCCAGGTCCATTTCCTGGCTCAACGTGATCGCTTCCTTGACCCGCAGCTGGTTCTTCGCCTTTTCCTTGATACTGACGACATCACCCGCTTTTACCTGGTAAGACGGTATGTTGACCTGGCTGCCATTTACATTGATCGACTTATGGGAGACCAGTTGGCGTGCCTGGGCACGCGTTACCGCAAACCCCATACGATAGACGACGTTATCAAGACGGCTTTCCAGTAAAATCATCAGGTTTTCACCGGTAGCACCTTTTTGCGAAGCAGCTTTCTTGTAGTAGTTGCGAAACTGCTTTTCCAGCACGCCGTAGGTTCGGCGAACTTTCTGTTTTTCACGCAACTGCAGGGCGTAATCCGACAGGCGCTGACGCCGTGAAGCACCGTGCTGTCCGGGCACCTGATTGAGCTTGCACTTGGACTCCAGTCCACGTGCCGGGCTCTTCAGGCCGAGATCTACACCTTCGCGACGCGCGAGTTTGCAGGTTGGTCCTATATATCTAGCCATTCTTGAACTCCTAGACCCGACGTTTCTTGGGCGGACGACAACCGTTGTGCGGGATTGGCGTAACGTCGATGATGTTTGTGATCTTGTAACCCAGTGCGTTGAGGGCACGCACGGACGACTCGCGGCCAGGACCGGGGCCCTTTACACGGACCTCCAGGTTTTTGAGACCGTAGTCGAGCGCGGCCCGTCCCGCTGCCTCGGCTGCTACCTGGGCAGCAAAAGGCGTACTCTTGCGGGAACCACGAAAACCGGCGCCGCCGGATGTGGCCCATGACAGGACATTACCCTGTCTGTCACTGAGGGTGATAATGGTATTGTTGAAAGAAGCATGTACGTGGGCGATGCCATCGACCACGACCTTTTTGACTTTCTTTCTGGATTTTGTATTTGGCTTTGCCATTAAAAATTCACCTGTGAGCGCTTAGCGCTTGATCGGACGGCGCGGACCCTTACGGGTACGGGCATTGGTCTTGGTACGCTGGCCCCTCACGGGCAGACCCCTGCGGTGACGAAGACCGCGGTAACACCCAAGGTCCATCAACCGCTTGATGTTCATTGCTACTTCGCGGCGTAAATCACCTTCTACAGCAATTTTCGCCACTGCAGTACGAATGCTTTCAGCCTCAGGCTCGGTAAGATCCCTGATTTTTTTATCCGGGGCCACACCGGCCTCTTCACAAATTTGAAAAGCGCGTGACCGTCCAACACCAAAGATGCTGGTCAAAGCAACCCAGGCGTGCTTCTGAACTGGTATGTTGACTCCAGCGATGCGAGCCATTTTCCGTACTCCTGCTACTGTTGGTACTGCTCAACGTAAACAGTACATTATATCGAATCTGCTAAACTGGTAAAAGCTGCAAATCAAAAAATAAATTGGCCAGCGCCCCCTGATTAACTCCGGACGAAATGGATTCTTGATCCAACCTATCCGGTTTCAAGTCGCGAATTACACCTGAAAGCCGTCCACTGCGAAGATGTGCAACGCTGACGCGGAGCATTCCAGACTCAAGTTTCAAGTACTTGAACAAACCAGGAACTCCTTAACCTTGTCTTTGCTTGTGTTTCTTGTCCGTGCAAATGACGTAAACCACGCCCCTGCGTCGAACAATCTTACAATTCCGGCAAATCTTTTTTACTGAAGCTTGCACCTTCATGGCAGCTCTCCCCAGACAACAAAGGCGGTTAGCTTAATCCGGATACCCGGCTTGACTTATCCCGCCAACAAATTTCACGGCCATCGCCGCACTCTCAAATCCGGCCTATCGGCGCACTACGCCTGAACGCCCGTAGGACTTCAGGTTTGCCTTTTTCATCAGGCTGTCGTATTTGTGCGAGATCAGATGTGCCTGCACCTGGGCGATAAAATCCATGATGACAACCACAACGATCAACACCGAAGTACCACCAAAATAAAACGGCACCGCCCAAACAACCCTGAGAATATCCGGTAACAGACACACTGCCACCAAGTACAGGGACCCAACCATGGTCAGACGGGTCAGCACATTGTCAATATAGTCGGCGGTGTGGCGGCCGGGGCGAATACCGGGTATAAACGCACCTGATTTTTTCAGGTTGTCTGCTGTTTCCTTTGAGTTGAATACCAACGCTGTGTAGAAAAAACAGAAAAATATGATCAGGGATGAATACAACATCGTATACGGCAAATTTCCCGGGGTTAACGCAGCGGAGACATCGGTTAACCACGACAGGTTTTCCGAACTTGCAAACCAGGTCGCCAGCGTGGACGGGAAAATCACCAGGCTGGAAGCAAAAATGGCCGGTATTACACCGGACATATTGAGCTTCAATGGCAAATGCGTTGCCTGGTTCTGGTAGGCCACCCGGCCCTGGCGTTGGGCATAATTGACGGTGATACGTCGTTGACCGCGTTCGACCCGGACAATAAAGTACACCACGCCGATGATCAGCAACAGGATGAACAGGGTCGCCGGAATGCTCAGTTGCCCGGTATTGACCAGTTCAAGCGTTCCCGCGACCGCGCGCGGCAGACCGGCGACGATTCCCGCGAAAATAATCAACGAAATACCGTTACCCACACCACGCTCGGTGATCTGCTCACCCAGCCACATCAGGAATAAGGTACCCGCCGTCAGGGTAACCACCGCCGTGAATATGAATCCGAACCCGGGCGCAAATACAATCGAGGTCTGGCTCTGCAACGCAAACGCAACGCTGCCACCCTGAAATGCTGCCAGCAGCACCGTAAATATACGCGTGTACTGGGTAATTTTTTGCCTGCCGCTGGAGCCTTCCTTCTTCAGTTGTTGTAATCGTGGCAGCGTACTGCTCATCAACTGCATGATGATTGACGCGGAAATATACGGCATCACACCGAGCGCAAACAGCGAAAAGCGTTCCAGCGCGCCACCGGTAAACAGGTTGAACACATCGATGATGGTCCCCTGCTGGGAGTTCATGAATTGCAGCAATGCCTGCGGGTTTACACCCGGAACCGGGATAAAGGTTCCGACGCGGTATACGATCAATGCCACCAGCACGAACAACAAACGCTGACGCAACTCGGTCAGACGACCGAGACCACCGAGTGTTTCCGCAACTTGTGAAGGAGATTTCGCCATTATTCGATCTTTCCGCCCGCGGCTTCGATTGCAGCCTGCGCACCCTTGCTGACCGCCAGACCTTTGAGGGTTACGGCACGGCCGATTTCGCCAGTGTTAATGACTTTTACCTTGCATGCATCGTGTTTGACGACGCCTGCCTTTTTCAAGGTTTCAATATCAATTACGTCCGCATCCATAACTGCCAGGTGGTACAAACGGACTTCCGCATTGTAGCGCGCAGTAGTGGAAGCAAAGCCACGTTTTGGCAAGCGCCGCTGTAAAGGCATCTGGCCGCCTTCAAACCCGACCTTGTGAAAACCACCGGAGCGGGATTTCTGGCCTTTGTGTCCGCGACCGGCGGTCTTACCATCGGTTGAACCGATACCCCGGCCGACGCGTTTACGGTTTTTCTTACTGCCCTCGGCGGGGCTTATCGTATTGAGTTTCATGTCTGTACTTTCCTAATATTCAGGCTCGCAGATAGGCTCAGGCCTGTTCCACTCGTACCAGGTAATAAACCTTGTTGACCATGCCACGTATGGAAGATGTATCTTCCAGCGTCACCGTCTGGTGCATGCGTTTGAGGCCGAGGCCACGTACGCATTCTCTGTGTTTTGGCTGGCAACCGATGGGTGAACGGACCAGCGTCACATTAATCTGTTTTTTCTTAGCCATCATTCCGCTCAACTGTGGTTAGCCAGGATCTCGTCTACCGGTTTGCCACGCTTGGCCGCGACAGACTCCGGATTGTGCATCGCCTTGAGGCCCTTGATCGTGGCCCGTACCAGGTTGATGGGCGTGTTTGAACCCACGCTTTTTGCCAACACGTTTGAAACACCAACGGTTTCCAGCACTGCACGCATCGCGCCACCGGCGATTACACCGGTACCTTCAGAGGCGGGTTGCATATAGATTTTTGAGCCACTGTGGCTGGCTTTGACTGGGTGCCACAAGGTACCGTCCTTCAGGGAAATGGTTACCATGTCACGCCGTGCTTTTTCCATTGATTTCTGAATCGCAACAGGGACTTCCTTGGCCTTTCCATAACCAAATCCAACCTTGCCGTTGCCATCACCAACCACGCTCAGTGCGGTAAAACCGAATACCCGGCCACCTTTCACCACTTTGGCAACACGATTGACAGCCACGAGCTTTTCGAGCATTCCGTCGCTGTTTTGTTTGTCCATTCTCGACATCTTGATTCCTGCTTAACTGTTATTCGGTAGGGCCGATTAAAACTTCAACCCGCCTTCACGTGCGGCATCGGCCAACACGGCAACCCGGCCGTGATAACGATAACCGGAACGATCAAAAGCCACATCTGACACACCTGCGGCCACGGCCTTTTCAGCCACTGCCTTGCCAACCACCTCGGCAGCGCCCTTGTCGCTGGTGCTGTTCAGACCGGCACGAAGATCTTTTTGCAAGGTGGAAGCAGCAGCAATAACCTGCCCACCGTCTGCTGCGATGACCTGCGCATAAATATGCCGCCCGCTGCGGTGTACGGTCAGCCGGGGCATTCCCAGGCGACGGATGTGTGAGCGGGCTTTTCTGGCTCTGCGCAGTCGTGCTGTTTTCTTGTCCATTTATCTATCCTTTTAACCAGTCCAGGCCTTATGCCTTCTTGGCTTCCTTCCTGATAACGCGTTCATCGGAATAGCGTACACCTTTGCCCTTATAGGGCTCGGGCGGCCTGAATGAACGAATTTCCGCCGCTACCTGGCCGACTTGTTGCTTGTCGCAGCCACTGATGACGATTTCGGTCTGCGACGGCGCTTCGATCGTAATGCCTTCCGGCGCCACGTACTCGACGGGGTGTGAAAAACCAAGCGTAAGATTCAGTTTGCCAGACTGGACCTGCGCGCGATAACCCACGCCCACCAGTTGCAATTTCTTCTGGAAACCCTCACTGACGCCGATCACCATATTGTTGATCAGCGACCGGAAAGTCCCCGCCATGGCAAGGTTGTTATCGTTGTCCGGCTTTACCAGGAAAGCGCCGTCTGACTCATCAAGACGCAAACCGGGATGCATGTTCAAATCAAGGTTCCCCTTGGGACCTTTTACATTCAGCCTGGAACCGTTGATGTTGATATCCACACCTGTCGGCAGCTTGACTGGATTTTGGGCTACGCGTGACATATCCGTCTCCTGAGTGTTAACCGGCCCTAGGCCACGTAACAAATGATTTCTCCGCCCTGACCAGCGGCACGGGCCGCCACATCGGTCATGATGCCTCTCGATGTGCTGACAATGACGACTCCCAGGCCATCCAGAACCCGCGGCAGATCATCTTTGCGGCGGTACTGGCGCAGACCGGGCCGGCTTGCGCGTTTAAGGCTGTCGATAACACCGCGACCCTGATAATATTTGAGCGTTATCTCAAGGCTTGGCTTGCCGTTGTTTTCATCCACGCGGAAATCGGTAATATAGCCTTCATCTTTCAGCACTGCAGAAATACCCACCTTCACCTTTGAAGACGGCATGGTTACTGCAACCTTGTTGGTTGCCTGCGCGTTTCTGACACGCGTCAACATATCGGCAATCGGGTCACTCATACTCATGATTAAATACCTTGTTTCTCTTTGAGCCGGGATAAAACCCCACTCGTTACCTGTTACCAGCTGGCTTTTCTAAGCCCCGGCACGTCACCACGCATGGTTGCTTCGCGCAACTTGTTACGTGACAGCCCAAACTTCCGGAAAAACCCACGCGGACGTCCTGTAATTTCACAACGGTTGCGTTGCCGTACCGGGCTGGAGTCGCGCGGTAACTTCTGCAACGCAAACATCGCCTGCTGTTTTTCATCGAACCCGACTTCCGGGTCCGCAATGATTGCTTTTAAACTGGCGCGCTTGCTGACATATTTACCTACCAGTTTTGTGCGCCGCTTTTCGCGATTGATCATGGATACTTTTGCCATGCTATGGTCCTTACCTATTTATCCTTGAAGGGGAAGTTGAACGCCTGCAAAAGCGCCAACCCTTCCGCGTCATTTCTTGCACTCGTGGTAATGGTGATATCCATACCGCGAATCGTGTCAATCTGATCAAAATCGATTTCGGGGAACATGATCTGTTCCCTGATGCCGAAACTGTAATTGCCGCGCCCGTCAAACGATTTGCGGTTCAGACCCCGAAAATCACGAATACGCGGAATGGATACATTGACCAGGCGATCCAGGAATTCATACATGCGTTCCCGGCGCAACGTGACCATGCAGCCGACCGGCCAACCATCACGGATCTTGAATGTGGCCACGGATCTTCGCGCGTTCCTCACAATCGGTTTCTGACCGGCGATCGCAGCCATGTCCTCGGTTGCCCGGACCATGACCTTTTTATCCGTCACGGCCTCGCCTACGCCCATGTTCAGCGTAACCTTTGTGATCTTCGGCACTTCCATGATGTTTCCAAGCGCGAGTTCTTCCATCAACTGGGGCACCAGTGTTTCTTTATAATGTGATTGTAATCTGGCCATTTTCCTGGTCTCTAGATATCTACGGCTTCGCCGGTGGATTTAAAAATACGTACCTTGCTGCCATCTTCCAGTGACTTGTAACCGATCTTGTCTGCCTTACCCGTCGCCGGGTTGAACATGGCCACGTTGGACACGTGAACCGGCCCTTCCTTTTCAACTATCCCGCCCTGCTTGTTGCGGCCCGGATCCGGTTTGGTATGGCGTTTGACCATGTTCACGTTTTCGACCAGCAGGCGCTCGCTGTCCAGGATGTGGAGTACGTGGCCACGCTGGCCTTTGCTACGACCGGTGGTGATAATGACTTCGTCACCCTTGTTAATCCGTTTCATCTCTATACTCCTCCCGCTTACAGCACTTCAGGCGCAAGTGAGACAATCTTCATAAACCGCTCGGAGCGCAGTTCACGGGTAACCGGTCCAAAAATGCGGGTACCGATCGGTTCCAGTTTCGGATTCAGCAGCACGGCTGCGTTTCCGTCGAATCGGATCAGCGAGCCATCAGTGCGGCGCACGCCTTTTTTGGTGCGCACAACAACCGCATCATAAACCTCACCTTTCTTGACCTTACCGCGCGGTATCGCGTCCTTGACAGTCACCTTGATGATGTCACCAATTCCCGCGTAGCGCCGCTTGGAGCCACCCAGTACCTTGATACACATCACCCGGCGTGCGCCACTGTTATCCGCCGCTGTCAACATGGACTGCATCTGAATCATTTTCGTATTCTCCGGCTTTGACCGATGGTCGGGCTACTCTGCCCGCTCCAGTATCTCAACAACCCGCCAGCTCTTTGACTTTGAAAGAGGGCGGCATTCGGCGATCAGGACCTTGTCGCCTTGCGTGCAACTGTTTTCTTCGTCGTGTGCCTGAACCTTGGTGGAACGCTTGATGTACTTTCCGTAAAGTGCGTGCTTGATCTGACGCTCAAGCAAGACGATCACGCTCTTGTCCATTTTGTTGCTGACTACACGCCCGGTCTTGGTACGTTTAATAACTTCTGTGCTGGTCATGCCGCATCACCTTCGTTTGTTTTTTCAGTCATGACGGTCTTGACCCGCGCGATATCGCGGCGCACCTGACGCAATTCATGAATATTGGTCATCTGCCCCATTCCCTTTTGCATTCTCAGGCTGAATTGCTGCTGCAACAGGCCATTGAGCTCGTCGCGTAATTCAGCGACCGTTTTGCTTTTCATATCATTCACGTTCATCACATCACCGACCTGGATACAAAGATGGTCTTGACCGACAGCTTGGCCGACGCCAGGCGAAAGGCCTCCCGCGCCGCTTCTTCTGACACACCCTGAATTTCATACAACACACGACCCGGCTGAATGGGTGCGACCCAGTATTCAACGTTACCTTTACCCTTGCCCATACGGACTTCGACCGGCTTCTTGGTAATCGGCTTGTCCGGGAACACGCGAATCCACAGCTTGCCACTGCGTTTTACGTAACGCGTGATGGCACGCCGTGCCGCTTCGATCTGGCGGGCTGTCACAAACCCGCGGGTCGTCGCCTTCAGACCGTATTCTCCGAAACTGACGCGGTTACCGACCTGTGCCAGGCCCCGGTTGCGGCCCTTCATCTGTTTTCTGAACTTTGTTCGTTTTGGCTGCAGCATCACCCAGTCTCCTAGTTAGCGCCTTTTGGGCTGCTCTCTTTATCAGATTTGGCTGCATACAGATCAAAGACCTCGCCCTTGTAAATCCATACTTTTATGCCAAGAACACCGTAAGTTGTGGTGGCCTCCACAAAACCATAATCCACGTCCGCACGCAGGGTGTGCAAGGGCACCTGGCCTTCGCGATACCACTCGCTGCGGGCAATATCCGCACCGTTCAAACGGCCGGATACCTTGACCTTGATCCCCAATGCGCCCAGACGCATTGAATTGCCCACTGCACGCTTCATGGCACGGCGGAACATGATGCGACGTTCAAGCTGCTGGGCAATACCCTCGGCAACCAGCTTTGCATCCAACTCCGGCTTACGGATTTCGGCAACCGATATATGGGTTGGAACACCCATCAACGCACTTACTTCCCGACGCAGACGCTCGATATCCTCACCTTTTTTACCAATCACAATACCCGGTCTGGCGGTGTGGATGGTGATCCGGGCAGATTTTGCCGGGCGTTCTATTTGTATACGGCTGACCGATGCCTGCGCCAGACGTTTTAACAGATATTCCCTGACCGCGAGGTCGGAGTTCAACTGCTCGCCGTACTCGCCTTTTTCAGCGTACCAAGTTGAATTCCAGTCTTTGGAAATACCCAGGCGGATGCCGATTGGATGTACCTTTTGACCCATAATGTTGTCCTGGTCTATTTGCTGTCGGCAACAGTCAAGGTAATATGACTGGTCCGTTTTAAAATCCTGGTGCCACGGCCCTTGGCGCGTGCCCTGCCCCGCTTCATCGTGGGCCCTTCATCTACCATGATGGTCGCGACGGTCAATTCGTCGATATCCGCGCCATCGTTGTGCTCGGCATTGGCAATCGCTGAAAGCAGCACTTTCTTCATGATCCGGGCAGCCTTCTTCGTACTGAACGCCAGCAACTGCTCGGCCTTTTCGACCGGCAAACCCCGAACCTGGTCTGCTACCAGGCGTACCTTCTGCGCGGAAATTCTCGCGCCCCGTAATTTTGCTGTCGCATTCATCATCGTTTACCTACTTGGTCTTGCGATCACCGGAATGGCCCCTGAAGGTCCGGGTCGAAGCGAATTCACCGAGCTTGTGCCCGATCATCTGGTCATTTATCAGGATCGGCACATGCTGCCGCCCGTTGTGTACGGCTATGGTCAAACCAACCATGTCCGGAAGTATCATCGAACGCCGTGACCACGTCTTGATCGGACGTTTGTTGTTGGTCTCGATGGCGTCTGACACTTTCTTGGCCAGGTGATGGTCAATGAAGGGTCCTTTTTTAATCGATCGTGCCATATTAGCTATCCGTTATTTGCCTGACCGTGAACGGATAATATATTTGTCCGTTCGCTTGTTACTACGCGTCTTGTAACCCTTGGTCGGTACGCCCCAGGGAGAAACAGGATGTCGGCCACCGGAGGTACGTCCTTCGCCACCACCGTGTGGGTGATCTACCGGGTTCATGGCAACACCACGAACGGTTGGACGCACGCCAGCCCAACGTTTGGCACCCGCTTTGCCCAGTTTTTCCAGGTTGTGTTCAGAGTTTGAAACCTCACCGATGGTCGCCCGGCAACGGGCCGGAATCTTGCGCATCTCACCCGAACGCAAACGCAATGTTGCATACTGTCCTTCACGCGCTACCAACTGGACCGAGGCGCCTGCGCTACGAGCCAGTTGCGCGCCTTTACCCGGCTTCATCTCAACACAATGGATCACCGTACCCATCGGGATATTGCGCAGTGGCAAGCAGTTGCCCGGCTTGATAGCCGCGTCACGACCACTCTTGACCGGATCACCGGAACGCAGGCCTTTGGGTGCGATGATGTAACGGCGCTCGCCGTCTGCGTACAACACCAATGCGATGTGCGCCGTGCGGTTCGGATCGTGTTCAACCCGCTCAACCCGGCCCTCGATGCCATCCTTGTCGCGTTTGAAATCAATGACGCGGTAGTGCTTCTTGTGGCCACCACCGCGATGACGCGTGGTGATTCGACCGGTATTGTTTCGGCCGCCCGTACGTGATTTCTTTTCCAGCAGCGCAGCATGGGGGCCACCCTTGTGCAGGTGATCGTGCTTGACCTGTACTACACCACGGCGTCCCGGCGATGTTGGTTTTGCCTTTACTATTGCCATAACCAAATACCTTTAAACTGATTCCCCGCCCAGGAAGTCGATAACCTGGCCTTCCTGTACGCGAACGTAAGCCTTTTTCCAGTCGCTACGCTTGCCTGCGCGGAGCTTGAACATTTTGTTTTTGCCCTTGACGTTAACAATGCGAACTGACTCAACATTGACCTCGAACAGCTTCTCAACTGCGTTCTTGATCTCGGTCTTGTTGGAGTCACTGGTTACCTTGAATACATACTGGTTGCTGTTTTCACTGAGCATGGTCGATTTTTCTGTCAACCTGGGTGAAAGCAGTACCTTGTACAAGCGCTCGTCGCTCATCCCAGCCACTCCTCGATCTTCTTGACCGCATCAACGGTCATGATCACTTTATCTGCTGCCACCAGGCTGACCGGGTCCAGACCGGCAACGTCCAATGCGTACACATTGGGAACGTTGCGGGCGGCCAGGTAAAGGTTTTCATCCACTTGTGCAGTGACGATCAGTCCTTTTTCAAAACCCTGCTGCTTGAGTAACTCCAGCAATGCGCCGGTCTTTGGTTCGCTGACATCCAGTGAATCCAGCACCACCAGCCGATCCTGGCGTACCAGTTCGGACAAAATGGCCTGCAAAGCACCACGGTACATCTTGCGATTGACCTTTTGCGAATGGTTCTGCGGACGGGCTGCAAACGTCCTGCCGCCACCCCGCCATATTGGGCTGCGGATAGTGCCCGCACGGGCACGACCGGTGCCTTTCTGCCGCCAGGGCTTACGGCCACCACCACGGACTTCCGAACGGGTCTTCTGTGCCTTTGTACCGGCACGCGCGACTGCCAGGTAGGCAGTGACAACCTGGTGTACAAGTGCCTCGGAAAAGTCACGCCCAAAAGTGGCTTCTGATACTTTAATAGCGTTACCGCCTGCAACTGCGAGTTTCATTTTATTCTCCTCAGTGCATCTTCACAGCGGGAAGCACGGTGACCTGGCCGCCATTGGCACCCGGAACCGCGCCTTTTATCAACAGCAGGTTCCGTTCAGCGTCAATCCTGACCACTTCGAGATTCTGGGTCGTGACGCGTTCATCACCCATGTGGCCGGCCATTTTCTTGCCTTTGAACACCCGGCCAGGCGTCTGGCACTGGCCAATAGATCCCGGCGCACGGTGGGACAGTGAATTTCCGTGGGTGGCATCCTGCATACTGAAATTATGCCGCTTGACCACGCCTGCAAAACCCTTACCTTTACTGGTACCGGTTACATCCACTTTCTGACCGGCTTCAAACTGGCCGACATTCAACTCGGCCCCCATTTCGAGATCCGTGCCTTCATCGCCATGGAGTCTCAGCTCCCACAAGCCCTCACCTGCTTCAACTTCGGCCTTGCCGAAATGACCGGCTTGGGGCCGGCTCAGCAGGTTGCTGCGCTTGTTGCCAAAAGTTACCTGCAACGCGCTGTATCCGTCGGTTTCCACAGTCTTGATCTGCGTCACCCGGTTCGGGCTGACCTCGATGACCGTTACAGGTATGCTGTCGCCCTGTTCGGTAAACACCCGGGTCATGCCACGTTTGCGGCCTATAAGTCCAATCGTCATTGTTCTGCCTATCATCCTGCCAATCTATATGCTGAAAATAAACCGCTCAGTACAGTTTGATCTGTACATGTACACCGGCCGCAAGATCCAGCTTCATAAGCGCGTCAACGGTTTTATCATTGGGGTCAACAATGTCCATCAGTCGCTTGTGTGTGCGGGTCTCGTACTGGTCACGTGCATCCTTGTTGACATGCGGTGAAGTCAATACGGTGTAGCGCTCGATTCGAGTGGGCAACGGGATCGGACCACGCACCTGGGCGCCGGTCCGCTTCGCGGTTTCCACAATCTCCATGGCCGAGCGGTCGATCAAACGATGATCGAATGCTTTGAGCCGGATACGGATTTTCTGATCAGCCATTTTTTAGCTCGCTCCAGTGGTTTTATTCGAAGATCCTGGCAACGACGCCAGCACCTACCGTGCGGCCGCCTTCGCGAATCGCAAAACGCAGACCTTCTTCCATCGCAATCGGTGCAATCAGATCTACTTTCATATGCACATTGT
>Ga0255052_10001212_pt1 | contig 19736 bp, 15 predicted proteins | sample JV7_2_21_MG_FD_188632 | JGI IMG/M metagenome (GOLD analysis project Ga0255052, IMG submission 188632) | Seawater microbial communities from Jervis Inlet, British Columbia, Canada - JV7_2_21 | ecosystem: Environmental > Aquatic > Marine > Inlet | place: Canada: British Columbia | collected... | reverse complement strand
GAGTGTCTACAATAGCGTCGTTGAAAGAGAACCTCATCAGAAGGTATTCCATCAAGCCGCGCTAGAAGTACTGGAAAGTCTGGAGCCAGCTATCCAGAAGTTCCCTAAGTACAAGGAACATTCTATACTTGAAAGGATTACAGAACCTGAGCGTATTATTCAGTTTCGTATTCCGTGGAAGGATAGAGAAGGAAAGATACAAGTCAACCGTGGGTTTAGAGTTCAATTCAATTCAGCCATTGGACCCTACAAAGGTGGTCTTCGTTTTCATCCCACTGTCACACAGGGTGTATTGAAGTTCCTCGGTTTTGAACAGGTCTTCAAGAACAGCCTAACAACACTCCCAATGGGTGGTGGAAAAGGTGGGTCTGATTTTGATCCTAAGGGCAAGACAGATGATGAAGTAGAAAACTTTTGTGAGAGTTTAATGTTAGAGCTTTACCGACACATTGGTCAGTTTATTGATGTGCCTGCTGGAGATATCGGTGTAGGGGCCCGTGAGATTGGTTATCTTTACGGCGCGTTTCGAAAGATTACGAACATTCATGGTACCGGTGTTCTAACAGGCAAAAGTGCTGGTTGGGGTGGTTCACTGATTCGACCTGAAGCAACAGGATACGGCACAGTCTACTTCGTACAGGAGATGCTCAAGACCCGTGGCGAAGATATGAAGGGCAAGACCGCAGTTATTTCTGGCTCTGGTAATGTTGCTCAGTATGCAACAGAGAAGTGCATTCATCTTGGTACAAAGGTTATTGCGTTGAGTGACTCAAGTGGTTGGATTCATGACCCAGATGGTATTGACGAAGAAAAACTAGCATGGATTATGGACTTGAAAAACGTTCGAAGAGGTCGTATTAAGGAATACGGTGAGCACTTTAAGGTGGATTACACTGAAACCGCGAAGAATTCTCCTTGGAGTCTTAAGTGTGACATAGCGCTACCAAGTGCAACCCAGAATGAGGTTGATGCAAAGGAAGCAAAGATGCTCGTTGATAATGGTGTAATAGCTGTTGGTGAAGGTGCTAACATGCCTACAGTCCCAGAGGGTGTTGAAATCTTTTTAGAGCACAACGTCCTCTTTGGACCTGGTAAGGCCGCCAATGCAGGTGGCGTATCAGTTTCCGGACTTGAGATGGCTCAGAACAGTCAACGCTTTTTCTGGACTCGCGAAGAGGTTGATGCAAAGCTGCACCAGATCATGCAGGCTATTCACGCAAATGCTTACCAGACGGCTGAGATGTTTGGGAAGAAAAGCAACTATGTCATAGGTGCGAATATCGCAGGTTTCCTGAAAATAGCCGACGCAATGGTCGCACAAGGTCATCGTGTATAGAATATCAAATACAGGACCCTCTTTTGGGTTCTGCACCATTCCTTATTCATTCTTGAATCACAACACAAAACGAACGAGAATCTATTTTCTGATTATCTCTAGCAGCTCTGCTAGACGTCGTTTCACATCAGACTCTACGGTGGCCAGTTCAACCAGCTGACTAATATGCTCGATACGATGTCGTCTATACTCTTCGTCTGAGATACTTCCGCTCCGGCGATCAAGTTCCAATTTATCAGATTCTGCGTTAATCTCTTTCCTGCGCGCGTCAGTGAGGTCGAAGCCATGTCTTAGTGACATCCATTCTATCATGGCCACACTTTTTTCCTGTTCCATTCTCTCTCTTCGACGCCTCTCTTCTTCTGCTTGTTTTAATTGCTTGTTGGCTGCACGAATCGCTTTTTGAATCTCATATAGGCGATTCTCCACTTCTCTTTTCACCTGTACAATTTGGGTAGATTCAATCCACTTCTCTTTGTATAGAACTATATGTTCTCCATCAGTCAGCTCACCGGTTTCTAAGCGTCTATCTAAACGACTAAGCTCTTCCTGGACATCAAGAAGCTGCTTCTTTATGTCATCATAGGATTTTCTCAGTGCGATCCATTCAACAGAAAACTGAGAAAGTACATCTTTTGGGTTCACATAATATGCGTCTTCTGGTGGAGATCCTTCATGGTGACTCATCGTAAGTTTTTCCTAGTGAGTTATTGAGTTTGTAGCATCCAATTTGACTTAAGGTATTTTCTAGGTCGTAAAAACCAGATGATATGCTTTTATGGAACCTATCTCTTAAGAGGAACCGTTGAGTCCTCTGGGATGTTGTGTCTTGAAATGAACATCGATGTCAACTTGGTTTCACAGGATGCAAAGAAGGATAGACCTGCAGATGTGCTAAAGGTCCCATTCGGTACTGTCTTCACAGATCATATGTTCTCTATGCGTTATGCTAAAGAAAGATGGTCTGATGCTGAGATACACACCTATAGGCCCCTCTCCCTTAGTCCTGCAGCACTCTGTCTTCATTATGCACAAGGCATTTTCGAGGGAATGAAGGCATATCGCAGAGGTGAAACAGTACTTCTATTCCGACCTGAGAAGAATTTCGAAAGGTTCAATGAATCTGCGAAACGAATGGTGATGCCCGAAGTAGATTCTGGGTTTGCATTGGACACTCTGAAGAAACTTCTCAAGATTGAACGTCAGTGGGTGCCTGATGTTCCTGGGAGTTCTCTTTATGTTCGCCCAACGATGATTGCGACCGAATCAAAGCTTGGTGTGAGACCGTCATCCGAATACCTATACTATATCATCTTGAGTCCTGTTGGACCCTATTTCCAAGAGGGTTTCAGTCCTGTCAAGATATATGTGAGTGACAAATATGTTCGAGCAGTGAGAGGTGGAACAGGTGCGGCGAAAGCAAGTGGAAACTATGCCGCAGGTCTCCTAGCTGGCACAGATGCGACAAAACTGGGGTACTCTCAAGTTCTTTGGTTGGATGCCTTGGAAAACAAGTATTTGGAGGAGGTCGGTACGATGAATATCGCCATCCGGTTCGATGATGAGGTTGTGACTCCTCCACTTTCAGGAACCATCCTAGCGGGGATTACTCGAGACTCTGTTCTTACACTCATCAAGGACTACGGGTTCACAGTAACTGAGCGCCTTGTTTCCATAGACGAGGTCATTGAAGGTATTCACTCAGGAAAGGTGAAAGAAATCTTTGGTTGTGGAACTGCCGCAATTATCGCACCAGTTGGGTCTCTTTGGTATAAAGACGCACCTTATGAAGTGGCAAATGGTAGAATCGGAGAACTCACTCAACGTCTCTTTGACGATTTGATTGGTATCCAATCTGGGGAGATTGAAGATCCCTATGATTGGGTTATTCAAATAGATTAGAAACTCTATCCGAGACCTAATTCCTCTCGTTCGGCATCTGAAACTTCCGGTTCCTTATCATCGAGAGTGTCCCATGCTGGTGGAGGATCAAGTGAAGGTTCACTCATAGGTTCTTCTCGAACTTCATCAATGGTTTCCTCGACTGGTGATGGAAGTTCTTCATCCTCTTCTTCCTCCTCCTCTCCTTCTTCCTCGTCTTCTTCCTCTAGGTCTTGCAATTTAAACTCAGCAACAAGCTTCCCCGTTTCAATCTTCTCTAAAAGAAGTCTAAACATACGCTCAACGACAACACTTCGCCCTTTCGCTTCAAACTCAATGTTGCCTATTTCAAACTCGACTTCAGCGTAATCGGATTTTTTCTTCTTTTTTCCCTTATCGGCCTCTTCAAATTCTTCCTCGGACATAGTATACACCCTACTCGTTCGGTAAACTTGATTCCTAATAAACCGTTCAGACGACCCGAAGCACTTTAGAGTGGTTGTGCAAGAATCACTATGCCTCGAGGTGGTATGACTGCTATCACAATTAGTCGTAGATTTCACAAAATGTACAGGATGTCGAATATGCGAGCTTGCCTGCTCTGCTAAACACGAGGGTTGTTTTCAACCAAGTCTAGCTCGACTAAAGATTGTAAAATATGATGATCTTGGACTAGATCTTCCTAATGTCTGTGGTCCTTGCGAGACAGCTCCCTGTGTTGATATATGTCCTACATATTCAATGCGACGCGATCCGGTCACGAAGATGACATTTCTTGAGGACGACAAGTGCATACTCTGTAAATCTTGTGTTGGCGCTTGTGTGAATGGCGTTATTGTTCTAGATACTGAACGGATGAGGATTATCAAATGTGATCATTGTGGGGGAGACCCTGAATGTGCTAATGTCTGCCCAACTGGAGCAATCACGTACGCTGATGTTGCATTTGCTCCTTCATTGGATCGTTATAGTAAGATTTCGAGTTATCTCAAGGAGATAGGGAGAACTGCTCAAGAATCCAGTGGAGCTGAATGAATTGACTAGCGGCGGTTACATGGGTAAGATTCTGCGAGTCAATCTGACTGAGAATAAATTCATAGTGGATACACTTCCAAAGGACTGGATTAAGCCATATATTGGGGGAGATGGATTTGGTGCTCGTTTGTTGTATGAAGAAGTCCCGGCTCGAACTGATCCTTTGAGTGAAGCAAATAAACTCCTTATTGCCACAGGACCAATCACAGGAACCCTCTGGCCTATGAGTGGAAGGACAGTCCTTATTTCGAAGGCTCCTCTAACTGGCATTTGGGGTGAGAGCCATGTCGGGGGTTTTCTTGGAGCTGAATTGAAGTATGCTGGATATGATATGCTAGTTATCGAGGGTAAAGCGGAGAAACCAGTCTATATTCACATCGAAGATTCAGACCTACAGATTCGTGATGCTAGAGCGTTCTGGGGCACAACTACTGACGAAACAACGATGAATCTCAAGAAAGTCCATCATGACCCTGATATCCAAGTAGCTGCTATTGGTCCAGCTGGAGAGAACCTTGTCAAGTTTTCTAGTGTTATGGTGAATCATGCCCGAGCCGCAGGTCGAACAGGAATGGGCGCAGTACTAGGTTCTAAAAATGTCAAGGCAATCACAGTACGAGGTCATGGGGCAGTAGAAGTTTATGATCACGAAGGTTTCGTTGAGTTTGCTAAGAAAGCTCATGATCGAGTGCGGGTCAACCCTCAAGCTAAAGAGATGGGTAAGTGGGGTACATGGGTACTCACTGCCGTCAAACAAGAAATTGGAGAACTTCCAACATACAATCACCGGACAGGTGTCTTTGAAGGTTACGATAAATTGACTGGGGACTATATTCGCCCTCGTTTCACTGTTTCAGATCGTGCCTGCTTTGGTTGCAGTTTAGGCTGTAAGAAAATGAATTACATCCGTGAAGGGCCGTTCTCAGGAACTCTAGAGGAAGGTCCCGAATACGAGGGACTCATGGCTTTTGGCAGCGCTCTTGGAGTTGATGATTTTGCTACAACTCTGAAAGCGAACCAAGTATGTAATCGGTATGGAATGGATATTATCTCCGCTGGAGCAACAATCGGATTTGCAATCGAAGCTTTCGAGAACGGTCTCTTGGATGAGAAAGATACTGGCGGGTTGAAATTAGATTGGGGTGATAGAGAAGGGATAATCCGCCTTCTAGAGATGATGGCTAAACGAGAAGGTTTTGGGGACCTTCTGGCTGAGGGTGTTAAAACAGCTGCAGAAAGAATTGGAAAAGGATCTGAAAAATATGCACTTCATGTAAAGGGAATGGAAGTTTCTGGTCAAGACGGTCGCACCCATCGGAGTATTGGCTTGGGTCATGCAACTGGTGCACGAGGTGCCGACCATCTTCGCAGTCTGGTAGTCGTTGACCAGCTTGGGTACAAGGATGTCGCCATCAAGAGATGGGGTGCTGACAAACTTCCCGAGATCATCGATCCCTACACTGAGAAACACAAGGCGGTTGCAGTAGTGGAGAGCGAGAATACCTATTGCATTCGTGACACTTTGATAGTTTGCTGGTACTCCGTATCATGGCCCCCAATCTTTTGGATGGAAGACTTTGCTACGATACTCCCACTTGCGACTGGAGAGAAACACTTTGGAAAGGTTGAGAATCTGACTGAGATTGCTGAACGACAAGTCACTCTGAAACGACTCTTTAATCATCGAGAAGGAATCACTCGCAAAGACGACAATCTCCCTGATAGATTCACAAAGGAACCAATGCCCGAGGGTCCCGGTAAAGGGCAGGTTGTGAATCTGGACCCAATGCTTGACGATTACTATCGACTTAGAGGATGGGATAAAGAAACTGGTCTACCAACTGAGAAGACAATCAAAAGGTTGTCCTTAGAGTGGACAAAAGCTCACTCTTAGATACGCTACACCCTTACGTAACAATTGCATAGCAGATGCTACGTAGTTTTATTATTGGGTTTCCTATCAAATTGTACCGTGTTGATTGACAGGAGATTATGCCCTTGACTATTTCAAACAAAACAAAGATTGTTCTAGTTGTGCTAATTACATTTTCACTTGGTTCCACATTGTTATTAGACGCATCGAGCAAATCATTTCACACTGCAGCAATCACTATTGATGGAGATTTGAGTGATTCCGATTGGGCTTCTGCAGACCACAAAGTGGAATGGTACATGAATGCGGACCCAGAGAATTCAGATGGGAACAACTACATGTATCTCACTGAAGACACAGATAATCTGTATGTAGGATTGGATTTGTGTAGTGACGTAACGAACGACGAGACTGGGGAGTGGGTTGGCATATGGTTGAATACAAATCAGACACAGGTCAACAATGCTTCATGGGAAATTCCTGTTCAATGGGAAGCTGCATTGAATAGGGGTATGGAATCACTTGTCCACGATGTTGACAATGACGTAACCATGCCGCTTTTTTGGGGTGCCTTAGATTCTCGGATCTACCCCATTACCGAATTGATTCCGGAAAATGGGACTTTTGATGGTACTCCCTCTGATGTACAAACCATCAATAGCGTATACGCAATTTTGACGTCTGAATACAATGGCTCTCATTATTTGACTCGCTTTGATTATCGTATTGACTTTTATAATATCTACACACTCTTTGAAGATTTACGTGTTGAACAACTTCGCTATGTCACATTGGACTATCGCTCTTTTCACAATGTATCCATTAACGAGTACTTTCTGAGTGTATCCGATAATTCAGGAAATCTGAATCAATCATTCAAACTAGAGATGGATAACGGAACATCTCCTGTGATTAGTAACTTGGCTATCTATCCAGAGAGTTTTACTTCGGAGAGTGAAGTCATACTATCCTTGAATGGTGTGAGCACTGTTCCATTCAATTCATCCTATGACTATCTTAGGTTTAATGTGTATTTCAATGCGACTCAATTTGTTGGAGATCATTCAGCATATGCGTATACTACAATACAAGATTATGACATTGCCTGGTCCTATGGACCTAGTGAGAACAATGCTTCTGACCATCGACAGTTTGAGGTCAAGATTCCCAAGAGCGAACTGGAGGGATATGAGACCGATACTGATCTTGGTATCATAGTTGGTGGATATGGAACTCTGATTCAATTTCCAAATACTCACAACTGGGTATACGCAAATAACACATTGACAGGGATTCCGGAAGGAAACTCAAGTAATTATAACTACTATTCAATGCCATTGAAGGGAATTCCACCCACTACGACAACAACTACTACCACCGGAAGTACAACAACTACTACAACATCGGGAACTACTACAACCTCCCCTCCGCCAGAGGGTGGTGACATCACTCAGCTGGTTCTCATTGCTGGTGCAGGTGTAGGTGGCGTGGTCATCGTATTGTTGGTTGTGGTACTTAGGAAGAATCAGAGCTGAATATGAGGTACATATTTGGTAAACAGATTGACGGATGGCGGTTTCATAGTGACAGAACTTCAGCATCGGGAAGTCCAGATGGACTTCAGGTATTAATCAGGGCCCATCCAGTCAATCTGAATTTACATTCTGACGTAATCAACACGGTGAGGAGTACGACAGGCCGGGCAGGCATACTGATCAGGTCCAGTCCAGTCAATTTCCTCCCATGACATTGGTGAGTTGCAGTTAGTACATTTGTCCTTGATGACAGGTTTTACAAACACTGTTCCTGCACTACCTTTCCCTGCCGGGGCAGTAACTTCTTGTGTGGTTTCCGTGGCAACAGGAGTGGGAACCACTGAAGCGGAATCACGGACAACGTACTGTGACAGTGGATGATGCGGAGTAATGAAACTATATGGTCTGATTAACCAATCAAGGTGGTCTTTTGGTAATTTGTCCCATGCGCGAGTTTGCCAGAGTTGAACAATGTGGTCTTGTCTGGGAACTCTACCTCTCATCTCAAACTTACCAGATGTTGCTTTGATTTTGAGTTTGCTTCCCCTAGATTCGAAAGTTTCAACCATGTGCAAGGGGAACATAAACACCTTTCTCGTTTTTGCATCATGCTGATAGAGTCGATAATTTGTAAGAATGAAGTTATCTGGATAATAGGTGAATATCTCCTCACCCTGCAACCAGGCAAATGTCTGAAAGAAATGTCTAGAGAAAGGTTTGTGGAACCCAATTGATATCCATCGGTTGTATGGATGATCTGGATGAATGAAAGGTACACCACTGACCTCACATATCTTCCTCTGTCCTCCAACTTTGAGATTATCGAATTCTCTAATACCCAGAGCTGCTCGCATCTCTTCTTTTCTAACCATTGCTCCAACTACATTGACAATTCCGTTCGTAACTTTGTACATCGCAGAATTTGGAGTCAACTTGTACTCTTTGAGAATGTGAAGTGGAATACTTGCACTTGTTCGTGAACCTCGATCATACTGAATCAATCTATAATTTGTTAGAATGTATTCTTGATGTTGGCTCAACACACGCTCATTCTCGATTGGGATGTACACTAGGGATGACATGATTCTTTACACCAACCAATAATCTGGTCTAGACAAGTTAGAGAGACGCTCATGTCCTTATTATTATTACTTAGTCTGCCTTACTTCTCTCCAACTAACATTTCTCTAGAGAGAAACTACTTGAATGAACAATAGCATACCTTCGATATGTTAGATTAACCAAACCTGAGCACTGTGGAATGGTTTTGAAACAGGTTGTGTCAAGTTCTTTTTCTGATAACTACGTACACTATTAGGAACACGCCAACAATACCAACAGCAATCAGAATGGAAGTGCCATCAGGAATCTCGAATCCTGTTACTTCTGTGCCGCTTGTTGTGCCAGTGGTTCCACTGGGTCCGGTTGTGTACAGAATGTAGGGAGGAAGTGTTGTACGCACGTCAAGGTCTGGAATCTGTGGCCCTATCTTCAGCACGCGGAAATCCGTGATTGATATCTTTGATTCGAATATCCAGGAGATGCCATCCTCATCCGTGGGGAGCATAGAGTTCCAGACATTCGGATTATCAGAATTAATCGGATTGTAGGCATATATTTGATGACCGCCTCCAAGATCACTGAGAATCATTCCGTATTCTTGCATTGCTGTGGCAATGATATGACCAGCATCTGAGAGGGCAAGACTATCGATATCTATACTGGGGTCAAGCTGAAGGCGGGTCCCTTCTGGAATGGCAAGTGGGTCGGTCGAATAACCATCGCTTGTGGTCGCTGGACGGACTGGGCCTCCTGCTTTCACATACATATCGTCCGTAGAATAGGCCAATGCGTGATTGATACTCCCCTGAGCAATCTCATGCGGAAATATCAAGCCTAGTGCGAGAGCAAAACCGGAGGCTCGTGCACCCCAGTTGTCCGTGAAGATGCCGTCAGAGTTGAGCGAGATCATATTGCCCCAATTGGCAGTCCATCCTGCGGGGGTTTTCTCGGCCTGCCAAAAGTCGTACTCGATTAAGGTTTCGTTATCGATTATACAAAGATGACCATCCTCCTCTGGGTCTGGAACAGCATTATCTGGAATCGGAACATTCTCCATGATATCCCAAATAGCCCATTCATCTGTAAGGTTTACATTGTGAAGTGGTGTACTGGAGTCTGCAAAGAATACTGGGACACTCCAATAATCAATTCCCACGTATACATCCTCGCCGCTCATGCTGTTGACCATGTTGTTGACATAGGCATCAGATAGTGGGTCAATTTCCGCATTGTCAGGTATGGGTATATTGAAAGGGCTGTCGTCAAAAAATGGACGGTCATCCCAAGCATTCGCTGCTAGCTGTGCCTCCATGTCAATCATACTTGGTTCGATATCAGTTCTGGAACCAGGGACTGCTGACAATAGGAGAAAGATAAGAATGAGGGGAACGAGTCGAAGTTTATTCATGGCTAATCCTCTAAAATTTCCGCCTCCATCCAAATCTGTGATATAAACATTGGGATGGCATCGACAAATTGGGATCATTTTGATACATTTTGGACTGTTTCACTATCTCGGACTGACACTAGGAATTCTGGACGTCCACCGGAAAATCAAATATTGAGCGAGAGAAACTCTTGGTCAAGATATCATTGACTGAAGCCCTGGGTAGTCCTTGGAATCGATAGGTACAAAATATCCTCGAATCCTAGGATTCCATAGCCGCTTGGATTCTCAAGTCGTACGTAATCATCGAATACCTCTTGGACCTTTACATTTGGAATCTTGGCTAGAGTATCTTTCTGCATGTATCGCAGATATACAGTAAACGTCTGTCCGGTTGTTTTGAGATCTTGAAAAATGCTCCTCCAATCTGGCATCCTGCGTACCTCCGTGATATGTGAGAGTTGACATTCAGGAACATTTAACCCTTGCTGCTCGAGTACTCGATGTCAAAGACTCCCATCCGTAGTAATTGACGGTTGCAGACCTACTTTTTTGAATACATCTTTGATCGCGTTATCAATCTGACCACTACTCATGAATCTGAATATATGGGCTGAACATCCTCTTCTACAATCTGAGGACCCGAATTGTCTGGGTCCTACTTGAAACTCATCTCTTGATTCTATTTCTTGGGCGATGTCGCACTCAGTATGAATAGGACTCTGAGCATAGAATGCTTTGAGAAGCTTCACATCCATGTCAAGTAGATGGTCAATATGCCAAAAGTTAGTCTTCTCTGAACGGAAATGGCGTTTGATCCTATTCTCCAGGCTAGTTGAACCATCTCCCATTGCTGAACCAATATACACCCATGTACCTGCTTCGAACGTAACTTTACCGAGAGATTTTATCTGAATATTAACTGCGTTCTCTAACTCAATTATCAGTGAATAGGCTCCCTTCATTGGGAATAATATTCGAACCCCCATTGATAAGCTTCACTCACAGTCGATATTATCATAAGTACCGATGAGTCTCGATGCAATTGAGATGGCATCAACAGAAATTATACCTGGTATTCACGTGGTTCGCGGAAAATTCGCTGGAGAGTTTGGTTTTATCGCTAGCTATCTCATTATTGACGAGGGAGAAGTATTGGTTATTGATCCCGGAACTGCTGGAGATCCGGGAAGCAAGCTTGAGAAATCTATCAAGAACTTGGGTTTTGATCCAAAGACTGACATTGTGGGTATCGTGTGTACACATGGACACCCTGATCATGTAGGAGGTGCAGGTCGCTTCAAGAGAGTAACTAACGCTCCAATTATGATTCATAGAGAAGATGCAGAGATTCTCCAAAAACCCGGTGATTTTCTCAACAATCGTCTCATACTTGACCGTGCACAGAGATTCTCTATGAAACTTGATAAAGGCCCCCTGAGAGTAAACTTCCGAGGAATAGAACCGGATGAATTTCTCGAGCACGGTAAAGACATTCAAGTCGGTAACACCACACTCAAGGTCATTCACACAGGAGGTCACTCTGCTGGACATTGTGTTCTCTTTGATACATCCCGTAAAGCCCTCTTCACCGGAGATGAAGTGAATAACTTTCCAAATGATCCTCGTAAGTTCTATGTTGATGCAAGTGGAAGCATCGTTGCAAAATTAACTGCCCTTGAAACATTATCCAAACTAGGTGCTGAGCACGTTCTTCCATCTCATGACACTCCACACATCTATGGCGATGCTCTTCTACAATTCGAATCAGTTCGAGATGGTGTCATACATCTCCAGGATATCATCCTTACTTACATTGAAGCTCGTGAAGAAGCTGATGTAGAGCAACTGGTTTTTGACATTCGCCAAGCTCGGAGTGTACCAATTCCACAGAGCCTAGAGGCTTTGCTGACAACCACTGTACATGTCACATTAGTGGGCCTCAGAGAAGCTGGTCTAGTTCGGGACCTTGGCAAAGGTGTTTGGACTAGAATAGGAGAAGGATAGCCGAGCTAGATTCAAAAGATTGTGTTGTTGATTTCATATGTTTCAGGACCTCTAGATGATTTGAGGATTGACCAATCGTGAATAAACGCAAAGATGTACAAACTACGAGTACAGTTGAAGCCATTCGAATGGCCTCTGCTTCTGTCTTAGGGACATCAACAGGATTAGGCTATCCAATTGGAAGTGCAACAGGCACAGGTAGTATGCTGGAGCAACATTCTGAAACTGTTGCTATGAACATTGCTCCATTGATTTTTTCTGTTCGTGACACACTTATGTCGTCTGAAGGTCTGGAGCTACTTTCTGTTGAGTGGGATCTTGATCGGACACCCGGTCCAGAAATATTACCTGAGCAGCTTGTTGTTGCTGGAGGGCGAGAAGGTGGAGTAGGGTCGCACGTTTGTGTCCTGAGTTGGGAAAAGGGAGTAGTAGACCCATTCAAGATTGATCAATACATGAAGATTCTATCCAAGAAGATTGCCGATATTGAGAATGCAGTCATCAACAATGAGTTGAATTATGAACTTGAAGGTCTCGCAGTACTACAAGATTTTGCAGATCGATTGAACAGCGTCTTATTCGTAGACATGATTGACAGAAGATTTCAGGGTTCTTGGGATTCACTCTTAATAAAACCAGACCACATTGATGTTGATGTTGTCGCCAAGCTGACAGTGGTTGATGATTTCACATTACTTCCTCCGGGGATGAAAATATCTGGACGCAAGAGTTTGGAATTTAGTCTTCCAACATCCTCTGATGAGAAGCTCGTTGAACATTTCAAGCATAGAGTACTAACACCAAGTGCTATCGAAACACTCACCAAGACGATTCCGGAGATTGGTCAAGACATTCTCAATGAATTGAACTATTATGCATATGCAATAGAAGAAGCTGAGGTTGTTGAAGGTGTAATCGCAGCACTCAAAGATTTTCTTGAACGAGATCAAATATCGCTTTCTGATATCGATTCACTAAAGCCCCAGATTGATGAGTTTATCAAGCTGCTTAATGAAACTGTAAGCTCTCTCGAACACATTGTTGAACAACATGTAAGCTCTGGAAAATCCTTGACGATTGAGGATCATAAGATCACGCTAATCGGAGATGTGTCTACAAATGATGACTTTTCTGGAATCAAGCAGAAACTCGCAATAGAGCTCACTGAACGTTTAATGAACTCCGTTGCTAGGGAGTTTATCGAACCCGGTGAGATACGTGCATGGCAACTGAAGGGGACGCTAAGATACTCTATTGCTTACGCTACAAGGGTGACTCAGTATTTCTCGAAAGAACTGAATCAGTATCTCGTGACAAATGCTGCAAGAAAAGCATTCTTTACCGCTCTAAGGGATTTCAAAAAGGAAGCTCTTAGCGAAGATTTGGATTCTACAGACCGGACATTGTTCGATAAGTTCTACGCTGAGGTTCAAGCTCAGCTAAATGCAGCCTTCTCAAAGGAATTCTTTGAGGGAGCTCGATATCAAGACTTTACTCAACTGATGGATGTCATTACACGTAAGATGATTGATACTTTCAAGGGTATTGATGTATGGGACTTAATTGGGTTCTCAGATGTAGCTGAAATTGCCCGTAGTGAAATTACTCAGAAGTACAGTGTGCCTCAAGGTGAGGGTCCCTTGACAGACCATGGACAAGCACTGATGTCATTACTTGACGAATTCGAGAATCTTGTGTCAGACATTATCCCTGATGTTGCAGATACAATTCTTTCCAAACCATTGATTCGACGTATCATTGACAAGATACTCTTAGAACAAACGAATCTCATTGACGAACTAGCAGTTGCTGTGGAAGGAGCTGCTGAAAGACCTGAAGAATGGAAGAAAGAAGCTCTGGAATGGGTGGAAAATTTCAGAACCTCGTTCGATGAATCGATGACACAACCCCAAGCACTCCTTACACTGCTAAACTCTGTGCATGAGATAGTTGGTGAAACAGTTACCCCGAGTGCAATGGCGGACCGCGCGAAATTTGAGGCTGATATCCGTGAAGAACAATATCAGAAACGTGTTCATGAATGGCAGGGACAACTTCAGATAGTAGAACAAGAGAACGAGACTATTCGTGAACATAATGAGAAGCGCGAATCGTTGGTCAAAGAATTCATTCAGCAATATGAGACTGCATTGATAGAGTACGAGAGTGCGTTGAAGGAGCACACAGTAAAGCTCGAAGAGTATAAAGCTGCAACAGCTGCTGAGGATTATATTCCCGGTTCAGTTTCACCACCTCCTGCAGAACCAATAGGACCGATGCCAATCGAATCTAATATCCATGAAATTCGAAATCAATATCCGGTAAAGAAAGAACAACCTCTACCTCCAAAACCTGACCCAGATCCATCACTCAAATTCTATCTAGAGCTTCGAGATATCTTGCAGAATAAACTCGACCAGCTAAAAGAACGAGAGAAAAGAATGGAGGAGACATTTGCACGGCGTGTGTTACAGCTTCAAGCAGAAGGCATTGGGGCTGCCTCAATGATTGGAATCGACATTGGCAATGAATTTGTAGAACATCTGATGAGCTCTACTGTTCGTGGTCTTGGGCATCTATTACCACGAATATCTCGTGTCTATCTACGAGATCCAAAAGAAGAAGGATTGCTCTATCTTGTAACATATGACCGACGTGGAACAGATATGACTGTGTCTGTCGGGAGTACTTTTCTGAGGTGATTGATGATGGCAAGTTCGTGGGTATTGAAGACTCGTCAGATGAGTGAAGCTGGTAAAGAGATCATGTTGAGAGAAGCATTAGCCTCTCATATGAGGAGTACTCGAGATAGACAACTATTCCATGCGTTGTTGAAGGAAACACAACCACTAGAAAATGTGTTCTCCTTCTTTGCAGCATTCTATCTCCATAGCTATCAAGGTATACGACTCCTGAGTCCATCAGACGAACCAGGAGTTGGAAGTGAAATGAAGGACGAACTCGGAGACGAGGAAAGACGTCAGCTTGAGCTTGAAGTTCGCCTTCTATTCGGTGATAAACAACGCGAAGAGATTGATGTAGCAAAAATCACGAGTGAATTGACAATCCATCTCATTGATTCACTAGGTGGAGCTGACGTATCTACATCTGACATTAACGAGAAAACTATACGGATTATCAAGGACGCCCTCGGTCAAATTCCTGAAGGATACACGTCTAATCATGATATTGATGTTATTTTGGATATCACAGGCTGGGGTGATCAATTGCGTAAGGATCTCTATGTGAAGGCTTCCGGTCTAAAGGAAAGCTCTCTGTCACTTCGAGAGGAGTTGCTTAGAGACCATCCCTCTGAAGTCCTTGAAACAACAGTCTTACGAATGGGAATTGATAAGATCTTTGGAAAAGTCGAATATGCAAAGGGTCGTTTGCTGGATGCGATAGTACCAGTTCACAGTTGGGATACTATTGCATCTGATGTTGTTACGAGATTTTGCAAACGACCAGATGATCTCAAAGGTCTAAGAAATTCCCACCAGATAAGACTCGCCTTGTTACAAGTCCTCGAGGATGAATTTGATACTCCAACAACTCTTGAAGAGTTTGAGAATAGCCTTGGAAGTGTTATTTCAAGTCGAATTGCAGAGATACTGAATACAGATGCTGAGACAATTCTAGATACGCTCGCTCATCTTCTCCTTGTTAACTCGGATGATATCCGTGCACAATTACGACGTAAAGGAATTAATGATCCAACGGTGATTGGACCTGGCTTACAGGCATTGACAGATGAAACTGTTGTCGATTCATCAAAACCTGAGGTTAGTAAGGAAGAGTTGGAGCAACTTGAGAGATCTTTGAAGACATTAGAGAAAATGGAACGTCTACTTGATGGTCCCGTGAAGGGATTCCTACGTTCAAAGGGATATTGGGCAGACGAGCTAGAAAAGACAACAATTGATCTCTTCACAAAAGATCGAACAAAACTAGTCGGAATAGAAGTAGAAATTCTAGAAGAACTCAAGAAGAAGATGCGTGTACCTCCACCGGAGGAAATGGTACGACTTTTTGATGTTAGAAAGCAGGTCAAGACTGGTTCTCTGAGTACTTTAGGAATATCATCAGCACGAGACTTCACACAACAGAGAACAGAAGAAGAATCAGTTGTAGCCCTGAGGCTCGATATTATTTGGCACTTTACAATTGGCATCCTTACAAATCTCACACGAGTTGTTGAATCATATATCCGATCGAAACAGGACCTACTTCGCATCAAATCATTGCTGAAAAGCATATACGAGGATACTGAATCAGGTCTTCAAAATCTTAGAGAAGAGATTCTGATTGATCTCGAATCCATGCGAATCTATGAGATGAAAGTTAACTTTCCAGAATTGGATGCACAGACAATTTGTACATGGATGCATGCTCGTCTATCAAACATGGATATGATGGCGGCTAGAAAGGATCTTGAAACTAGTATTAGTCCAATCTTCGAAGGAATAGTTGACAAACCTCTTGACATGTCCAATCTTGAGTTTGACAACTATGCAATTGCATATGATGTCATGCACCGATTCCTCAAAAAGGAACGCTTGGAGAAACTCCTCAAAGAGGATTTTGCTTTCGAAGCAAAAGAGAAAGAAAAACGTAGGCTCGAGTCTAAGAAGAAAGGTATTGATGTGCTCATGTATCTGCACAACAAGGCTCTTACGGTTTTTAGAGCTATAAGCCGTGTTGGAACCAAGGGATTAGAATGGTCCCAGAATGACACCGCTAAATGTTCAAACCTTCTTGCTTACTACATCAAAAACAATCGAAAGCGTTTGATATGTACTGCTTGTGGTTCAGTTCCGAAAGACCGCAAGTGCAAAAAACATGGGAAGAACTTCATCAAAGAATCATCCGATATTGATAATCTCTCATTATTCTTCATGCGAAGTCTCTTTGAGATCAAAGAAGGTCTGATTGGGACTGGAAGGGGTGTTGAACCAATGCCTTGGGATAAAGCAAAGTCTACTGTTGACCGTGAGATCAGTACTCTGAAAAGGAAGGGTAAGTTGACGTCAAAAACAAATCTCAAAGAGCTATTGCCTGGAGAACTAAACTATGTCATTGGTCCAGCATTATGCTCTGTTATTGGAAAGTACTTCAATGAATCACTTGTCTATGCCGCAAGAAGAGCCGATATTGCCTAAGTCAGCTTGACTCTGCGATGCTCGCAGAAATCCAGTCGAGGTAATCTTGAGAACCCCATTTGATAGGTAAGACCACATACTCAGGTACTTCATAGGGGTGCTTTTTCTTGATGGCTTCCCAGAGAGCTTCTTTGTAGTCGGATTGTGTCTTCATGATTAGAAGTGATTCTTCATCAGTGACAATTTTATCTTTCCAGTGATATATACTCATTATACTCGAGATAATGTTGACACATGCGCAGACACGATTCTCAACCAAACTGCGCGCAAGATCTTCACTTTTATCCTTTGGACAAGTTGTGAGTGCAACCACATAATCTACCATATTGAATCAAACACATTGTGTCCATATAGCGACTTCTATTTTTCAACACCGAAGCATCAAGCGAAGGTCATTTATACCCACCAAAATCCTCGGGGGTTTCGGTGATTCTGTGAGTAGATTCAAGCCAAAAGGCGTTATGCCAGCTCTGGTGACCCCGTTTACACGTGATGGTGACATCAGTGAAGAAGGGTTTAAGCAGGTAATTGATTACACCATCAGCAAAGGAGTGACAGGAGTTGTCCCTGCGGGTACAACCGGGGAGTTTTCATATATGCGCACAGAGGAACGGAAAAAACTCCTCAAGCTCACGGTAGACTTTGTTGATGGGCGAGTACCCATCATTGCTGGAACTGGGTTTCACACAACCGATGCCACTATCAAGATGACAAAATATGCAGCTGACTTAGGTTGTGATGCTGCGTTAGTTATTTCCCCATACTTCTTGCGACCTGCAGACAAAGGGTATTATGAATTCTATGCGACTGTTGCGAGAAAAGGTGACCTCCCAATTATCCTCTACAACATCCCGCAATGTACTCTAGGAGTCTTAAACTCTAACGTAGTTGAAGATCTTGCTGAATTGGATAACGTCGTTGGGATAAAGGACAGTAGTGGAAATGTTCCCTACATGCTTGAGTTGATTCAGAAACTCAAGGGCAAAATGGAAGTTCTATGTGGTGCAGATGAGAACTTCCTATCTGCGGTCATCGCAGGTTCAAATGCGGCCATTATGGCCTCTGCGAATGTGATACCTCATATCTGGCTAGATATCATGAAGAAGGTGAAGAAGGGCAAGATTAAGGAAGCCGCACAACTTCAAAGAACTACCCAGACTTTTGCGAGAATGGTATTAAAGTTTGGAGCTGCACCTCCAGTAAAGGCTGCTCTCAGGATGCTTGGTGTAAACGCTGGACGAAGCCGGATGCCCCTAAATACTGGTGGGACCCTTTCTCCAGAAATCAAAGAAGAGATCAGAATCGAGCTTGAAAAGATGGGCTTGATTGAGAACATTACTCACTCCCCGGTTCAGAAGGATATTCAGATTCTCGAATTGCTCACAAAACAAGGAATCACACTTGAAGACTCCTCAGAACTGAAAACAAGTAGCTTCTCGAATGACACAGTATCTGTGGGAATTGTTGCTGGTTCAAAGAAAGGACCAATAGGTCAATCCTTTGTTCGTCTCTTGACAACTCCCAAGATTGGGCATGAGGCTTTGACCGTTATTCTCGAACCAAATCTACCCATAAAACCAAGCAGCCTAATGTTCCCCACTAGAAAAATCGAGTCCATGCGACAAGCCTCGTTCTTCTATGGTCCTGTCCAGTCTGGAGCTGCCAAGGCCTTTGCAAGTTTTCTTGAGGCTGGAAAGATTCCAGAGGAATCCGTGAATAATGATGTTGCGGTTTTAGCATTGGACATTGATCTTAACGCAAGAGACCGCCGTGAAATTACTGCTGCCACCCAGCAAGCTGTGGAAACCGCCCTTGGAGGAATTTGGAGGTAAATATAATGTCTGAAAGAGAATATCGTTTTCATGGTGTTTACCCCGCACTTGTGACTCCATTTGATGAGAATGGCGTGAACGAAGAGCAATACCGCGGACTCATTGACTATGTCATAAAGAGTGGTGCTACCGGAATAGTCCCATGTGGGACAACTGGTGAATTCACTAGTATGAAGTTCGAGGAAAAAGTTGAGTGTATTCGAATAGCATGTGAAGCCGCTAAAGGTCGAGTTCCCGTTTTGGCTGGAACCGGTGCTGCATACACAGGCGATGTTGTCAAGCTGACTCGGAGAGCAGTAGAATTTGGGGCCTCAGCCGCTCTTGTAGTATCCCCTTACTTTCTCAAACCATCCGACAAGGAGATCTACGATCATTTCGAGAGGGTTGCTAACAACAGTGACATTCCCATCTTTGTTTACAATATTCCTCAGGTATCAGGAGTAGAGATTCACTGGACTCTTGTTGATGGTCTCAGAGAGATCAATGGAATAGCTGGAATGAAAGACTCGAGTGGAAATCTTGTTAATCTGACCACCATTCTTGTTCGCAAACCTGAGAATTTCCAGGTTGTTGTGGGTCATGATGAGGTTGTCTTGCCAGCTCTTGCTTCTGGATGTGATGGAGCAATC
>Ga0255052_10001211_pt1 | contig 19737 bp, 19 predicted proteins | sample JV7_2_21_MG_FD_188632 | JGI IMG/M metagenome (GOLD analysis project Ga0255052, IMG submission 188632) | Seawater microbial communities from Jervis Inlet, British Columbia, Canada - JV7_2_21 | ecosystem: Environmental > Aquatic > Marine > Inlet | place: Canada: British Columbia | collected... | reverse complement strand
GCAGACAGCTCTGTTTCGGTAATGTCGCCATCCAGAACAAACAGGACAAGATCCGAACGGCCTGCAACCTCCCGGGCAAGTCGCTCACGATCCTCGCCTCCAGCCTCATCGAGTCCGGGCGTGTCGATCAGAAATACGCCGCCGGTATCGACCTCATTCCAGGGCTGCATCGAAGAATGCCGTGTCTCGCCATGCAATGGACTGACTGCAAATTCTTCCTTGCCGATTAGCGCATTCAACAGAGAAGACTTCCCGGTGCTGACGCGACCGAAGACGGACAGATGCAGATGACCACGCTCAAGTTTGTCGAGCATTCCCTGCACTGCGTCGTAATCATGAGACAGCGATTCCCGTACGCCGGCCGGCAAGCGCGGGTCGCTGGTGAGCTCTCGCAGACTTTCGCGTGCAAGCATCAAATGGTCTGAGCCGTTGTCCTCGCCGGACTTAGTCGGTGTGTGGCTCTTCGTCCAGGGCCAATTTGGCAACGCGGCGAACGCCCGCTTCAATATGTTCACTAATGCCTTCCTCGAACTCCCCTGCGGCCGTATCGGGCACGAGCTCGCCATGCCGTGACAACGTCAGAACCAGGCTTCGGCCCAGCGCATCAAAAATCAACCCATACGCGACCGCATGGACCAAGCCACCGGCAACGGTGCCGATTCCCGGGAATGCCTTGAATCCGTTGCCGGCAACGGCAAGGGTCAATGGCAGCGCTCGGCCAACGCGACTTTGGCTTAACGACAAAAACTCTTCAACATCGAGATCGCGCGGTGTTGCACCGTACAGCTTGCACAGCTCCTGTGTCATCGACGTGCCAATGTAACCCTGAATAAAAATATCGGTGCCAGGACTCACCGCCGCGAGCGCTCCAATTACAGCTTTGCGTGTCGCACTGCGAATAACCTGCTCGGACCGCTGCATACGATATTGCGCCTCGGCCTCAGCAAGCTTGTCCGCCGCAAGTCGAAATACGGCTCTGTCGCGAAAGCCCTCCAGATGCTGTGAGGCATCTTCGAGCAGTCGGTTGATTGCAACCACGAGCACACCGATATCGGCCGGACGCTGACGGCGGACCAGCGCTTCCGACCCATCGGCATCGCGTTCAATGACATCAATCTCGCCACCTGCGGAAACCGCAAGGACGCGGTCTCTCCTCAGCTCGGCGCCCATACCGTCAATATGCTCGAGCAGCCGCTGCATCAACGCCGCTTGCTCCTCAACAGCAAATCGATCGGCTTTGTTCATAACAAGCACAAGCGGTTTTTCCAGCGCCAGCAGGTACTCGACTTCCTTGCTCTCGGCCCGGGTTAGATCGCCGTCACACACGTACAGCACTACATGCGCGCGCCGCGCTTCTTCGGTCGCCAGCTCGTCAAGTTCGTCCTCAAGCCCACCGGTACCCGGGACATCTGTCAACAGGATCTTGGCACCATTATCGCTGCGCCAGCGATAGTGACGGATATCGGCGGTTGAACCGCCGACGACATCGATACGCACATCTGCATCCGGAACCATGGCTTTGATCAGCGAACTCTTGCCGGTGCTAATTTCACCGAAGAAGCACAGGTGAACTGCGCCGGTTTCCTGCCTTGATGCCAGCTCTCTCAGCTCTTCCCGGGCCGCGTTGACATCAACACCCTCCGCTTGCGCATCGCGCAGGCGTTGTTCGATATCACCCCTGGTCAGTTGCCTGGCTACCGTTTCGTCGACAGGAATGATCTTGCGCCGAATCACGAGCCTCCATACCAGCACCACGGCCGCGACGACAAGTATGCCCATCACGCCGAGGTAACCGTACAGAACCACACCCGGTCCCTGCACCAGGCGATCCCAGACATTTAGCGCCGACTCAGTTATGAATAGCAATGCGCCGATCGCGACGATGACGGCAAGCAGAATCACCAGCGCGATCACAATACGGATGAGTCGATCAAGTTTCATTAGCGTCAGACTGCCGCAAATCGTGCCCGATAGGAAGGTTGATATCGACCGGCCAGAAGACGCAGGATCTGGTCTGGCCTGCAGCGCATCAGTGCGGGAGCTTGAGAAACTGCAGCGCGCTCCCGCCGCTGTCACCCTGCGTTTACAATTGCGATTCAACCCATCGGTCGATCTTGGCCTCCAGCATGGACAACGGCATTGAGCCGTCTTTCAGTACTTCCGTGTGGAAGTCTCGAACGTCGAATTTTTCCGCCAGCCTGGTCTCGGCCGCATTACGTATCTTGCGCATCGTCAACTGCCCGACTTTGTACGCGAGCGCCTGGGCCGGAATCGCCATGAATCGTTCGGCCTCTGCAACAGCGCGCGTCTCGGATACCGCCGAATTTGCATGCATGAAATCGAGCACATCCTGCCGGCTCCAGCCTTTCGCGTGCAAGCCAGTATCAACGACCAGGCGAATGGAGCGCCATAGTTCAGCATTCAGAGATCCGAAATAATTGTACGGATCCCGGTACACGCCGAGTTCCTTGCCCAACGATTCAGCATACAGGCCCCAACCCTCGGTATAGGCACTGTAGCCGCCGAAGCGACGGAACCGCGGCAGCCCTCCCGCTTCCTGCTGCAGAGAAATCTGGAAATGGTGTCCGGGTATGGCTTCGTGCAGGAACAGCGATTGCATGTCCCACTTTGGCCTGACACCGACGTCATAGGCATTGGCGTAAAAAATACCCGGGCGGCTACCGTCGGGCGTACCGCGTTGATAGGAACCTTTGCTCGCGGACCTCTCGCGAAATGGTTCGACGCGTCGCACCTCGAACGCGGTTATGGGAAATGAGCTAAACAATTTCTTTGACAGCTCCGATATATGGTCCGACATGTCGCGATAGGCTTGAATGAGCTGTTCGGGTTCGTCATAAAAGAACTGCGGATCCGCATACACGAATTCGAAAAACTCCTGCAGACTCCCCTCGAATCCAACTGCCCGCATCACGCCGCGCATTTCGCCATGAATACGCTCAACCTCATCCAAACCGATCTCGTGAATCTCATCGGGAGTCAGATCTGTCGTTGTCATGCGTCGCACAAGGTAGGCATACCATTGCTCACCATCCGGCAACGCCTGCATGCCGACGGTCTCCCGCGCAGCACCCAGGTACTCGTCGCCGAGGAATTTGCTCAGGCGCGCGTATGCCGGAACGATCTTCGTCTCAATCGCATTCGTGTAGGCCGCGGTTAACCTTAGTCGATCTTCCTCGCTGAATGCCGCCGGCATATTTTCAGTCGGCGAAAAAAAACCGCTGTCGCTCGCGTCTTCGACAATCTGCGATTCAATTTGCGGCAGGAGTTTTTGCATAAGTACGCGTGGCTGTACGACGCCTTGCTGCATACCTTGCTTCATGTTCGTAATGGCCTGATCGACGTAGGTTACGAAGTCATCCGCCCGACTCAGAAAATCTTCGTAGTCCTTGACCGTCTTGAATGGATGCAGGCCGCTACCACTACCGAGCTGTACAAAAAAGCTCGTCATTGAGCGAAATTGATTCATGGGCTGCAAGTGTCCGGGAAACCTGTCGCCCTCTAATGAGCGTTCCCGGTTCAACTTGAACATGTCATAGCTCAACAAGTCCTGGCCACTCAGCTGGTCGCGATCCAGCTCCGACAGCCGCGCCAAGAACTCACGATCAAGCGCGCTCGTCGCCGCAATATGGTCAGCGCCAATTGAGTTAGCCAGGCGATCGTTGTATCGATAATCCCCAATTGAGGTCGCGAATACCGGATTAAGTTGCAGACCACGCTCGAAGTACTCTTCGAATAACGCGGCCAGGGCAGTCGATGCAGCTTCCGCGCCGGCATGCTGTTGTTCTTCAGGTTGTTCGCCACCACCGCAAGACGCGATGAATAGAGCGCCGACCAATACGGTTGCTGATAATGTTCTCATTTACGTTTCCCGCTTTGTGTCTGGCCAGGATGACAACAATCACTGCTGTGCCAGCGCGTGCAAATTGACCGGCGCAGCATAGCGGGAAACACGCGGCAGTTGTAGCTGGTACTTCGTAGCCGTTGTGCGGCCACAGGCACCAGGTGCCATCATTCTCCTTGTACAGACTCCAGATAGGCTACCTGCTCCGCCGTCAGCAAGTTCCTGAGCCGGATCAACATCGCCATCTGCTGCTTTTTGACCTGATTCTCGGCCAGCAGCGCCTCGTTGGCGTGTTCCAGCACTTTCTCCTCGTCGATCGGCGTCTTATCCAGCTCGCCCATGATGTTCTGATACGCCTCGCGCAGGTCCCATTCGTGCTCGGCAACGTTTCCCTGTACCTCAACAACCGCAGCCCTTATGGCCGTAAACTGCTGTTTGCTCAGGTCAAGATCCGCCTGATGTTCAAGAATAATATTTGGCGCAAACAGCTTGCCTTTGAATACGTCCTCTTTCGGCTCGCCGGCACTTGCGATGCCGGTGCCCAGACAGATCGCCGTCAGTAACACAAGTATTCCTTTGCTCATAGTAATGCTCCTCTGGCCGGTTCCGTTGGTTGATGCAAAACCGGAATTTCCTGGTAAATATCAAATTGCCTGTCGGGTAACAGGACGTCGCTTGGTGCTACCCAATTGGTTGAATCCAGCAGCTCAGCCACCTCGATGTACACCGGCACCGCCGGTGACGGCACCTGCATGGAGACGGAAATAACCGCAGCTGCGACCAGCACCGCCGCTGCCATGAACATTCGATACCGCCTTCGCGAAGCAACGACTGTTTGTTGTGCAGCTCGCCATACTGTCGCAAATGGCCGATGGTCGAGCTCATCTGTCAGGTGCCTGCCATGCTTGAACTCATTAACGAGATCAGTGTCCGGGTCGTTCATCGATCTGTCTCCGACCATTCCTTTAATTTCTCTCTCAACGCTTTCTTGGCGCGGTCGTAGTGCGCGCGACCAGTGCCCACCGACACGCGCATGACTGCTGCCGCCTCTTCGATTGTCAGGTCACGACAAAACACAAGTTCCACGATGTCGCGCTGTCGTGTCGGTAACTCACGAACCGCGATCCAGATGTTGTTCTGCGCTGAGGGCTCAGTCGGGTCGACAACATCGTCAGCAACCTGGTACTGCTGCACCAATCTCATGCGCGTAGCCAGGCGGCGAAATCGGCTCTTCGCGAGATTTTGCACAACGGCAAACACAAACGTCTTGAGCGACGATTTGTTGTCAAATCGCGCATTGCCGCTCAATAGCTCTACGTAAGCCTGTTGCACCAGGTCCTCCGCTGCCGTGCGTTGCATGCCACACCGGGAGAGCGCCCAGCCAAAGAGCTGGCTGTGCATGGCCTCCAGCGCCGATCGCGAAATGTGTGGGTTGTTGTCCAGAGCATCCCTATCTCTCATGCCGCCTCCTACAAGATTGGTGGCATGAAGAGGATGCTTATATGACAGGCTGCGGTTGCGATGTCGTAATCGACTGTCTGCTTGCGCACATAACTGTCATGCGCAATCGTCTATGACCGGGGGAAACGCGGTTCTGGCAACTCGGCAACCAGAGACGGTCTGATGCAACGTGAATGAAATCGGTTCGTCGCAACCAACAGGATGAAACTCAAGCAGTATCGTCACGCCATGCTTGAGGCCATCCATCCGTCTGCGCATACCTGCGTTGCACTGCACGACGAACCTGTCATTCTCAAATGCACCAAGATCATCAAGGCAACACAGGTAAGCAAACACCTGGCTGTGAACGCGTGCTGCCAGTTCTGTCTCATCAGCTTCGAACATTGCCCAGCGCGTCCCATGATCGATCGCGTTCACAATTCGCAGGCACAAACGTCGCACTGCCAAACTTGAATACTCTCGATGCGCCTCTGCACCACGGCCCATGGTCACGGAGCCGGTCAGGCGGGTTTTACCGGCCGGGCCCTTCACAAGAGCATTTATTCCCGCGCGTGCGAGAGACCGGGCATCCGACTCGTCAATATCGACTGCCGCGATGAGGTTTCGATCAAGCCCCATGCCCTGCTGGTCGAGGTCTTGCCATGGACCGCGGCAACGATCGAGTTTGCATAACAGGCCAGCCAGCGCACCGCCCGCAGCGCGGGCCACACTATCGTCGCCATCACGCCGGTAAACTCGTGGAAAATAGCCGACCATGTTGGGACTCGCATAGCCGAGATCCCTGACACCATGGATCGCACCGGTAGCGGTTACCCATTCCACTACAGGATCGACGACCAGCATCGCACCCCGCTCGCCGCAGTACCGTTCAGCAACGAGCACCGCGGCGGGGCCAAGATCTCTCCCTTTCCCCGGCGGTGGCAAGTACAAGATATCTAATTGTTCAATTTGCTGTAGCGCAAACAAACCTGTCTCGTTCCTCCTTGAGCCGATTAGATCGTAATCGGACAATTCTGAACCGTCAGTCCCCTTTTGAGCGTGACCGACATATGAGGCCGCAAATTGACCGCCAGACCCAACGGTCGGCTCAGGCCGATGCCCAGGATACGGGCTCTCCATTTGCACGAGAGACGACGTCAACAACCTGTCACCTATGAAAGCATGGGAATTATCGCTATGGCTTGCGTCACGAAACATCTCCTGATCGATGATCCGCCCGGTTCCCGGGTCGACGCGTTGCAAGGTCAGATTGAACAGATCGTCGTCGGGCTCAATTCCGTCATAGTCGATTGCCGCACGTATGTTCTCCGTAGAACCTGGCTCAAGTGCACGTAGTATTAATGCAGACCCGCTGGCCGCGAGGCAAATCATTGCACCACGCGCATTGTTCGCAACGCGAACGACATGGAGGTTATTGCCGCCGTGTTCGAAAAAGTCCTGTACGGCAGGCCCGAGGCTGGAACGCGACCAAACCTCACCGAATCTACGGCGAAATTCTCCGACGCTCCGTACAAGAACGGGGACGTTTACGGGACCACGCAGCGCACGACCAACAAAAGCGGTCACTGTTTCGGTCGACACCTCGATAGCCTGATCCATCGGTGCCATTTCCGTGACCGTGAAGCCACGACCAGCTGTATCTGACAAACCTATCTCCGCGATAGCCAGATAACGATGACTCCATTCTAGTCAGGGACCGGGTCATATACCATCATTTAGTTTGCGATCCGCGGGACCAGGAGATTGCAAGTCATGCCATAACTGAGTATCTGGCCGGGACATTTCCAACGCTGGCAACGCTGCGAACCGGGAAATTTCTTCTGCATCGGATCCAGTCATTCACTCATAATGACTGCCGGCCTGTCGGCATCGCCTCGGTTGCGGTTTCCTCTCGCGCTTTCTCCAGCAGCGCTTCGTCCATCATGTCGCGTACTTCGGCAAGAGTGGGTGCATTAGGATCAGGTTCCACCGTATTGCGCACCAGCCTTGCCCGATCGAACACCTCGTCGACGTCATGTCGCGAAACCCGAACCACGACTCCGTTTGAGAGGCTCGCAACAGAACGAATTTGCTCCTTATCATTTTGCCGCAGCGCCAGTCCAGGTTCTGCATCGTTGATTCCGAACAACTCGTCGAGTCTATCATCGGGGCTGATCAGGTCATCCTCGAGGGGCTCGTGGCTCTCAAAATATACTTCGTCACCAAGTTGCCCAAGCAGGAACGGCTCATTGATGATCATTACGGTTTCACCAATTTCAACGAGTGAGTACAACACTTCGATGTTCTCGGGATACAAGCGCACGCAACCATGGCTGACGCGCATCCCGACGCCGTAAGGTTGATTCGTACCATGGATCAGATAGCCGGGCATACCAAGTTTCAGAACTCGTGTGCCAAGCGGATTGTCCGGTCCCGGCGGGACAACGGCCGGCAGTGGATCGCCCATCTCCGCGTGTTCGCGACGAACTGATGCGGGCACATACCAGGATGGATTCATCGCCTTGGCAATCACGGTGGTCCCGCCAAGCGGAGTCTCCCAGCCAACACGACCGATGCCAATCGGGTAGGTCTGGACCACCTGCAATTGCCCATCGGCCACGCTCGGAAAATAGAAAAGCCGCTTCGATGCGATGTTCAACACCACTCCGGTTCGCGGCACATCGGGCACCACGTACTGCGTCGGCAACAGTACCGGCGTATTTTCTCCCGGCAGCCACGGGTCAACGCCGGGATTTGCAGCAATCAGTTCGTCATAGCCCAGGCCATATTCGCGGGCCAGGTCAGACAGGGTGTCTTCGCTGCGCGCAAGCACTATTTGCGGCGCGCCGATAACGGACTGCTCCGGAGACTCCAGCACGAAGTAGTTTCTCGCGAGCGGCTCCTCCATCGGGCGTCGTTCAAGCGGCATAACGCGTTCCCTGCCCTCATTCTGTCCGCGGACCGTGTCCAGAAAATCTTCAAACGTGGAACAGCCACCAATTGCCAGTAGCGGCAACAGCAATGCGATGTGATGTGTGAGAGATCGGTTAGAGGTCAAGAGGAAGGCCCGTCGTAGGACAACCCAATCTTCGCAAAAAAAGCCTCGGGACTCTAGCCCGCTCGCGACCAGCAACGAGCGCCGCACGGTCAATAGCGGCAGGCCCACAGCGTCAGGTGCCAGCTCACCTCCCTTTCTGCATCGCCCCAGGCCGCTGTCAGTTCCGGTTCAATGATCGATACCGCATCTTCGCCACGCTCCTGCCGATACCGCTTGCAGGCCGACCAGGTACGCAAGTAACCGAGCAGGTCTTGCGCACTCCATTTGACCTGCATGTGGAACGTCGGCGTGTCGATTCTCGTTGCCGGGAAATCTATGTTCGCATAGCGCGTGTCGACATGGCATCTCTCGGGTGGCCATAACGTGCCAACAATGTCCGCGAGAAAACGAAATAGCGCGTCCGGATAATGCGGCCGGTATTGAGCGTATTGTGCGGAGCGGTCTGAGAAATGATCCTTGAATGACGTTACATCCGTCACTATGGCTCACAATTTGGAGTGCGGCCTTCCTGCTGTGCCTGGTTGTACAGGGCCAGTGCCCGACCAAACTGGGACACGAGGGCGTCGATGCGGTTCTCGCTGGACGGATGTGTCGACAGGAACTCAGCTGGCGCAGCACCGGCCTCATTGTTCATGTTCACCCACAGCGGTGCGCTTTCGCGCGGATCAAAACCGGCTTTTGCCATGTAGTCGAGCCCCACGATGTCCGCCTCACCTTCCTGACCCCGGGAGAACGGCAACATGATACCCAGCGCTGCACCAGCGTTAAGCGCCTCGTAAGCTGTATAGGTCGCGCCGCCGTGGCCACCGCCAAGAAGGACCGCAGCAACCTGTACGCCAACATTGGATACACCGCTCCGTGACGCTCTTTCATTCGCGTGCCGCGCCGTCACGTGTGCAATCTCATGTCCGATCACGGCCGAAAGTTGATGCTGATTCTGGGCTGCTTTGAGAATTCCCTTCATCACGCCGATCTTGCCGCCCGGCATTGCAAACGCGTTTACCGAGTCACTATCGAAAATTGCCATTTCCCACCGCAAGTCTCTGTACTCCGGCTCGAGCACGGCGACAATCGCATTGGCAACACACGCGATATAGTCAATCGTCGCCTGGTTTGTCAGCAGGGGCATGGATGCTTTCATTACCGCAAACTGACGCGCGCTTTCAGCCGCCAATTCGTCGTCAGACTTCCAGATCATCTGTGAGCGACCCGTCGGCGATGACGAACATGCCATTGCAGTGAGGGCTATGAATATGATTGCTACAAGAGCCTTCAGGCGTGGAGTGGTCATGCGGAATTCCTCGTCTTCCTGAGCATTGCTGGCGTAATTATAGCGCCTCGTGCGGTTACTACCGCACACCCACTGAGCTTCGACAAGTTCTGGCAGGGTCGGTTCCTGCCGCGCGCCTATCGAGGCAGGCGGGACTCGAAGCGCCGTCGCCAACCAGCCGCATCGACCTTCTCGATGACACCGTCAACGCCAACCAGCAGCCGTTTTTGCAATGGCTGCTTGATCTTGTAGGCCAGATGATAAATATCCCGATCGACAACCAGTTCCGCCAATAATTCGTCGCTGGTCTTGATTTCATCGGCAAGACCGAGTTCCAGCGCCCGTGTTCCGTACCAGTGTTCGCCCGTTGCAACCCGGTCAAGATCCAGGTCAGGCCGATAGTTGCTAACGGCCGCCTTGAAGAGCGTGTGCACGTCCTCGAGCTCTTCCTTCAATTTGGCGCGATCTTCGTCCGTGTTTTTGCCAAACATCGTTACCGTGCGTTTGTAGTCACCGGCCGTGATTTGCTCAAAATCCACACCATGTTGATCCATCATGCGATTGAAATTCGGCAATTGCGCCAGCACACCGATGGAACCCAGAATGGCAAACGGTGCCGCGTAGATTTTCGTTGCCACACATGCCATCAGGTAACCACCGCTCGCAGCAACTTTATCGACGCATGCATACAACGGAATGTCGTGCTCACGAATTCTCGCCAGCTGCGACGCAGCCAGGCCGTGCTCGTGTACGACGCCACCGTGATTTTCCAGGCGCACGACAACCTGGTCATCCGGTGTCGCAATCTCAAGAACAGCGCTCACCTCTTCGCGTAACGACGGCACCGCGCTCGCCTTGAGATCGCCCTTGAAGTCAATTACGAAGCTTCGAGGCCGCGATGTTTTTTTCTTGGCATCCGCCTTGTCGCGCTGCTTCTCCTTTTTCGATTCTCTTTTTAGCTCACTCTTGTTAAGTACGGCTTTGCGTAGTGTCTCTGCAAGCGATTTGTACTTCTTGTTGATGCTCTCAACTTCCAGACCCTCATGGCTACCCTTCCGTCCCGCCGACACCGCAACACCAATGACGATGACAATCGCGACAACAACCGTGGCGGCCTTGAGCAGGAACAGGCCGTATTCGATGAAAAACTGACTCATGTTGCCAGCCCGACGTTATTTTTTTGCAAGACCTGCTCCGCGCGGTAACTTGAACGGACCAATGGCCCGGCGACAACTTCGATGAACCCTTTGCCGAGCCCTTCCTTCCTGTACGCATTAAATTCCTCGGGCGTCACATAGCGCTCGACGGCAAGGTGATTGGGCGTTGGTCTCAGGTATTGACCCAGGGTCAGAATGTCAACGTTCGCCTCACGCAGGTCATCCATTGTCTGCATTATCTCGTTATTGCGCTCGCCAAGACCAAGCATCAGACTCGTCTTCGTCAGCACATCAGGACTGTGCGCCTTGGCATGCCTCAGGACACTAATCGTCTGTTCAAAACTCGCGCGTGGATCTCGCACCGAGTGTGTCAGGCGTCGCACGGTCTCGATGTTTTGTGCAAACACCTCAGGACCCGAATCCACAACGCATTCGACATGCTCCATCACACCATTGAAGTCGGGCGTCAGTGCCTCAACAACGGTGCTCGGATTCAGGTTCTTGATTTCGCGAACGCAGGACGCGTAATGGCCCGCGCCTCCATCAGCCAGGTCGTCGCGATCGACCGAAGTGATGACAATGTATCGGAGCCCCATGAACCGCACCGCAATCCCTGTGTTAGCTGGTTCCTCGGGATCGAGCCAACCCTTGGGATTGCCGGTGTCGACCGCGCAAAAGCGACAGGCGCGAGTACATACCGAGCCCATTACCATGATCGTCGCAGTACCGGCGTTCCAGCATTCGCCTATGTTCGGGCACATTGATTCCTCGCACACGGTGCTCAGGCGACGTTCACGCACGATCTGTCGCACACCCGAATAGCCCTTACCGGATGGCATTTTCGCGCGCAACCAACGTGGTTTCTGGCCAATCGCCGATGGCTCTATCTGACGTACATTCTTGACGCCATTCTTGATTGCCGAGAAACCCGCGTCGGTCTTGTATTTCTGGCCGCTCTGGACGATAGGTATGCCGCGAAATTGTCGGTCTATCTCACTCATGGATTTCCGGGGGACGTGAGGCGCAAGGGGGCGCATTGTCGCATAGAAAATCGAGCCCGTGCCAGCAACCGGCCGCCACATGAGCCACGAGAACCCCGTGCAACGCCAAACGCCTTGCGCGCATTCACGCAGCGAAAAAAATCCCGGCCGAAGCCGGGAAAATCAGGGGGAACTAAATATGGCAACGCCAGAAGAAACTAGTGGAGTCTTGACCAGCTAACCAGCTTTACGGCGCTCTGGCTCAGATCGAAATTTCGGGCCAAAATGGCCTCTATGGCATGCGTGTCCGAGTCCTGACGCATCGGCTGGCTGAGTTCAACCACGCCGCTGAATTCATTACCGCCACAATACTGTGTATCGGTCAACATGAACTGCGTGTAGTACTTCGCGGACATGGCTCAAGACTACGCCTGCCAATCTGAACCAACTGTGACCCAGAGCACAAAAAGCCGGTTTTGCGCGTCGAACCGGAGAAATATTGGGCTACTTCACGGCTGGACTGGCGCGATACCGTGCTGCAACACCTCGCGAAAACGCTTCCCAGAGCGTAGAATCCGCGCATTTCATGGACACGGTGCACAGATTTGGTGCCGCGGCATATGTAATATTGGGCTGCAACCTCTTTTCACCACGGCAGGTCTAAGAACCCGCAAACCCAGACCGGAAAAACCAGGGAACCAACAAATGACCGCAAATCCAGGTTACGCACGTTGCTTTCTGCTCGTCGCGCTTCTATTTGGCGCCGTTAGCGCCAACGCTCAGGACGAACTCAGAAAGACTTTTTTCAAAGATGCGGATGCGGCCAGGGCCGCCGCTGAAGCCGTAAACGCAAAATTGCTGGCTCCACGCAGTTACGAGCGCGGCATGAAGGAATACAACGATGCCGTAGTGGCTCTTGAACGCGGCCGCAATATTGAGACAGTGCGCTCGAATGCCGCTTTGGCAACAGGTCATTTCAGGACCGCAACGGAAGCTGCCCGACTGGCAGCCACCGCACTCGCGCAGGTCATGAAAAGCCGCCAGGATGCAGCAAATGCCCGTTCGCCCGAATTGTCCGGTGATATCTGGCAGGCAGCGCAGCGAAAATTCGCGGACGCCATCCGCTTGCTGGAGCGCGGTGACCTCAAGGGGGCGAAGCGCCGTGACATCGAAGCGACCAGCCTATATCGCGACGCAGAGCTGGTGGCGATCAAGGCGCAGTATCTTACCAACACTCGGCGACTGCTGGCTGACGCAGATCGCGCCAGGGTCGGCCGCTACGCACCAATTACGCTTGGCAAAGCAAAAACACTGCTTGCCAACGCTGAACGTGAACTCAATGAAAACCGATACGATACCGACCTGCCACGCAACCTTGCGCGTCAAGCAAACTACGAGGCCAAGCACGCCATTTTCCTGTCAGAAGTTGTGCGCCTGGTGCGCGACAGGAAAAAATCAACGGAACAGCTGATTCTGGAGTGGGAAAAACCGATGCAGGCGGTTTCCGGCGCTGCTGACATCGTACCCGACATGGAAGATGGGCCAGACCGCCTCGCGCAGGAACTCGTCGCCTATGTCGAGCAACAAATAGACGACTTACAGCGCCTGCAGCAGGAGCAGTCTGAAAGCGAGCTGCGTCTCGCTGAAATAGAAGAAGAGCTGCGCGCATTGGACGAACGTCTCGGTGGTGCAACAGCTGAGCGTACGGCCCTGGTGCAGCGCCTCGAGGCACAGGCGCGCGTCAAGGAACAATTTGAGCGAGTCGAGAAAATGTTTACTTCCGCTGAGGCGCGCGTGTTCCGTGAAGGCAATACAATTATATTGCGCCTCGTCGGCATGACATTTGATAGCGGCGAGTCACAAATGAAACAACAGAATTTCGATCTGCTTGCGAAAATAGAAAAAGCTATCGATATATTCCCGCGCAGCGAGCTTATTATCGAAGGCCATACGGATTCTCACGGCGGCGATGAACTCAACCAAAAGCTGTCGCAGGAACGGGCCGAATCCGTGCAGCAATACATGATTAACGCAATGCGCATCCCAACGTATCGGCTAATCGCAACCGGCTACGGTGAAACACGACCCGTGTCGAGCAACGAGACGGAATCGGGTCGCACGCGTAATCGCCGGATCGATGTTGTTATCAAGCCAAACCTCGAAGCAACCTAGCCCATTGATCTGCTGCGACGGCGGGATTACCGCTGCATGCGCCACCATTCGGTCACGATACGTGCTGTTTGTTCGTTGACGAGATAGCCGTACTCCGAATGTACGTTCAGCTTGCCGTCAAGTCGGAAGTGGTTGAGCACTTCCACGTCCTGCAAATCTTCGATCAGCTCGGCCACGACCATTTCATTGAAGTCATTACGAAGCTTGGGGTCAATTGCGGTCAGATCACCAACCGCCGATAGATTGACCCAACGACGTATGTTTGTCGGATACCGTTGTGTACCCGTTTTCGTATGTCCCTTAATGCGCTTCTGAATATACGACTGGCCCAGCGGGCTGCCCATCGTCAGTAGCAGATCAACGTGCAGACCATCGTCCCGGTTGTGGCTCATCTGCCATAGGCTGTCATAGGCGATCACAGATCCCATGCTATGGGCAATAACCAGTATCGGCCGGTGTGATTCTGCTGCGGCTTGCAACAGCATTTTGAACAGCTGCCGCGTGTGCTCGGCTATGCCATCATCATTGCGTACATAGCGCCTCAGGTCACGCAGGTGCAACGACATGCGTTCGCTGGCGACATACGGCATCAAGAGCGGCAGCCGATCACCTAGCGTATACAACCAGCGCATCAGCCGGCGCTTCCACGACGATGCCTCGGCGACGTCCGCAGGCGTCGCGCCTTCCTGCGCGATGACGGCATCGATTGCCGCAGCGTCGATCGCGATGGCACGATGTTTGCCATAAAAATCGTAGGTCCAGGACACAATATCGAAGCAATGGTCAGCCGTGACGATTTCATCTGCGGCGGCTGCATCGATACGGCGGATGCCCTGGACCAGGCATCGAAACAGTGCTTCCCGGTGTGGGTCCGCCTCCGGTTTGGGCCGCAAGCCCGGCACGTAAAGAATGAGTGGCGTCACTGGCGCCTCACTGCCGATGTTCGTCGAGTATGCGGACCAATTGCCCAATGTGCTCGACCTCGGCGTCGGCTGCCGGCAACTCTCGCGGCCACTCTTGACCATGACGATTCACCCAGACCGTCTTGAGACCGGCCTGATGTGCGCCGTTGACATCCTGTTCCGGATGATCGCCGACATGCAGTGTCTGACGTGCATCCGCACCACCCGCGCGAACCGCCTCATCAAAAATGCCTCGCGCGGGCTTGGCTGAACCGGTGCCAAGCGCCGAAACCACGTCATCAAAAAAACCGCGGATACCTATTTTGTCAAGATTAGCGTTGCCGTTGGTCACGGCGATGATTGCGTAATGCTGACGTAATGACTTTAATGCGGGCAAGACATCGGGGAATATGTCGACGTCGTTTCGGGCATCATCGAAAACCGCGAAAGCACCGTCAACGAGCGATGAACCATAACCGGCCGCATCGCCGATACGCTGCAACACCGCACGTCGCAGGTGCCCAAGATCGAGCGCCCGATCCGTGTGTTCGGCAACAACTTCGCGCCGCAGTTGCAGCATTTCATCGGGCGTCACGCAACTGGTGGTGCGCGGATAATGTTCCGCCAACCAGCTGTACATGCGGCGCTCGGCACGCGCAATCACCGGTTGAATCGCCCAAAGCGTGTCATCAAGGTCAAATGTGATTGCGCTAATGTCGTGCACGTATTGCTCACTGTTTGGCAATGAACGACCATTGTCAGCTCTTTGCAGTAACGAGTTCAACTCATCAATCCCATTCTGATGGAGTACCGATGAAATACCTGCATACGATGGTCCGCGTTACTGATGTCGACGCGTCCCTGGATTTTTACTGTGACAAGCTCGGCCTGGTTGAGTTGCGTCGCTACGACAGCGAACAAGGGAGATTTTCGCTGATCTTTCTCGCAGCACCCGGCGATCAGGATGCGCAGCTCGAGTTGACCTGGAATTGGGACCCTGAAGAATACAACGAGGGTCGTAATTTTGGCCACGTCGCCTACGAGGTAGATGACATTTACGCGTTTTGCCAAAACCTGATGGACAAGGGTGTAACGATCAATCGACCACCACGCGATGGCCGCATGGCGTTTGTTCGCTCACCGGATAATGTCTCGATCGAGCTGTTGCAGAAAGGCGACGCACTGCCGACACAAGAACCCTGGGCATCGATGCCAAGTTATGGGCATTGGTAGAAACGTAATGGCTCATCCCACGGAGTCACGATGAAAAATGGGCCGTCCCCGAGAACCTTCTCTGTTTTTCATCGACCCCGGTCGCGTCGGACACCTTCGAATGCAGGAATGCCTTGACGCTATTTGGATTGACCTTTTTATCGGATGATCAGCAAAACCACAACCAGCCACCTGCCAGCAGTCTATAACTTGTGCGGCGGATTCCGGGTGTGTTCTGTTGAAAAACTCCAAAGCCAGGAGCAGACGTTCGCGCAGTCTACGTAGTTGCCCAAATACAACTTCCTAGGAACCGAGTAGAGTGCCAAGCCACCGTTCTACAAAAGCGGCACCCACCCAGGACCCGATGCCGAGTGATACATACAACACGAAACGCATCACCGTTGGTGCGTTGAATGCCCAAGTGCTCACCCGCTCAATACGCTGCTCGTAGGCGATCAGACCGGTGAGGCGAGACCAATCTCCACCGCCAGCGGTCCTTGCCTCATTATCGCGGTGAATGTCGGCACGTATGCGCGCGAGTTCACTCTGTTTTGCGGCGTCGATGCGTTTCTGTAGAGGAATCAGGGGAATCAGGAAAACCGCGATTGCCACCAGGCTTATTGCGATCACCATCCCGATCGCGCCGTCGGGGTTGGGTTCGAAGATCGCCTGCAGCGACAGAATGACCATGAACAACACGAGCACGAGAACCGCACGCACCGAACGCCACGAGAATGGTGCGACTCGCTCAAGGACGAGAAGCTCGATCCGCGCGAAGCGTCGGGCGATCTGGGCGAACCAAAAGGCTGAAATGAATTCCAACGTCAAAGTGCGAAAAAGTAAGAGGCCAACTACGGTCGCCTCGATCTGTGCAAAACTCATCAACCCGCTCCCGAGGGGAGGCGGTTGTTCCATAAACGTCCAGTTGGATTCTCGTTGTACGACGAAGAAGGTCATCACAATAACGAACGCGCTGACGACATGGAGAGGTGCTCTGGGGACGCGCCGTAGGCGAGTCAGCCAGTGGTCGAACTCGCTGTCGTTGCAGCTGAGAGCGGGTCGTAGGCTCTCTAAATCCTGCACGGCTCCTCGGAGCCCGTAGCGAGCGGCTGCTGCTAGGTATCCAACCATTAGCGCCTTGACCACATAGATTGCCAGCACCTCCCGGTAATGCTCAACTTCGAGATTTTGCCACCCCTGATACAGCAGAACCTTTCCCAGCTGCGGATTCAGCATCAGGGCGAGCACCGCGAGGAAGAGGAAATACGCGAGCGCGATCAACATCCCTATCGCAGGCAGGGAAAGTGGAATCCGATCGAAGACCCGGATCAGCCAGGGTGAGGTGCTAAGGTCGACCGATGACATATGCGTTCCTGAGGGCGTTCAGAATTCTGTGTCAACGTGATGTTGCATAGTTAATAAGATCAAAATTCCAGCTGCGAATGGCGCTTACGCATGCGATCTCATCCGGTGGATGCAACGCACTCTTAAGGCAGTGAATCTATGGTCGCCTGATCGTGGCCGACCAGCAGTTGCTCCATCAATTCCGGCGACAATCCCTGCGGAAAACGGCTGATTATGCGCATCTTTTCAGTTGACGCAGACTCGGGCGATTGACTCCCCGTACCTCTGGCTTGGAAACCCGGAAATTCCGTCGCCTTCACCAAATGGATTCGTGACCACGGCACGAACGTAACTCTTGATGGTGCTCCGCCTTTCGTTCGCAATGCGACAACCAGGCCATCGTCTCTAGTCTCGATTAGCTCGCCATAGTATTTCCGCGTCTTGGACGTACCGGTTTGCGACACCTCAATCTTAACATTAGCGCCAAACGGACTTTTTGACTCGTCGATTTCATGAATCATCGGTCCAACTTGACAGCCAGCAAGCAAGGACAAAGCAAGAAGTCCTATTTTCAGTTTAATTGTTTTCATCGGACTGGAATCTTTGTGGCTTCAAACTGCTCGCGCAGCCCGTCGCGTTTTTGTGAGTAGATCGAGAGCGCTGCGAGTAACGCTTCGTCGCCTGGTCTGAATTTTGTTCGATGTTCCTGCGTCAACCATGCAGAACGCATCCATTCAATGTAATAGCCCTCAGTTGCCAGGAAGAATGTGCGAGACTGACCGTGCGCTGCTTCTCCGACGGGAAACTTCAAACTGACGCTATCCTGGGGTTTGGTTATCAAGTATGTCTTGTCTGCCTTAGCCAAATAGCCAGGGATATCTGAGCGATCACCCTCTGGCGTTGAAGCCTCGTTGACGGACACAGTTCGTGTGGTCGCTAATTCGCTTTCAAGTGCCAGCGATACCTGATCGAATCGCCAGTTGTCTGTGACAAATGAGAGTCGCACTTTTATCGTGTCACCGTCACTTGCTGGCAGTCTGACGGCGCGTTCACTCCAGGCGATAGGTCCCTGGTCACCAATTCTGGCCACCTTGCGATACTCACCGTTTTTCCATACTGAAATCGTCAGGCCCATGTGTTTGCGATACCAAAGGCCCAATTCGGCCTTGTTGCCGAAATGCTCAAGGTCATGCCCCATCCAGTCAATCGCACCAAAGCTTTGTTGTTGCAACATCACGTCATAAAGCAAAACTGTGTTCAGCAGGCTATTGCGCATTCGCAACACCAGCGCGAGATTTCCCACATCTGCCGATGTTTGGAACTCGAAATCCAGATGGTCCGTAAAATCGTCTGCACTTGAATTCGCGAGGCGCTCGTCCGGAGTCATCCACGAAATACCATCGGCAGTTCTCACTGCATTCAAGACATCTCGTCCGCTCTGGTCAACAGCCGATGACGGGGGAAGACGTTTTCCAACGACCAGCGGCCGTCCCTTTTCATCAGGATAGGCAATTTGATCAAGCGAGTGAGTAACTTCCAGAATCTCGATTTGATCGATGTAGTGTGTCTCAATCATCTCGTTGCGAACTTCTAGCTCAAGAATTCCATCGGATACTGACCGATTACCGAGTCGGTCGATATCTCTTGCCTGAAATGACGGCGCAATGCTGTACGAAAAGAGTTCCGATTCCAGTAGGGGCGTACCGCCATCAAAACTGTAAACCGTCGGGCATGAGCCAAATAAGGCAGCGGCTGCCGCCGCCCCGCCTACAATCCACAAAACCGAGGTACCGGCCGACGCTGCCACCGTTGCACCAGTGTTAACCGGAGTCTGGTAGCTTTCCATTGCCGCAACCTCGTCCAAGGAAACCTCTTTGACGGCCGAGCTGGACGATAAGGTCAAATCGAATCGCTCACCGAGGCCCCGAATGCTGCCATCTGCAACCGTGGCGCCTCCGGGAAATACAACAGTTGAACCATCGTTAAGGTGCGCTTTAACGGGCGATTCGATAGTGATTGGTGTGTCTTCCGTCACCTCGACCGGTATCACGTCCAATCGATGTACGACGCAGGACGACAACATCACGCATGCCACCAGACTCAGTAACGGTTTCATCTGCACTCCTCCCTACTCTTTTATAGTTAAATACTAGCAGACATAAGATTGCCGTATCCCACCGAACATGACCTGATTGAAAAGTGATGAACAGGTGCTACCGGAGCGGATATCTTTATCTGATCGTGGTCTCTGTTTGCGGGACTCGTTACGCAGCTACCTTCAGTTGCGGTCGACGTTGATATTCTGTTCCCTGGGTAAGCATCGCCCAGGCCGTTCGTACG
>Ga0255052_10001210_pt1 | contig 19741 bp, 14 predicted proteins | sample JV7_2_21_MG_FD_188632 | JGI IMG/M metagenome (GOLD analysis project Ga0255052, IMG submission 188632) | Seawater microbial communities from Jervis Inlet, British Columbia, Canada - JV7_2_21 | ecosystem: Environmental > Aquatic > Marine > Inlet | place: Canada: British Columbia | collected... | reverse complement strand
CGGTGCCATCTCGCATTCGCTGTATGTTGGAACGGTGCCATCGGACAATGAATGCGGCCATTACGACGCAATAAATGAACAGCGGCTGATCTGCAGGGAGTCGAGTAATACCGATCCAAATGGGCACCGCTGTCGCGGCTATCATTGTGGCAAGACCAACATAGCCGGATATCACCAGCGCCCAGGCCCATACGAACACCAACGGCAGAATCAGTTCAGGTCCGACGATGACCAGCGTACCGACGAGGGTCGCGGCACCTTTGCCGCCCCGAAAACGATGGTAGATCGGCCAGACATGGCCGAAAACGGCCGCTGCCGAACAGCATAATGTCAACCAGGCCCTGGATAATTCAGGGTCCGGCGTAATAAAAGGCAAATCAAGGCCTGGAACGACGCCAGCCCCTATAACTCCTTTGCCGATGTCGATGAGCACCACACCAATCGCAAACCCGAGACCCTGTGTCCGCAATGCATTGGTTCCGCCCGCATTGCCGCTTCCCATGGTCCGAATGTCGATGCCACCTCGCAATTTGCCGACGATCATTGCGCCCATCAGCGATCCTAGGAAATAACTGACCAGGAATTTGACACCAAGCTCGAGCATTCAGGATTTCCGTTTTGCGTGAACCGATAGCGCCATTGTAGCATCGGCTAACAGATATCCCCGGCAACTACATGACCAGACGACCTGTTTCGTTGTTCATAAACCCGGCAGCTGGACGCGGCCGTGCCGGCCGTCGTATGCCCCGTATTAAAGATATTTTTGTCGAGGCTGGCATCGAAGTGAACCTTCATGCCAGCCGAGCAGTCGGCGACCTGGAAGAGCAGGTATGCGCCGAGGTTCGCAACGGTGCGGAGAGAATCATAGTGGCCGGTGGAGACGGCAGCGTCCACGAGGCTGTCAACGGCATCATGCTGGCTGAACGACCCGCACGACTTGGTGTTATTCCCACCGGAACTGGCAATGACTTTGCGAAGGCATGCGCGATTCCTCTCGATTGGGAGCACGCAACAACGTTATTGGTCGACCGACTCTCCGCGGATGTTTCGTCGCGACGCATCGACATTGGCCGAATGAATGACCGCTATTTCGCGAATGGCGCCGGGATCGGCTTTGATGCCAAGGTGACCAGCATCGCGCGATCATACCAATGGCCAATCGGTGACTTCGTTTATCTGCTTGCAATATTCCGTTGCATGATCGACGGGATAGCGACGCCGGATGTGACTATATCCACCGATGGTCTGCACTGGAGTGGCCCCGTGACGCTCGCCAGCATAAGTAATGGTCCATGGGTTGGAGGAATGTTTCACATTGCTCCGATGGCGAACAACGGCGATGGAGTATTTGAGCTGTTGATTGCTGGTCCCGTGTCACGGCTGCGAATAATGTCGCTGTTGCCAAAACTAATTCGTGGCAGACACATGCAGGAAAAGGAGATCTCACACGTCAGTGTGAAGCATGTCAGTATTGAAGCATCTGCCGAAGTGCCCTCACATCTCGACGGTGAAGTACAGCCGCTCGCCACTCGCTTTGACATCGAGCTACTTCCAGCTGCGCTAGACCTTCTTTAGTGCCGGACGTGATCCCAGGTATATAGCGAACAGGGCAATTGCCGCACCGCTTAGCTCTGCTGTCGTCATTGGGCGCGCAAAGAAAACGACATCCCACAGGAAACTCAGCGTCGGTTGCAAGAGCAGCGCCAGACCAGCCTCGGTCGTCGTCACCTTGGGCAGGCTACTCGCAATGAACAACAATCCCATGCAATGGGAGACCAGTCCGTAGGCGAGGAGAAACGATGCATCGGCAAATGTCGGTATCGTCAGCGAAACACCTTCACCAATAGCCGACAGCCCCAGGATCGCCGCAGAGCCAATGGAGACGACAGCGACTTCCCTCGTTGGCAAAGGATGCGGAGATCCGGTTCGCGCAGCACGCATCGTCAGCATATAGCCTGCATACGTGGCGGCCGTGAGCAGTCCGAAAACGACGCCGAGGCGATAGTCGACGGGCAGACTGCGCCAATCGAAACCAACGATCATGCCGAGACCCAACAGGGCCAGCGGAACGGCGAATAACTGTATTGGCCGCGGCCGCTGGCGCAGCAGCAATACGCCGGCCAACATCATGAAAAACACCTGGAAGTTCGCCAACAGCGTCGACAGGCCAGGGCCTATGTAATTGATACTGCGGTGCCAAAACCACAAATCCAGTGCAAAGAAGATGCCCGACAATACGAGTATTGACCAGACTCGCTTCGACAGCTGCAGCGGCTGCCGCGAGATAATCAGGTACAGCGCCAGTGCGGCGCCGCCAAAGAGCACACGATAAAAACCACTCGTGGTCGGCGAGACGCTGACCAACTTCACCCACACTGGCGAAAAGCTGATCATCGTTGCGCCAACGAAGAGCCGAAGCGTCGGATTGCCAAGAAAACGCATGCTTTATTCCGCTTGCAGCCAGTCGCTTCGCCATGCGGCAGTCGCCTCGTCAGAATCTGCAGCTAATTGCAGGTAAATCGCAAATACCTGACCCGACGAGTCAGGCTTTTGTACAACCAGGCTGACCTCGAATAAGTGTGCCGCCGGGTCCATCGGGCGAATTCGATATCGAAGTGGCGCGCTCATTCTTACCGGACCGGTTCGTTGAGTTTCAGGCTCAGGCATTTTGCCGAACCGCCCGCCTTGAGAAACTCGGTCAACTCCACTTCATGAACATTGAATCCAGCCAGCATCAAGCGCGCCTTCAACGGGCTCGACGCCCTGTGCAGAATCACCCGGTCATCGATGTTGATCGCGTTGCACGCGAAATTACCGGCATCAAATGTATCGACGATTATGCGCTTGTGCGGCGGAATTCTGCTTTCAATCGCAATACGCGAGTCATAGTCGAAAGCAGGCGGATGGTACATCAGGAAGCCATCGGTCAGAGGACAAAAGCAGGTGTCAATATGATAGAAACGCTCGTCCGTCAGGCGAATCGAGACGAGTTCGATATCAAAGAATTTCTGAATTTCCGCATGCGCCTCGATTTCAGTGCGAAACCCGTAGCCGGTCCAAAGCCAGGGACCGCGACGATCGAGCAAACAATCGCCCGCACCTTCAAAACCGATCTTCTCGTCCAGGCCCAGCAGCTCAAAACCATTATCCTGAAACCACTTTTTGAAAATCAGCTCCTCGGGACGTCGTTCCATCGGCATGAAATGGCTGGCGATTGCCTTGTCACCGTAAATTACGCCGGCGTTTGCCGTGAATACCATGTCCGGTAGATCGGGGTCCGGTTCGATTGTGACGACCTCGGCAAATTCACTGACCGTCTCGTGAAGTTGTTGCCACTGCCGTTTGGCGTGCTCGAGGCTAAGCGATTCCTCATGCCCCGCCATCCAGGGGTTGATGACGTAATCCACCGTGAAGTAATCGGGCGGGCACATCAGTATCTTGTCTTTAAAGCTGCTCATCTCTTATTCTTCTTCTTGCCTCAAGAATAGAAAACGGGAGCCGGTCACTCCGGCTCCCGTTACATTCGTTCGCTCCTGCCGAATCTTATCGCTGCAGATTCACCGGATCCCCGAGGTGCATCAGCGGCAGCGGATTTGGACTCGCACCATCCATGAAATACACCTTGCTTGCCGGATCCTTGGAAATCGCTTTTAACGCCTCAAGTGACTGCAACTGAATATACGCGGGATTCTTCGCGATCGCATTGTTGATTTGCGTGATCTCGTAGGCCTGTGCATCCGCAAGAATTATCTTGCGCGCCGCTTCCTCTTCAGCCGCCGCACGACCAGCCTCGGCCTGGGCCACTTGTTGCTGCAACTCGGTTCGTACGCGCTCGAGCTCAGCCCGCTCTCGCTCGACGGCCTGTTCTCGTTCTTTCTTTTGTTCGATCGCCTCAACAATGAACGGTGGAAGCGGCGATTTAAAGGTCTTGTGTCAGCCGTGTGGCAGGTGAATTTCTGCCAGCATGCAACGCACGCTGCCGCCGGCCGACGCTTCGATCTCGTCGATCGCGACTGCCGTGATCTTGCCATTTTTCCGCAACAACGCCAGCTGTTCGTCGGTCATTGAATCGAAGGCTCGCTGTGACATCGCAAGCAAACGGTCACCGTCCTTCGTACGCAACTCAAGCATGTTGCCAGCAAAAGCGTCGAGCTGATCATAGTTGAGGGAAATCACTTTATGGCCGGTTTCCTGCAGTCGCTGCAACACAGCCGTTCGCTGTTCCTCGCGGGGAATCGCTTCATCACAAAGTACCGCCAGTTCTTCACCAACGTTCATCAACACATTGGTGTGATAAATTGCAGCGCCGTCACGATCAACAGCATCAAAGGCAACAACCTCGTAACCCATGCGCTGTGCGAAGTCGCCAAGCACGTCGAGTCGAGTGCGGGATGACAGGCACGCATACGCTACTCGATTAACGCGGTCGAGAACCATGCTACCCGTGCCCTCCAGGTAGTGCTCTTCGATTTCGTGATGTGACAGATCGACAATTTCCCGAACGGTGTAGCCCAACTTTGAATCAAGTCTCTCGATAACATCCATCCGACGCTCGGTGCGCCGGTTTTGCGCCTCCATCGGATACAGAACGACGCGTCCATCAGCATGAAAACTGATCCAATTATTCGGAAAAATCGAATCCGGCGTATGTGGCTCGACTGTGTCGTCAACGACAATTACATTCATGCCGTCGTCGCGTAAACGCACTACAAGGTTGTCGAATTCTTTTAGCGCGGCCTTTTGTTGCGCCTCGGGTGACGCCCCGGTCTTTCCCTGGAAGCGATTTGATTCCGCAGTCATCGGGTTGCTCTCGAAACGCACTGGACGAATCATGAGTACTGTCGATGCTAGTTGGGATTCGGTTGTTGCTGTCATCGTCTTAGGTAATTCCGGCCACGTCTCCGGCTGGGTGCCATCTTGCAATCGTAGAGCTTCATTTATTCAAGCGTTGTGCGGCGTCGAAGACGGTCTTGGAATTCTGGCCAAACATGATCGAATGAGCCTTGCTGCTTCGAGATTCATTGCGCTGCCAATCCTTGCCCAGATCGACACCGCGTCGTACTGCCGGTCTTTCCTTGATCGCATCAAACCAGCGCCTCAGGTTAGCAAAACGGTCGAGATCGTTACCAAGCTTCTTGTAGGGCATAACCCATGGAAATGATGCTATGTCCGCGATCGAATAATCGCCGGCGAGGTATTCCCGATCGCGCAGTCGCACATCCATGACAGCGAGAAGACGATCATACTCATTGGCATAACGTTCATGAGCGTATTGCACTGGCTCTTGCGTGTAATTGACAAAATGGCTCAATTGTCCGGCCATCGGCCCAAGACCTCCGGCCTGCCAGAATAACCATTGCAGGGCTTCGAGTCGGGCATTGCTCTCGGTCGGCAGGAATCGATCGCTTTTCTCTGCCAGGTAAATCAGGATTGCGCCACCCTCGAAGACCGACGCGTCGGTCTCATGATCGACAATAGCCGGAATCCGATTATTCGGGCTAATGTCAAGAAACTCCGGGGCAAACTGATCGCCCTCACCGATACTGACGGGAACCGTGGTGTACTCGAGATCGCACTCCTCGAGCATGATCGAGACTTTGTGACCGTTCGGTGTCGGCCAGTAATACAAATCTATCATCGGGGCTGTCGTCTTCTGCTGCAGTCGCTGCTGTATTCAGTATAGGATGTCCTGCAATGTTACATCACCGGCAACACAAACTGGCTGCTCCTGACGGTCACACCATCCACGTAAACATCTGGCTGCCTGAGAACGAAACGTCATGTGTGATCCATGTTTTGCACGGCCTTGGGGAGCACGCTGACCGGTACGAACGTTTCGCATCATTCGCTGTCGAGCGCGGCTATGCCGTAGTTATTCACAATCATCGCGGCCACGGTGAATTGGCAGACGAACCAGGGCACTTCGCGGATTCCGACGGGTGGCAAAAGGTCAATTCCGATATTGAATTCGTCCACGAGTTCATTCGCGAACAGTTTCAGAAGCTCCCCATCGTCCTCCTGGGACACAGTATGGGCTCCTACTTTGCGCAGGCATTCGCAATACACTACGGCCCGCAACTGTCGGGGCTGATTCTGAGTGCCTCGACGTGGCCGTCCAGATTGCAATTGACGCCATTGAAACTACTTGCGTATGTCGAAATCTGGCGGCTCGGTATTCGCGGCAAAAGCGCCCTGCTCGACAATGTCGGTTTTGGCAAATTCAACGGACCGTTTATGCCTGCGAGGACGGGGATGGACTGGCTCTCGCGTGACGAGGCCGAAATCGACAAGTACATCGCCGATACCTTATGCGGTGGGCCTTACAGTTGCGGGCTGTGGCGGGACCTGATCAGCGGCTTGTTCTACATCTCTTCCGACCACGCCGTAATTCGCATCCCTTCCGACCTGCCGATACTGATAACCGGAGGCGAGTCGGACCCCGTCGGTGGTGATAGCGGCATGGCACGACTTGCCATGCATTATGCGCAAACCTCTCACCAGCGGCTATCGGTGAAAATCTATCCTGGCGGTCGACACGAAATGCTCAACGAGATCAATCGCGACGAAGTAACGGCGGACTGGCTGGACTGGATCGCCGCTACCACACATACCGGGCGCTAAGGCTGACTTGCCGACCGACGGCCGGCGTACCCGGGAATTGCTGGAAATCGTCGTCCGTCAGGTTGTCCGCGGCAAGCGAGAATCCGAATCCTTTGCCATTCTCTGGCTCCCAGGCCAGAGATGCTGAGATCAGGAACGCCTCGTCAGAACTCACGCGCAAGGGGTTGCTTTCCTGATCCCGATATTCGCTGTCCAGGCGGAGCTCGAGACGATTAGCAATCCGGTAGTTGGCAGCCAGCGTCGCTCGATGCGTCGCGAAATTCAGGGCATAAAAACTGGCGTCGACGACCGCCGAGCCGTAGTCCGCATTCTTGTCGAGATAGGTGTAGCCACCGACGAGATCGAAGGACTCCCAGTGCCGCCGAATGAACACCTCAAGGCCGATTACGTCGATGTCGACCGGGTTCGCCTGCCGGGCGAAAGGTGCACCGCCTTCGAATGTCCAGTCGACGAGGTCGTCGTCCTCTCTGTAAAACAATGTCACCGCGCCATCCCAATCAGCTGTTTCTTTGCCGGCTGAGATCGACGCCTGTCGGGCCTTCTCGCGACCCAGGCTGGCATTGCCACCAAATAGCCCGGTCGGACGGGACTTCAGCACAGTGTAGCCCGGCAGCTGCGACGTGCCCGCATACTCAAACGACACGTAGTGACTGCCCGTTGTTGAAGATTTGCGCAGAGTCGCTCCAAGCACAGGCGAAATCTCACTACCGTCCCGGTTGGACCAGTCGAATGTCGCGCCAAACTGCAGGGTAACTACTCGGTCGTCGTCGCGTAGCACATCGATCGACGGAACCAGGCTGATTGACGCGTAGTTGCGCGAGTCGAAATCACCTTCCGTCAGGTCGGTCGAAAATACGAGCTCGTCCGCTGTCAGTTGACCGGCGTAATGCCATTCGAGCGCATTACCACGGCGCGAACCCTGGAAACCCACACCATAGACCCTGGTCTCGTGATCAAATGAACCCGGTGCTCCCGACTCCTGTGTCGTGCGGTCAAAGTCATAATCATCTTCCAGGCGCCGGTAAAAGGCGCCGAGTTCCCAGAATCCACTTGCAAACTCGTTGCGATGGTTTGCCAGTAGCAAGCTTGTCTTCGTGAGGTCGGTTTCGGGCAATGAGGCGAAACCCGTGTACGCGCCCGGCCAACCATAGAACTTGTCCTGGTAACTCAACACAAGGTCTGTTTGCTGACTGTCATCGCCGCGCTGCAGGTGAACGTTGAAGCGCTCGAATTCGTGATCACCATTTAGCACGGTTCCATCACCTTCCGAGCGCGCCGCAGACATTGCAAAACCCAGATCGGCACCTGTCGCGGTCGATGTGGCATTGGCAAATCGCAGCGATTGAAACGCCAACTTATCGCTACCTGCGCCGATGAGCACTGACCCGCCGTCCTGGATCTTGCGCAAAGAATATTCGACAGTCGCAATATTCGAGTTAAATCCGGCGATGGAATTGTCGATGCCGATCAGAAGTTCCGGCGTCGACAGAAACTCGGGATCAATCGGCAGCTCAGCCACATAGTGTCCGGTCTGTGGGTCCATGATCGTCACCGACCCGGCCTTGAACCCCGTGTTCTCGAACAGACCGCCTCTCACAGTCACATCGGCCTGGCCTTCCGGCAGTCCACGTGACTGCAGTTCCGTCAGCGGATCAAAACGCAACTGTGTTGCAATTGCGGCGTAGGTCCCCGCAGGTCGTAAGTTCGCGACCCGGCTCGCCGTAACTGCTATTTCGGATATCTCCTGATCGCCGTCATCTTCAGCAAATCCAACCGAAGCAGACAAGAAACCGCATGTCGTCAAAACGCCAAATGTCAGCCTACACGCCATAATGTGGGCCACCCCCTGGTCATCGCTCAAATGATCGCTGAATGTGCCATAGCAGTTCAGGTCTGTCACCGAAAAAGAAAAAGCCACACCGTTTCCAGTGTGGCCCTTTGCGCTTGGAACTCGGGAAGCTCCCGAACCAGTGGATCGACTACCGAGCTAGAAGTCCCACGAAAATCCTGCTGAATAGTATGCACCGTTAAAGCCGAATGGCGCTGAGCGGCGCGAGAACTGGAAGACGCCGCCGCTGTCAACGATGATCGCGCCACCAGGACCGTCCTCGATCGCTCCAGTACGGGAGTTACCGATTTGATTCTTGTCCGGCGTCACATCAAAAACGTTGTTAAGAGCCAAATTAAAGGACATGCCGTTGTCTAGCGCATACGAGATATTGATGTCGGTCAGGAGCTCAGCACCATAGGTCTGCCTGCCACCGTCCGATACGGTGTACTCACCGTAACGATTCAATGCGAGATTGACGCTAAGGGCGTCTCTGCTATACAGCGCGCCTAAACTGATTCGATCTTCGGGCTGCCATTCCTCGATAATCGAGATATCCTGCGAATTGAACACATCTTCAACGTCGACAAACTCAAGTCCTGAGCCAGACGGCGTGAACACTTCCGCTACATCTGTTTCCGTGAAATTGGCTGCAAGCGTAAGATCAAGATCGCCGCCTATCATCTCTATACCTGCAAAAGTGGCTACAATGTCGACGCCCGAAGTCTCGGTATCCGCGCCATTCAGGAAAAACTGACCCCGACCCGCACCAGCTTGTATCAGCGCGGCATCAAGAGCACTGGATAATCCGAAGCCAAGCCGATTGCTGATAACAATTCGATCATCAATGTCGATGGAGTAGTAGTCAACGGTCAGGCTCAATCGATCGGTGATGTCCGCAACAACGCCGACGCTGAAGTTGGTCGACTCTTCCTCTTTCAGTTCTGGAATCCCGATCGCCTGCGCCAGCGTACTGTCGTTACGGAACGTGCCGACCTGCTCCGCAATTAGTTCAGTTGTATCCCCATCGCCGTCCAAATCGTTGACATCCGGGACAAATTGAGTACCGACATTGTTGAAGTACAACTGCTGCATCGATGGCGCACGGAAGCCTGTGCTGACTGCGCCGCGCAGGCTTACTGTGTCGCTCAATCCGATATTGGCTGCCAACTTGAAATTGACCGTGTCACCAAAGCCATCATAGTTATCGTAACGGACTGCACCATTGACCAGGATCCTGTCTGTGAATTGATACTCAGCATCTCCATACACCGAAAACACGTCGCGAGTTTCATCCACCGCCGACTGCGGCCCGATGCCGGGGAATCCCTGGATGCCGGCACTGCGGTCCTCGGCGTAAAGACTCACACCATTGTCAGTGTCGTAATCACGATAACCGTACTCGTCTCCGGCGATAATCTTGTATTCATCGGTTCGCAGCTCGGCGCCCAATGCGAAGAATAAATCGCCAAACGACTGCGTGAAGTCCAGGTTAATTGTCTGAAGGTTAAGCTCCAGCCCGTAAGCAAATGCTTCACGTGGTACGGACGAGCGAATCTCAGCCGACGTCAGAGCAGTCGTAAAGCGCTGCGTATTAGCAAACGACGAGTTGAGCGAATCACTGGTTGTGTAGTCAATCGTGTTGCCACCATTGGTGTAGGAAACATCAAGCGATGCGTCATTATCGAACTCGACCCGGTAACCGAAGTTGTACGAGAGGTCCTGAATCTCCGAATTGATCTTCGGCAAAAAGCCTGCAGGTATGGTTGCGTCGCCGTCGGCCAGTGGCGCGTTACCGCCTGTGTTGGCGTTGTGACGGAAAAACGCCGCTGACTCATTGTCACGATTTGAGAAGGTAACAAAGCCATACATCTCACCGGCCCCAACCTCAAGTGCGGTGTTCAGCGTCATGGCGAACTGCTCTGAAATGGCGTCGCCGATGCGGAAAGTATCTCGCGACGCGGTAACTTCTCGCGGATCTCCTGCCTCCACGATTCCATTGTCGTCCGTGTCTGCGCAACCTGGAAACTGACAGGAGCCATGCAATCCTGCGCGATTCGTATAGTCGCGATCGCGGTAGTTGAAGCTGGCGTTCAAGAACCCGCTATCGCCCAACTCGAAGCCTTTGCTGAAGTTCACATTAGTAGTTGCTCCATCGCCTTCAGAAAACTCGCCTTGCGAAATACTGAAGTGTCCGGCCTCCGAGTCATCGTCAAGAATAATGTTGATGACACCAGCGATAGCATCAGAACCGTATTGAGCGGCAGCGCCGTCACGCAACACTTCGATTCGCTTGATGGATGCGGCGGGTATTGCGTTCATATCGGTGCCGGCGGTACCGCGACCGACTGAGGTATTGATATGGATCAACGATGCCTGGTGGCGACGTTTTCCGTTTACCAGTACCAGCGTCTGATCCGGACCCAATCCTCGCAATGTGGCGGGACGAAGTGCGTCTGTTCCGTCGCTGATGCTTGAACTCGAGAAATTGAACGAAGGCGCCAGCGTTTGCAGCATCCGACCGACTTCGGTCTGGCCAGTCGTGGCCATGGTATCCGAGCCGATTGAGTCCACCGGAACCGGCAGGTCTGCAGCGCTGCGCCCAGGCGCGCGAGTGCCGGTTGCGATGATTTCTTCGATCGCCTCGTCGTCCTGCGCCACAGCGATCTGAGCCGGCATAGAGATGCCGGCAATCACGGCCAGCAGGCAAAATTGTTGCCAATTCGTATTCATTTTGTATCCCCCACATCTGATTTCAAATGCAACAGCCAATCTGCCCGAATTGCACCCTGCTCTCGGGAGGTAGATTTTGTTGCGGTCCCGCTACTATAGACCGCTACCAGATTCGAAACCAGCGCAACTGGACCCTGCAGACGGTACTTTTGTGTGGTTTTCGCAACAGAAAGGCCGACCTGAAGCCAGGCCGGCCTGTTCTCGCTGGTTTTCTTGCGCGACTAACTTGAGCGTATCGCGTCTCTGATTTCGGTCAGCAACACCTCTTCTTTGCTCGGTCCCGGTGGCGGTGGCGGAGCTTCGTCCTCTTTCTTCATCACTGTGTTCATTGCCTTTACGACCATAAATATTGCGAAAGCAATGATCAGGAAATCAATGACTGTTTGTATGAATACTCCGTATCTCACCATTACTGCTTCGGCGCCATCGCTGGCTGCCATCAATGTTACTGCGAGATCGGAGAAGTCGACGTTCCCAAGCAAGAGCCCGATAGGAGGCATGAGTACATCGGCGACGAATGACGAGACAATCTTGCCGAAAGCCCCGCCGATCACGATACCGACGGCCATATCGACAACATTGCCGCGCATGGCAAAGGACTTGAATTCTGACATCATGGACATGGTAGTTCCCCGTTTTGTTCTTATGCCCGATCAGTTTTAACACCAGGCGTAAGGCTTTTCAAACCGGGTCGGTACTTAGTTCGATTGCTCTATTTCCCCGGCTCTGTCCCGAGCATCCAGCCTGGCAGTACACCAGACTTGTATGACCAAATAAGTGACCAGACATACCGTGATGACTTGGATCGGAGCCCACAACTGCTGCCAGCTTGCAGGCACATCGCTCGAGCAAATCGACGATGAATCGAGATTCACATCCTCAAAAACTACCCAGATGCTGAATAGAGCAAACGGAAGTAGCAGTGCCAAAGGCGCCCCGAGCCAGCGCAACATGCTGTGAATTTCGTTGAACGGGCGGGTCATTCTCAAGAGGAATGCGAAGCCACATGTAAGAGGCGCCAAGCCCAGCAGCAGACGATGCATTTCGTCCGCATCCGGACCACAGCCGATCGCATGCGTTGCCGCAAGCCAGAGGATATGTGCATAAAGCATCATCCAGGCGACCAGGCTGGTACCTAATCGTAGAAAAACTTCAGCAAATCGCATGTCTACAACAGCCTGTTACTCACTGTTCGCGGCATCCAGCCGCGACAGGTGATCAAGCTCATAGGCCGGCGGCTCACCACCTGGCCCCTTGAGGTAATGGTTCATCCAGCGTTCAAATCGCAATGCATAGTCATACTGCGCGGCTGTGTTCTTGTTGCCATGCACTTCGCCCGGGTAGATTACCAACCGTACTGGCGTTTCCGTTCGCAGTTTGACGTGGCGGTACATTTCCAGTGACTGGCCCGGATGAACACGCGGATCTTCGTCACCTCCCATGATCAGCAGCGGCGTTCGAGTCTTGTCCGCGTGATAAATCGGGCTGCGCTGCAACATCCACATCCAGTCCTGCCATGGCCAGGCACGTGAATGCACGCGGAACATTTCATTCGGAATATCGCCAGTGCCGAACTTCGAGACCTGATTGGAAATTCCAACAAAGGCCACTGCAGCCGCGAATTCATCGCTCAGCGCGCTCGCAGCCCACATCGAGGCGTAGCCACCGTACGAACCGCCCGAGATGCCGACATGATCTGCACTGGCCAGACCCTTGTTGACCAGATGTCTTTTCAGGTCGACGATATCGTTGAATTCCTCCTCGGCGTAATCATGCTGGCCCAGCTTCGAGAACTCCACGCCACGTCCGGTGCTACCGCGGTAGTTCGGATATGCGACGGTATAGCCCTGCGCAGCCATCGCATGCGCAGGCTGCGAGTAGGTCGACATCCAGCCATTTGAATGATGCCCTTCGGGACCGCCGTGAATGAACAGAATCAATGGGCTGTCGTTACGTGGCGCGCCGCCAATCGGGTGAATCAGCACCGCTTCCAGTTCAAGGCCGTCACGAGCCTCAAAGGTAATCGCCTCTTGCTTTCCGAGCACGCGATCGGCAAGGATCGGATTTGAGTTTGTCAGGCGCTTTGGCTCAGCCCCATCCCTTAACAGGTAGACCTCAGGTGGGTGCGTTGGTGTGTCTGCCACAGCGGCGACGATGGCTTGGCCAGCCCTTGCATCTATCGAACGAATGATTGGGCCCGCCGCCGGTGCCGCGCCGGCAGGCTGCGATTTAACCAGCGACGCAGTTGAAAACTCCGTCCGCAGTCCCCGCATGCCCAGGAAACGAATGCCGATGTCGTCCAACCAGGCGAAGTCGTCGACGTGACCCGGATATTCCGGCACAAGATCCCTGCGCTCCCCACCCGATGATGAAGCAACGTAAAGCCTGCCCTGGTAAGGGTCGTTGATATCGATACTACCGATGTAGGCAATGCGCTCTCCGTCCGGCGACCATTCGAAATTACCGAGTTTGCCGACGGACTCCATCTGACTTCGGGTTTTGCCGGACGCCGCGTCTACGACGAAAATATCTCTGGACGTGTAAGAATCATCTACCAGGGGTGTCGGCGCCAGGGCCACGGCATAGCGTTTGCTATCGGCCGCCCAACTGAATTCAGAAGCAGATCCGTCCAGGGTGTGGGCCACAGCTTTGTTTGTTTCGAGGTCGAGCATCCAGACTTTAATGACGGGTACAGATTCTTCGTAGACTTTCGCCTTGAACCCTTTGGTCTCGAGCTCCTCTTCTTTCTCTGGCGGCGCTTCGCTTGCCAGAAAAACAATTTGTGTCCCGTCAGGAGACGGGTAAATGCCTGTGATTGATTCTGCGTGCGTGAATAGTCTGACCCCCTCGCCACCGAGGAGAGAAATCTTGAACAACGACGTAAGTTCTTCTTCAGGATTGCGTTTGACAACGTAATAGATCGTTTTTCCATCCATTGACCAGGCTGCCGACGCAATCTCGATCTTCCCGGTTACAAAGGGGATGGAGTTTCCATCGAGATCAACGACATGTAACTCCCGGTATGGTTTGCCATCGTCGTCCTCGTACAGCGTGCGCGGCACAGAAAGCAGATAGGCGACCCTATCGCCATTTGGGCTCATCAACGCTTTGCTTACGCGCTTCAGTGAGACGATCTCTTCGAGAGTCAGTGGCTGTGATTGCGCATTGCTCAACTGAACCGAACCGAATGTGATCAGCAAGCCCAATACAAATAGGTGGGCGCTTCGCAGGATGTCGATACTCATTTTTGTCAGGCTCCCAGGGTTTTCTTAGCGTTGGTTGTCGTAATCGCAGTGCGACCCATCAGTCGAACAGACACGCATTGGCGAACATGATTACTGTGTAGAAAGCGAAGTCGGCATTGCTTTTCTTTCTAAAACCATGACCCTCGTCGTCGAATACGAGGTACCAGGTCGGGGTACCCACCTCTTTCAGGCTGGCAACGATCTGGTCAGACTCGCTCTTGGGCACCCGCGGGTCGTTGACTCCCTGCTGCACGAGCATTGGCTTGCGGATGTTTCGAACGAGCGCCATTGGCGCGGTCCGGTCCATCCATGCGCGAATCTCGGGGTCTCGTTCGTCACCATACTCGGCCCGCCTGAGGTCACGCCGGTACCCTTGCGTGTTCTCGAGAAAGGTGCGCAGATTGGAGAGGCCAAAACGGTTAATCGAACACGCAATCTGGTCGCTGTAGCGGGTCGCGATTGCCAGCGTCATGTGTCCACCATAACTACCTCCACGAATCATCACCCGGTCGGCGTCCAGATCATCACGCGTCGCGATCCAGTCAAGGAGTGTTCCGATATCTTTGTAAGTGCCCTCGCGCAGCATTCCGTTATCCAGCTTGAGGTACGTTTTGCCAAAACCAGCAGACCCTCGAACGTTCGGGTAGATGATCGCAACGCCCAACTCGTTCAGGAAGTAGTTCCAGCGGCCCTTATAACCAGGGCGCGTCTGGCCCTCGGGCCCGCCATGAATGTTCACGACCACGGGGCGCTTGCCCTTAAACTTGTCTGCGGGCTTATAGAAAAATGCGCTGATCTCGCGCCCGTCAAACGACTGCCACTTGATGAGCTCAGGTTCGGGAACCAGCGTTGTGTCGACCCCGCCCGTTTCGCTGTGGGTCCAGCGGACTATCTCGCCCGCAGAAGCATTCAGTACAAAGACATCTCCCGGAACCCGCGAATCGCTAAGCGAAAAAGCGAGATGCTCGTTGTCGTTATGCCAACGCAGGCCTCCAATGACGCCCACCGGCAGCCTGTCGACACGCCTCGTCTGCTCTGTAGCCATGTCGTACAGGAAGAGCGCGCTGACGCCAGCCTCATTCACCGAATAGGCGATGCGCTTGCCATCTTTGGACACGTCGAAGGACCGTACATCCCAATCAATGTCATCACTCAACACGCTCTGTTTTAGAGTTTCCAGGTCTACAAACATCAGCGCCCGGAATTCAGAATCTGCGTCCGACGTCACGTAAACGCCCTTTCCGTCCTTGCTGAAAATCGCACCTCCGTGGGCAACTGGCACGCCGTCCTCAGAAGGCAACAACCGTCGGGCTTCTCCTGTTTCGGCGTCCATAAGCCAGACGCGACTATCGTTGATGGACATGTACTCAATAAGCAGGATTGACTCGGCATCAGGGGACCAGTCCACGGGGCGCCACCCGCCGCCGCGAAGGGTCGTCAGGAGCCGATCGCTATCCGGAGACCTGGGATCGACGACGCGAACCTGAGTGAACGCGCCTTCCTCGTCGGCATCCCAACGCGTATAGGCCAGCAGGCCGCTATTGTCAGACAGCACACCACCACCATGACGTTTCGTGCCATCCGTAAGCAGCGTCGATCGACCGTCGGCCACATCATTGCGATACAGTTGATAGAATTCGCCGCCGCCGACATCTCGAACGAAGGTGAAAAAATCCCCATTGGGGCCATTGGCCGCATACGAGGACAGGCCACCTACAGGTTCGTCAAAAAACGTCAGTTGCTCACGAAACGCGCCGGGTGCAGCAACCCTGTGTACCTGTGCCGTGTTGCCGAAACGTGTCCTGATGAGCATTTCCAAACGCTCGGGATGCCACTCTGCGAAACTTGCCGAACGATACTGGCCGTATCGACTGGCCTCCTCGGCGATCGCGACCGGAATCGATGGGATACCGTCCAACGTCATGTTGTCGCCGGGTACAAGATACTGGGCCTTGCCAATATCCGGCAGCGTGATCGATATGGCCAGGACGCTAATAAGAAACAGGGTTTTCACTTTTTTCACCATTGAGAGATATCTGAGCCGCGTTTTTCTTGACAGTTAATCGGATTGTTCAGCCTGTGCTTGAAATACCTTTGAAAAAAACAGTGCATTCATGAATAGCTTGTTGGTTCCATACCATATGGCACGGAAGTTCGGATCATCGGAAAACAGGATCACGCTGCCATCACCTCGCCGATCCGCGATCAGTGCCGCAGTGCCAGCGAGCGCGTCCTTATTGGTCGCCGATGCGTAGCCGGATAGCAACGGTTGCTCGCTGTAAGCGATGACAGTTGCGTACGGGTTATCCGGTCGCTCCATGACTTCATCTGTGTTCTTGTGCATCGCGATGTCACGACGGTCGTAGCCGAAGCCCAGTGGGTGAGTAATGTCGAGATCGCCCGAGAAGATAGCCCCACCAATAACATCGATGGCGTCACGACTTTCCTTTTCGGCGTAGTCGAACCGGTCCATATCCTCCGCCTCCTCCTCCGCCTCTTCCGCTTGCAGCTGTTCGTCGCCCGGGACTAGCTCCGCACCATCGACCGGTTCCACGTAGTCGAGTACGCTGCCGCGCAGCCATTGTGCTGCCTGACGAAGGCCGATAACCGTGCCGCCATGTTCGACCCACTGCCGAAATGTATCGAGATAATCGGGCACATATTCTTCGTACTCTCCGCCGGGAAAAATGACGTGTGTGTAAGAACTCCAGTCGAGGCCGTCCAACCTTTCGCGATCGCGTAACGTAACCGGCATGCGCATACGAAAGTCCATCAAGTGCCAGGCCGCACCGGTATCGTAAAGATCGACGCCGCGTCCGGTGACCAACAGAACTTTCGGTTCTTTGAGCGGGACGAATGATGGGCCACCCGGGTTTAAGCCAGCCGTGCCGGACGGGCTGCGGCCAGACGTAATTGCATGCACAAAAAGATCGTCCTCGGCTGCAATAACTCGCATCAACTCCGCGATTTGTACGGGACTTTGCTCCTGGCGGTCGAACGGCACGAGAATGCTACCTACCCCGAACTGCCGGGTTCCGCGCGTCGTCTGCAAAGCGAAAGGCTTGGTAGCGACACTGGCCAGCAGGTCCGCGCCGAGCACCCTGTTGAGCGCTCGTGGCGCATAGTATCCGGTCCATTCGAACACGAAGCCGTAATTTGCGGCATCCGGGGCATCCGCTGCGGGCGTGTCCAATGAAGTCTCGGCGCCGATAAGGTTGGCACTAAAACTCCTGCCGGAAAGCGCCTCGTATTGAAGATTGAATGCCAGAGGCACGGTCCATGAGGAAACGTCATAGAACGTCGTGTCCTCAAACTCGGTGATGGTGTCAAAGATCCCGCGGATCAACCGGTATTGCGATTGGCGCAGCGGCACAATCAGCGCCTCGCCCGCCGTGAACGTCTTACCGTTGACATCGATATTGCGGCTGAGCTCGTACGCCTTTATACGGTGAGACTTCAGCAGATCGACGAAATGATAGCGTCGCGCCGCGTCGTTCGGTGCGTCGAAAACATAGGCCTTGATGCCGCTGTCACCAGCATCTGCCAGCGCAGACTCATAAAACTGCTTCTGGTACGTGAGCAGCCTGGTTCGTTGATTGAGCGCGCCTTCGATGCTGCCGATGCTCGTGCGAAAGTGCTTGCGAATATTTTCGCGGTAGCTTCGCAGGCCATGCGCGGTATCCAGTTCGACGCCTTTCGCCGAACCGGCCTCGTACAGAATTCCGACACCCCCGTTGATAAGTGGATAGGTAGATCCCTTACCGATGTAGAAATTGTCATAGCGCTCGCCGTGAAAGTACAGCCGTGCTTCCGAATCGAGAAAGCGTTCAGATTCGCGCACTGTGTCCAGCATCAGTTGCTCGGCCGCATCGGGAATTAACGGATGCGAACGTGTCGCAACGCCAGGATGAGAATAGTAGGTCTGCTCGGGACCCATTTCGTGGAAATCAATCGACACGTTTGGCCGCCACTCGTGCCACTTCCTCATCCAGGCGCGGGATTCCGGCTGCGTCAGCAGGAGCCATTGCCGGTTGAGATCGAAGCCGTAATGATTGGTGCGCAGCACCTGTCCGTCATAATTGTGCTCCAAATGCTGCGGGTCCGACACGGTTACCTGGCTACCATAAGAATCAAACCAGCTTGCACGTTTCGCGTGGCCATCCGGGTTAAATACGGCGGTCAGCAAGATGACGCTCTCATCCAGGGTCTTCTCGACCTCCGAGCCCTGTGCCGCGGCCAGGTAGTAGGCTGTAGGCAATGCTGCATCCATGCCGGATGATTCCGCGCCATGCACGCCGTAGTCCAGCCAGGTGACCACCGGCATGTCGTCGCCGGCAATCTGATTCATCGATGGTTCGGTCAGTGCGACATGCTCGTCCCGGATTTCGCCGATGCGTGCGTGGTTCTCCAGCGACGTGACGACGAGAAAAAGGATGGGCCGGCGTTCATGCGAATAGCCAATGACTTCAACTGTCATTCGATCGGACAAACCCGCAACGGTCTGCAGGTATTCCACGAGTTGGTAATGGCGCACCGGCGCACTACCGAGGGCGTGCCCAAGAAATGCCTCTGGTGTCGGAATTCGGGAATCGTAGCTGACGTTCGTGGGGAACATCTCGCTATCGGATTCGCGTACGAAATCAGCCGCCATGAGATGACAGGGCAGCGACAGCAAGAGAAGCGCTAGTATCAGGTCAGTCTTTTTCATGTCGTTCCCGGATCCGGCCTGCAGATAATTTTTCATTAGAACATGTGCGCCTTCCCATGTTCATTGCGGCCGGTACCTACGCGTAAAAAAAAAGGCCGCACCCTGTCGGGTGCGGCCTTCTAAACTTAAATCCTGGCAGTGTCCTACTCTCACATGGGGAGACCCCACACTACCATCGGCGCTGAGCGTTTTCACTTCTGAGTTCGAAATGGGATCAGGTGGTTCCCGCTCGCTATTGCCGCCAGGAAAACTGGTTGGACAAACATCCTGTCGCGGCTAAAGCCGCTCCCACAGGTGATTGCCCAGAATTAAATAACAATCTGGATAAGTTTTTGATGAGTCGAGTGTATTTCCGTGTCGCATTACATGTTGCAGATCATATATCTGTCGCGAAAGTACTTATCGTTTCGCGACCACCAAAAGTGTTTTGGTGTTATATGGCCAAGCCTCACGGGCAATTAGTACTGGTTAGCTTCATTCATTACTGAACTTCCACACCCAGCCTATCAACCTCGTAGTCTTCGAGGGCCCTTCAGGGAGCTCAAGGCTCCAGAGAAACCTAATCTTGAAGGGGGCTTCCCGCTTAGATGCTTTCAGCGGTTATCC
>Ga0255052_10001209_pt1 | contig 19759 bp, 18 predicted proteins | sample JV7_2_21_MG_FD_188632 | JGI IMG/M metagenome (GOLD analysis project Ga0255052, IMG submission 188632) | Seawater microbial communities from Jervis Inlet, British Columbia, Canada - JV7_2_21 | ecosystem: Environmental > Aquatic > Marine > Inlet | place: Canada: British Columbia | collected... | reverse complement strand
GCAATATCGACTGGATCATCGGCGCGTTTTACATGGATCAGGACAACAGCGTCTACCAGCTCAGTTACAACCCGGGAATGAACGAGTTCTACAACGCGTGCTTAGACACCGGTGGTCCCGAGTGTGCTGGCTTCTGGCCCACGTTTTACGCGGGGGGACTGTCGGAAATCGATTTCGAGTACATTCGCGATACGACCTACGAGGAAACGGCGGTCTATGGTGAGTTGACGTACCACGTATCGGACGCGTTCCGTCTGACCGGCGGCTTGCGCTGGTTCGACAACGAAACTGTCAACGACGTGATTCTCGGATTCCCGCTGGTAAATGGTTGGACCTCGCCGGCGGCGCCACAATCGACCGATAGCGATGACGATGTCCTCGTGAAACTGAATGCGTCCTGGGACCTCAATGATTCCACGATGCTTTATGCGACGTACTCGGAAGGCTATCGCCACGGTGGCGCCCAGTCCTTACCCAGTTTCGATGACGGCGACCCGTTTGGTGAGCCCAATGCGGAAGCCGTGCGCACGTTTGGTTCAGACTCAGTCGAAAACTATGAGCTTGGCATCAAGGGCGGCACCGACAAGCTGCAGTATACGGCCTCATTGTTTCATGTGGATTGGGATGCCCCGCAGCTGAACACGACGTCCCAGTGGTACGGCTTCTACCTCGCCGCCAATGGCGACAAGGGCTCGACAGAGGGCATCGAGCTCGAATTGGAGGGCTATATTGCAGACAGCGTGCACTACCGCGCCGGTTACACCTACGTCGATGCGAAACTTGACAAGGATTTCATCAGTCCGCAGTCGGGTCTCGTGGTCGCGCCGAAGGGCTCTACGTTACCCGGTGCACCGGAAAGCGTATTGAGCCTTAGCTTGGACAATAGCTGGGATATCAATGCCGATCTGGCGTTGCTCGCCGGCGTGAATCTTTACTACCAGAGTGATTCCGAGAACTTCGTCGATCAGGCCAGTACGCTGAATGAAAGGTTTGACTCGTTCTCGTTGGTGAACGTCAATGCCACGCTGGCCGCGGAAAAATGGAGTGCCACGCTATACGTCAAGAACCTGACCGACGAGGAGGCACCGACGGGAGGTTTTTCGATCGGCTACTGGAGCTATGACACCGGTGTATTCGAGAATTGGTACGGCAACGGCAACCGGCAATTCATCGTTCAGCCGCTTACTGTTGGTCTGAAGTTCGGCTACAGGTTCTAGTTGTTATAGCGGGTATCGATTCCAAGCGTGACAAAACCCGGCACATCGTGCCGGGTTTTTTGTTCGCTTTGTATCTGGTCTAGTATGTTAGCCATCATGAAAACCGGCCAATCCAACACGCCTGATATTACAGCGGCAAAATCGCTGGAGGGTCGCGTTTGGGATCTGATGGGGCAGAACAACACCAAACAGGCCATAGCGGAATGCGAAAAACTCAATCGTCAGTTCCCTGTATTTGGGTCCGGGTGGCACACTGCGAGCCATCTGATGATGAAATTGGAGAATGCTGCAGCGGCTCTGGCCGCCATTGAGCGAGCGTTGTCCTTAGACCCCGAACAAATAGAATGGCAACTGCAAAGAGCGATGTGTCTTGCGCGCCTTCGTCGCGTCGAAGAGGTCGATGCTGCAGTACAGGCTTTGTCGCCCCGTGAGATGAAAACAGCTTACCAGTGCTCTGCGTTGGCAATGCTGCAAACGCAACTGGGACTACGCGAGCCAGCTGTGGAGCTTTACAAGAAGGCGATCGAGTTACAGCCGGGCGAACCCAGGCATTATTACAACGTCGCGTGCTTGCAGCGATCCCTGGGCGAACTGCTGTTGGCAGAGGATAATTTCGACGCAGTGATCCGCCTCAATCCCGCCGACTACGAGTCCTACAAGATTCGATCTGATTTGCGTCGCCAAACGCCGGAGCGCAATCACGTGGATGAGCTCGAGCAACTGTTGGATGGAGAAATCAAGGATGAGCGTGGCCGAGTTCAGATTTGCTATGCGGTAGCGAAAGAATTGGAAGACCTGGGCGAGGCGGAGCGCTCATTCACGCACCTCAAGGCAGGTTCGGATCGTCGACGCAAGCTGATGAAATACGACGTCGAGCGGGATTTGGCAACGATCGAGGCAATCAAGCGCACATTCGGACAGGACGGATTTGATGGTCCCGATGAAGGCAGCGATAACTCCGAAGCTATATTCATTTTGGGTATGCCACGAACTGGAACCACTTTAGTCGAGCGTATTCTGGCCAGTCACTCTGACGTGTTTGCAGCAGGTGAGCTGAACAATTTTGCCGCGCAATTGATGACAATGATTCGTGCGCAAAACATCGACAAGAAAATATCCCGAGATGAGATGGTGGCATCATCAGCCAAACTCGATTTCAAGAGGCTTGGCGAGTCCTATGTGAACAGTACTCGGCCATTTACCGGTCAGACGAAGCGATTCATGGACAAAATGCCACTGAATTACCTGTACATAGGCTTGATTCATCTTGCGCTGCCCAAGGCAAAGATAATCAACCTCCACCGAGACGCGATGGACACGTGCTACGCGATTTACAAGCAACTGTTTGTCGACGCGTATCCGTTTTCCTACGATCTCGAAGAGCTCGCCAAGTATTATGTGGCCTACCACCGGCTAATGGAGCATTGGAATTCGGTATTGCCCGGTGTGATCCATACCGTGAGATACGAAGAACTTGTGGATGACATCGAGACCAAAACGCGGCAGATACTCGACGCATGCGAGCTCGACTGGCAGCCGCAATGCTTGAAGTTCTATGAGAACAAGGAAGCGTCCACTACTGCCAGCACGGCTCAAATAAGACGGCCCGTGTACAAAAGCTCGGTCGGTAAGTGGCGCGATTACAGCGGACAATTACAGCCGGTCGCTGAGATTTTGCAGCAGGCCGGCATCCTTCAGAATACAGATGCTTAAACTATCGAGGCGCGTTGATGGCAAACATAAAATTCCCGGTCGCTGAGCCGAACAGCGAAATCGCACGCGTACTTCTCGCGTTTCTGGCAACGGCCGGGCTGTTTTACGTGAACATCATGCCGGCATTGGTCGATGGCCTGATCGAAGGCTTGGGGTTTAGCAATCGCGAGGCGGGCTTTGTTGGTTCTGCCAATGTCTATGGCGCTGCGTTGGGTGCATTCAGTGCGGTGTTCGTCGTCAAGCATATCAACTGGCGAATCACGGCTGTCATATTGTTATTCGGCTTAATGGCTTTTGATGGCGCGTCGATGTTTGTCACAAATGCCAACGTTCTGACCGGGACACGATTTCTTCATGGGTGCATCGGCGGCTTGCTTGTCGGTATCGGCTTTGCGGTGATATCCAGAACGACCCATGCCGATCGCACATTTGGCTACCTGCTGACAATTCAATTCGGGCTTGGTGGCCTGGGACTAATCTATCTGCCGGGGCTGGTGCCCGAGTATGGAACTACGGCACTTTTCTTGTCATTGCTCACATTTAGTTTCGTGACATTATTGATGCTGCCGTTCTTATCCGATTATCCACCGAAGGAAACGGTCGCAGCGGCTGCTACGCGGAACAATCACAAGAAACTCGCGGCATTGGCACTGGTAGCAACATTCCTGTTTCAGGCTGCAAACATGGGAATCTATGCGTTTGCGATTGGCATAGGCAAATTCGCGATGCTGGAAATGAATTTCATTAGTGGTGCGCTCGGAATTGCTGCCTGGGTTGCGATTACAGGATCGATATTGGTTATCTTGATGTCCACGAAGTTCGGCCGTCTCATCCCGGTCGGCATCGCCATCATCCTGACTGCATTCGGCATCTGGTTACTGCATTTCAGTGACGTCAAGCCGGGCGGTTGGGAAACATCGGTGTATTGGTGGTCGAACGTTTTGGTAGGCATTACGTGGGCATTCGTAATTTCGTACTTGCTGGGCATGTGTTCCGAGTTCGATTCAACAGGACAGATGGCTGCGCTCGGCGGGTTCGCGTCGAAAATGGGTCTTGCGTCGGGCCCGGCCGTCGCCGCTATGGTGGTCGGTGAGAGCAACTATGGCTTGCTCATCAACATTTCGATTATCGCCCTCGTCGGGTGCTTGCTGGTGATGATTTTGCCGGCAAGAGCGCTCGATCGTGAGCCTTACGAATAGACTAATAATGGATTGAATCCGCGAATGAGACACTGCGCATTAGTCCTTGCGTGCGTAACGTTGCTGCTCCAGTCGTGCAGTGGGCCGGAAGTTGGGTCGGCCGGCGACAGGATCCTGTCATACGAACGACTGATGAATGGCACTGGCCTTGAGCAACCGTTGCCACTCGTCGAATTTACCTCGCTGGCACAGGCGCGACCCGCGTCAAATGTCTTTTCAGGTCGTCTTACGCTATCCACTGATGCACAGTCCAACCACTTCGAGTTGTTGGTAGACGAACTGAATTTTGTTGAAATCGATCGTCCCGGGATGGACGAGTTGCCGCCGTTTGATTTCGAGTTCGTGCAGGCCGATGACCACTTGATTCCGGTGCTGAGCGGTCCTGTGAGCAACGACCACAATTGGTGGGAGTTCGTCTTGCGGCCCGGGCCGGTCTGGGACGAGGAGTTGGACAACGGTTTCAGTCGCGCAGCGATTCCATTCGCACTCAAAGAACGCCGGGAAGATTGCGTCCACAACGGGTTGATGACGTTCTTATTCAATGACAGCGGCGCGGTGTCCCAACTGGCTTTTCAGATTAGCAACCAAACGTGCCGCTATCTGCAGTTCGAGATGCGTGGGCTGGTCCAGGCTGACTATGAACCGGGCGACGTGACGCGTGCCCGGGAAACGGTTGCAGCTTCTGAGCGATACAGGGCCAATCGCGTGCCATTGCGCCCGATGGAGCAGCTCGAGACCGACTATACCGGGGCGGACGCGGCAGAGTTCGGTTCGGTCGAGGAAATCGATTCGAGCGATATGACCTTCTTTGGTTTCATCATCGACGGGGTTCACTACGCCGGTGGCTGTGGCACTCGATACGGTGACTTCCCGTATTGTGACGAGATGGCGGTGCCATCTTACTCGACCGCAAAGTCGCTCGTTGGTGGTCTGGCTTTGATGCGTGCCGAGCAGCTCTATCCCGGAACCGCCAGCGCATTGATCAGCGACTATGTGCCCGAGTGTGGCGACGGGTGGGAAGGCGTCACGATCGAACATGCACTTGACATGACGACGGGTCACTACGATTCACCTGAGCCGCATGTCGATGAAGATGCGGCGATCGTCAGTCGGTTCTTCCTTGGTGAGGATCATGCAACGAAGATCGACTTCGCCTGCAATGAGTATCCGCGCAAGTCAGGACCAGGTGAGCATTGGTCCTACCAGACGTGGGCTACCTATCTTGCAGGTACTGCCATCAACAATCGACTGAAGTCCCTTGTCGGCAACGATGCCGATTTTTATGACGACCTTCTTGTTGATGAACTGTGGAGGCCAATGGGTCTTAGCCCGCTGGCGATGCAAACACGTCGTACAAATGATGTCATCGCCCAGCCTTTTACAGGTTTTGGCCTGACGTTGCTGCGCGATGACGTAGCGAAGCTGGCGGTGTTTATCGGCGAATCCGATGGCCGGCTAAACGAGCAGGAAATACTTGATCGGGACTTGTTTGACGCAATTAAACAACGAATTCCAGGCGACCCTGGGATGCAGGCCGAGATGGAGCAAATTCGCTACAACAATGGCTTCCGCAGCTTCGATGTTGCCGATTTGCTGGGTTGTGAAAAGCCGACATGGCTAGTGACGATGTCGGGCTTTGGCGGCATTAACATTGTCCTGATGCCGAATAATACGGCGTACTATTACTTCAGCGATGGAAATGTCCATCGCTACCTCCGCGCCGTGCGCGAGTCACACAAGATCCGACCGATGTGTCAGTGATAATCAAGAAGACAGTGCTGCCGACGATCGCATTGCTGCTTGCGTCATATAGCGCTTCCAGTCAATCGTTGTATGACTGGGTTGACGACAATTGTGAAGACTGCGCGTCACTTATGGCCGAGAAGACGGGTGTCTATATTCTCGAAAAGGGGGAAGAGGCCTTAATGGGCCGCGCCTGGCTGACGCAGCACGCGCAGCAGAGTATCGATATTCAGTACTTCATCTGGAGCACTGACAACATCGGAATCCTCGCGGCCGAAATGTTGTTGGAAGCTGCTGACCGTGGAGTGTCGGTCAGGGTGCTGGTCGACGATTTTCTGATTGATGCGCAAGACAAAACCCTGCTGTTGCTCGCCGCGCATCCGAACGTACAAATTCGCATCTACAATCCGAAATACTCGGTTGGTACATCCACGTGGCGCATGATCGCAAACGCCATTATGGATTTTCGCGGCAGTAATCAGCGCATGCATGACAAAACGGCCATATTCGACGGTTTGGCCGGGATTACGGGCGGTCGAAACATGGCTGACGAGTACTTCGATTTCGATCACGAGTATAACTTTCGCGATAGAGATGTCTTGCTTCTCGGACCTGCCGTGCAGGATATGAGCGCTAATTTCGAGGAGTTCTGGAACAGTTCTCTGGCCATACCTGTCGAGGACCTTGTGGATGATTCCGACCTGACAGTGACGGCGGCAGAGGTGCAGGAGAAGTACAAGAAATTGCATGCCTATGCCCGCGATCCGGCCAATTTCGAGCCAATTATCAGGCGGGCAATTGACGAGATGCCCGCGTATTTTCCGCAACTGCTGCAGTCGATGGCATGGCATGAGGTTCAATTCATCAGCGACGATCCCGGAAAGAACGCCGGAGATGCCGGCCTGGAGGGTGGCGGTGCCTCGACGAGCGACCTTATTGATGTCCTGAGCGGCGCAAAGCATTCGGTCCTTATCCAATCGCCGTACCTGATCTTGCCGAAAGGGGGGATTGAATTACTTGCTGAGCTCCATGATCGCGGCGTGAGGATCAGGATTTCAACCAACTCGCTGGCATCCACCGACAACCTCGCCGCGTTCGTTGGTTATTTCAAACAACGTCCCAGGTTGTTGAAGGCCGGAATCGAGTTGTATGAATACAAACCGCATCCGCAGATTCAGACGGATCTTGTTGAGCGTTATCCGCGACTTGCAGAAAAGAATCCGATATTCGCGATTCATGCGAAGAGCATGGTTATCGACGACAATCAGATTTTCATCGGCACTTTCAATCTTGATCCGCGTTCCGCCAACCTGAACACCGAGGTTGGCGTGTTGATCGAGAGTCGAAAACTCGCGCAGGAGTTGACGCAAAGCATCGAAAGAGATATCCGCCCTGAAAACAGTTGGCGGACGACCTCCAAATTCAATCCCGATCGCGAAGTCAGTCGTGGCAAGCGAGTGAAGCTCGGTTTTATCAATCTTTTTCCGATTGACCCGATCCTGTAAGCACTGGAGAAACTGCTTACCTGAAGCCGTGCAGCAGTCCGCTGATCCAGGAACCCGCGATAACTGCAACAAATGCTGCAATGTCGAGGAAGGGCAACGGCGAACTGCCAAAGCCAAATAGAGCGAGCAGGGCGACACCAAGGCAAATGAGGATAGCGCCACCAACCTGTCTCGTCGCTGCCGGCACTGGCGAGCTCGCTGGCCGCGCACGTTTCTCCAGCGGCGCCAGCGCAAAAGTCACGGGCAGAAGCACAACGTACAGAAATCCTATCCAGATCGGGCGAGAGAGCCACCACTCAAGCGTTCCGGGCTCCAGTCCAAGCCCAAAACCTCCTGCCAGATAAGACAAAGCGACGACGATGATAAATATCGTTACGTGCCAAAGATACAATGTCATGATCATGCTGTTGATCAGGACGGTTGCTGCCCAGAGGCGCAGTCCTGATAACAGACGTCGCATCGGTGCCTCAATGGAGAGCAGCAGGCCGAACTGAAATACGCCAAGCGCCAGCAGGGTTATCTTTGGCGGCAGCGTGTTGCTCAGACCCTCGTCAGGCGAGCCGACCATGGCCAAAGGATACGGACCTTTGAATATAAGCAACACGAGAACCAGCAGGGCAAGTGCCGAGAATGTCAGTAGCCGCGCCGGGCTGCCCAGACGCCCGTCGCGCCACGCGTAGCCCAGATGATGGACCGACAGCCAGACCCAGAAGTAGTTGGTCCAGCCTAACCACTCAATTGCCGCCGCGAAAAAGGCAGCATCGACGAGTGCACCAATGGCGGCCATAGCGAACAGCGAAGCGAAGCCCCAACGCCGCCAAGCCAAATAAGTTATCGGCGCAAGCATGACGACCGCTATGTAGATCGCGAGAAACCAGATAGGGATCAAAGCGCCCCGCGACGCGAGCCGGGTGATATCACCGCTGACACCCATAAAATAGAAAGTTGCGGCGAGTGCGGCCCAGCCCAATATCAGGGCAAGTAGTGGTGTGACCAGACGATGGAGGCGTGCCGCCAGCCATCCGGCATAACCGACACCACGCCGGCGCGCACTTTCCTGCGAGACCGCGTTTGCATATCCGCCCACGATGAAAAATATCGGCATAACCTGGAATATCCAGGTCAACCACTGCGTTCCCGGCTGCAGCTCCAGCACGTCACCAGGGATCAGCGTTCCATCATGGTAGTAAGCCGCGGCGACGAGCCAATGGCCGGTAACGACGACCAGAATGGATGCGGCACGAAGAAAATCGACGTATCGATTGCGCTCGGCTGGCGTAACCGCAGCGAGTTCTTTGGCCTGTGACCAGATGCTTGTTATCAAGTGGAATCCCTATTCAAGCAGGCATGTTTCATTGGTGGAGCCGAGGAGGATCGAACTCCCGACCTTCGCATTGCGAACGCGACGCTCTCCCAGCTGAGCTACGGCCCCACACAGGGCGAGTAGTTTACACCCGATGTGAGTTGGATCATCATGAATCAAGCTTCTGGTGAGAGAGCCATGCCATGCGTGTTCGACCTGCAATGAAAAAGGTAATTAGTATGTCCCACCGCAGCAAACCACATGAGCTGGCGTTTGGCCTCATTGTTCTGTCATTCCTGACAGCATGCGTTCAGCAAGACGATTCAGAGAGGCTGGCAAATGAAGTCGCGAATCAATTCTTGGCAGAGTCCGGATTACCGGGTATTGCTATTTCGGTTGGGATCGATGATTCGATCATTTGGTCAGAAGGCTTTGGTTTTGCCGACGTAGAACAACAAGTGCCCGTCAGTCCGGCGATCACGCTATTACGCGATTCAGGACGGGCAGCTAATCAACACGACGTGGGTCGACAACAGTAACAAGTGGGCTGGCGGAGGCCTGTTATCAACAGCCGACATTAGCCCCTTGACAGACAGCGTAGTCGACGTCTTCCTGCGCGATGACTAAAGTGAAGACTTGACTTGAACGATACGGTAGGGATGGTCGCCAGCATCACTGCCCGAGTGTCAACATTTGAGAGGAGAATCACCGTGAAGAAGTCAGTCGCTCTATTGATCTCAACGCTTTTACTTTTGTCGCCACTTGCCTACGCGGGCGTGGTGATGGATATGGTGACCATGAATGCGTCTGGGCAGGAGACTGAGCGGTCGAGAATATATGCGCAGTCAGGAAAGATTCGTATGGAGCAGGTTGATGGAAACGAGACAGCGGCCACGATGATTTTTCTCGGCAACGAATTTCTGTACATAGACCACCGGGAGAAGAGCTACATCGTCATGAACGAAGGAATGCTCGACGAAGTATCGGCGAAGATGAATGAAGCGATGAAGGAGATGGAGGCACAGCTCGCGAGTATGCCGCCGGAACAGCGGGCTATGGTGGAACAGATGATGAAAGGCCAGATGCAAGGCATGACCGCGCAACAAGCCCCCTCATCTCCCGCCCCTAGGGTTGAGGCGAAGGGTAGCGGAGAGTGGAAGTCCTACAAGTGCCGGCAATACGCGGTCTTTGAGGGCGTCGAGAAGGTCCAGGACGTCTGCGCCGCGGAGTTGGACGAGGTTGATGGTGCGGATGTAGTCATCGAAACGTTTCGCAACATGGCTGCCTACATCGCGAAGATGACCGAGTCGATGCCCATGAGATCCGACGACCGCATAAACCCGGGCGAACTAATGGATGAGATCGACGGATTCCCGGTACACACGATCGACTATGAGAATGGCGTGGTCGCGAGAGAAACGTCACTGGACTCGGTCACTGAGCAGGATCTCGACGAGGGGATGTTCGCAGCACCCGAAGGATACCGGAGGCAGGATCCGTTTGGCCCACGCTAGTCTCGCTGCGACTTGAATTTCAGGCGCCATGGGTGCCCTTGTTTCCTGTTATTAGGCGATTCGATGCGGTCTGCGACAGACCGCTTTACGCCCGATACCTGCCGTTGGGCTGATAGACTACTGAACGACCGCTTGTGACCCAATGGAGTTCCCCCGGTCAGACGGACACTGCTCCGCTGCATTTTGAGGCTTGTTCGAATGCCTCCGGACTTACGCCGCCGAGATAGCTATGACGACGGCTTCGATTGTAGAACATTTCTATGTAATCGAAGATGTCGGCACGAGCCTGATCGCGGGTTCGGTAGATGCCCTCGTAGCAAATTGGGATGCCGTCGAAACGGCGCCGGGGGGTTGGAGGCTGAGTCTGTTTCTCGCACTCGACCTCAGGGCTCGGTTCTTCGAAGGGTTTTCACAAACGGTCGCAGAGGATAGTCATTGGCGATATGTGATGCGATTCGTCTGGCTACCTGGTAGCCGCGCCTACGTCGGGGACCCGCGCTTCCTCGAGATCATGGGTGAGGCTGGTATCGTCGCGTTATGGGAGCAGCGCGGCTATCCGGATAGTTGTGTTCGGGTTAGCGATCCGGCCGGCGATCGACTCGACTGCGCGCAGCGTTAGACGTAGTGAGCATGTCTGGCTATTCTTAGTCCTGTGTCGGAATCGGATCCGCCTCCGCACGCTGCAGGCTTCGATTGGCCAGCACCAGATAAAGTGCCGCCGAAATACCCGAAGCGCCGAACAACATGGTCATGACGACGATTTGATACTTCGCTGCCACCAACGGTGAGACCCCGGATAAGATCTGACCGGTCATCATCCCGGGCAGCGCGACAAGGCCGACCGCAAACAACGAATTGGTAATCGGTATCAACGACGCCTGCAACGCGATTCGCCGAGCTTTCACATACGGCGTTCCTCTGTCGTATTCGGACTGAAGCCTTTCGGCTGCAAGACTGACGGCATTCATCGAGCCAGCAAAAATCATTCCGGCCAGTGGCACCACGAAGCGCGGGCTAAACCAGGGTTGCACGTCGATAACCACCTGACTAACCAGCGCGAGAGTCAGGATTCCACCGACCGAAATTGCGCCGAGTGAATTGAGATACATCTGTGGCTGCTTTTTCCGTAATGGCCGAATCGCGATCCAGCTCGCCACGGTAAGCATGATCACCAGGACGGCGATAATGAAAGCAGGCTGATCGGTTTCAAAGATATATACGAGTACATAGCCGATAAGCAGCAACTGGATCAGCATTCGCAGCGTAGCGTATATCGCAGTCTGGGCGCCCGCAGACCAGCGAAACATGATTCCGATGACGACCGCCACCGGGAGAATGGCGAAGATCAGCCCCTGCAAAGAAATCGCTGTTAGTTCTGTGCCCATCTGAATTCCTAAACCGTGAACTACGGCCCGAGGGCCATCATGAGGATCGATATTCGCACATATCGCTGTGCCATGAACCGATTCGGCACGACTTCAAGCAACGATCCAGGTTTTCCGGAAAATGCGTTTTGGTCTGCCTTATACTCGGAGGGAACCTGGAGGATGCCCATAATGAATAAAGTAGCGCGGCTGCTTATCGTGTCGGCGTTGCTGACAGCATCGGCAATTGCCGATGAAAACCTCCGTGCTCGTGACCTTGGTATTGCACCGGGGATTCTGGCACAAGGCGCGTTGAACGCGATCACGGATGTGCGCGGAGTAAAAGTCGGTCACGTGACGGTTCGCGATGGCCCTCAGGTAAATACAGGCATTACGGTGATCATCCCTGCTGACGGAAATCTGCGGCAAGACAAGCTCCCGGCCGCGATTTTTGTGGCGAACGGCTATGGCAAACTTGCGGGGCTAAGCCAGGTACAAGAGTTAGGTGAGATTGAAACGCCGATTGCGCTCACCAACACATTAAATGTTGCGGAAGGGGTTGCAGCACTTGTGGAGTGGACGCTCGCTCAGCCAGGCAATGAACAGGTGCGCTCGGTAAACGCCGTCGTCGGCGAAACTAACGATGGCTACCTGAATGACATTCGGGCGCGAGTGTTGACCAAAGATCATTTTATTGAGGCGATTGAAACAGCAACTCAGGGCCGTGTGGATGAAGGATCTGTAGGTGCAGGCACAGGTACTGTCGCATTTGGCTTCAAAGGTGGCATTGGCACCAGTAGCCGTAAACTCTCATCCAATCTTGGCGGCTATACGGTTGGCGTGTTGCTCCAAAGCAACTTTGGCGGCGTGCTTACTATTGACGGCGTGCGCGTAGGTGAGGCGCTCGGGCAGTATTACTTGAAAGACAAGCTCACGGGGGATGCTAGCGCTGATGGCTCGATCATGGTCGTCGTTGCAACCGACGCCCCGCTGAGCGACCGTAACCTGGAGCGTTTGGCCGAGCGAGCGATATCGGGGCTTGCGCGTACAGGCGCCAGCATGACTGACGGGTCGGGCGATTACGTCATTGCATTTTCAACAGCCGAAAGCGTCAGACGTCAGCGCGACGTGACCATCCGGGCAACAACGGAACTAGCCAACAGCGCAATGTCGCCATTGTTCCAGGCAGTAGCGGAAGCAACTGAAGAGGCGATCTATAACTCGTTGTTGCAGTCTGAAGATGTGGTCGGACACCGGGGCACGATTAAGGCGCTGCCGGTTGATAAGGTGAAGGCGTTGCTGCGACTCAAAAACAGGTCCCATGCTTCTGACCCAAAGCGGACCGTCGATCTTGGTGATGGTTGCGGCGATTAGCCGACAATTCTTCCATAGAGACGATAAAAACTACAACAAAGAGAATAAATGTTCAGCCATGCGTTTGCGCATAGCCTGATCGGGAAGTCGTCCATAACCACCAAGCATATTATCGATCACGTGTTTTACGTTGCTGGTCTCGGTTACCACCGTGGTAACCGCTGGATGCGACAACTACCCTGACACAGGGGGCCGGTATAAGGTGTAAACCATGTGACCGGAATACACCGTTGAAAAGATGGCACGCCCGAGAGGATTCGAACCTCTGGCCCCCAGATTAGGAATCTGAGACGAAATTGTTGTTTTTCAATCAGCAACGTCTCATCAATCTCGATCAAAGGGATGTCCATGGATCCACATCAGTGTTGGTAGCGTATATCATAGCCAAATCCCGGATCCAGGATGCTCGCCTCCCCATGAGTCGGAAATCTCGTCGAGTTGTAGTCGATTTGAATGCAAGGGGACTGAAAGAAATCCCGGAGGAAGAATTGAAAGCCATTCTTCGCGGTGCCGATGAAATTATCGGTCGAGGCGGCAGGACCTTGCTCACCAGGATTTTGCGCGGATCGGCGAATAAAAAAGTGCTCGAGTACGGACTAGACCAGTCACCTGTGTACGGCTACTTTCACAATCTGTCCGATGACGACACGCTCGCGCGGATCGACTGGGTCATTCTGCATGGCTATCTGCGCGTCGAATATAGCGACCGACTCCCCCTGCTGGTATTCACGTCAAAAGGCTGGGAGATCGAGAGAGAAGCCTATGCCATTGAATTGCTCGCAGGCTTCGATGACATACTCAGAGACGGTCCTCCGTACCCGATGGAATATTTGAAGGATCGAGATCGAGAAATGATACTGCTTCTGCTGGATAAGACTGAAGCTACGGAAGATGCCAAATACATCCCGGTGCTGGAGGCTTGGCGGAAGATTGACTATCAAAAGGTGCGTAGACGAATTGGGCAGGTCATTCATCAACTCGAGCAGCGCAGTGGGCAGAATATAGGTATATAAAAAGTTCAACGGCTGGAATGTCTTGATCAGCCAGCGGGGACAAGGAATCAAACTAGCTTTTCCACCAACGGCCTGTTTGGTGAACGGCATCGGTACTGCCTTGTTTGTTTCAAATGACAATCATTCAACGCCCTGTCATGTGATTTGCAAATGCTTAAGTCTCTCGACCGGCAAATCCCTGGCGCTGCACGGTTACCGCCGATCAGAACTCTAGCGCCTCAACGGTCACTTTGGGGTGGTGCAAAGAAGACGTCCGAACACGATTTCCGAAATCCGAATTCTGAACGTCCGCTTTCACCAATAGCAGTCACTCAACTCCGCTGATATTCAACGCTGTGACAGGCGGGAGTCGGCCCAGCCTGTGTGAAAACTCGCTTCATTTGCGATTATGAAGTAAGCCACCAAATCATAGCCGAGTTTTCGATCGGACTGCCTCAGATTTCCTTAGCAGGCCGATCTTTTGCAGGGTTGTTTTTCGTTCAGGTTTTCGTCCGCCTCGTGGACGCTGATGCAGCGAGGGAAGCGAAAGCAGCCCGATCAGGCCACCTGCATCTCTTCGATTAATCCCTGCACACCGAACAGACTGATCATTCGTTTCAGGTTATAGGTCAGCACGTGCAGACTCATCTCGGTACTCACATGCTGCAAAGTTTTCATCTTGAAGTGCTGCGGGCCTGCCCAGCCTTTGATCGTGCCAAACGGATGCTCAACCGTTTGGCGCCGAACTCGCATGGCGTCGGGGTTCTCATCGAGCCGCCGTTGTAAACGTTCGATGACCTCCTCGTGTTGCCAACGGCTGACGCGACGTTCCTTGCCCGGCGTGCAGCTGGCTTTGTGTGCACAAGCGCCACAGACGTTGCTCCAGTACCGATGGATCGTTAAGCCGTTCTGAGTCGTAGCCGTATGTTGGACCAGTCGCTCACCGGCCGGACATTCATACTCATCGTCGTCGGCGCGGTAAATGAAATCGTCTTTGGAATAATAGCCCTGGGTTCGTTTGTTCGAGGTCCTGGGCTTGGGCAAATAGGTGGTGATGTTGGCTTCTTCGCAGGCCTTGATCTCATCGTTGCTGAAATAGCCGCGGTCCGCCACCGCCTCGATTGCATCCTCGCCTATCGCTTCCCTGGCTTGCTCGCCCATGTACTTGAGCTGTGCACGGTCGCTGCCCTTGTTGGTCACCTCATGCGCCACAATCAGATGGTTGGCGGTATCCACCGCCACCTGAACGTTGTAACCAACCACCCCTGTACCACGCGTGTTCATCGAGCGACAATCCGGGTCTGTCAGGGATAGCTGTTGATCCGGGGCGGCAAGCATCGCCGCCTCATGCTTTTGTAGCTTGGCGATCTCTCCCTTCAGGATCTTTATCTTCTCCGATAAACGCTGACTCTTATCGTCCGCCAAGGCCGATTCCTGACGGTCCAGGCTCTCCATCTGCATCAAGTACCGTGCAATGCTCTCGTCGATCTGTTGCAGCCGCCGCTTCATCTTTGCCTTCGTGAAGTTCCTGTCCCGGTTGTTCAGTGCCTTGAACTTGCTGCCATCGATCGCAACAAACGCTTCCTCAAAGAGCTTCAGCTTGCGGCACAGCACCACAAACTGCCGGCACACCTTTTGGATCGCCGCGCCACTGTCACGTCTGAAGTCCGCAATCGTCTTGAAGTCCGGGGCCAGTCGCCCGCTCAGCCACATCACCTCAACATTGCGCTGCGCTTCTCGTTCCAAACCACGGCTGGTCGGTACCCGATTCAGGTAACCATAGATATACAGCTTTAGCATGACCTCGGGGTGGTAGCCAGGGCGGCCAGTATCGGCTGGTGTTGTCTTGAAACCTAAACTACCGAGATCCAGCTCGTCGACAAACACGTCGATGACACGTACTGCGCTTTCCTCAGCCACGTAATCATCCAGCGCCTCCGGAAACATCGTCGTCTGGCTACGATCCGCGCCCACTATGAACCCACTCATGCATACACCCTCGGTCGGAAAGTCTTATTCTACTTGACGACGGAGTTTTCACACAGGCTGGGCCGATACCAGCCATTCACCTGGTTGTATACTCAACGGCTGGAAACGACCCAAAGCAGTCGGTCGGCAAAATCGCCACGAGGTGCAAAATGGGAGCAGAATGAGCAGGGTTTTGCGAATAATGCTGGCCACTTTTCTCATTGCTTCATGCGTGCCGCCGGTTGATTACCAATTTGAAGCAGAGTCGGAGAATCTATCGGCGCAAGCAACTGTCACTCATGTTGAGTACGACTTCATGGATGGCCGTGCCAAGCTGTCTGGAAATGTCACGATTGAAAATACGTCGTCGCAGCCTCAAAAATACAGCAATATGTGGCTGTGGCTTGAGTCTGGGGAGACAGCGCGGGCGCGAGCCTTCTTGGACAATTTGACGTCACACTACATGGATGATGGTGTGGTGGAAATTCAACCCGATGACAGTATCGAACTAGCAGTGTATTGGGCATTTCCAGAATCGGAGATTGAGAATTTTGGTGATGGGTCGTTTGTTCTCAATATTCGTTCGAGCGATGAACGCTAACGTCTGCTTCTGGCCGAGGCTGTGTCAAAACTAGCCTGATTTTCATGACGCTGGGACAGCGCTCCACAACGAGCGTGTAATACTCGAATGTCAGATGCTGAGTACCACTTTCATAAACTGACGATCAAAATTGTGTCAGCGATTACCACCACCTTTCAAAAATTTGAGTTTTGACACAGCCTCGGCCGTAAGCAGTCGCTCACCTGATGATAGACTCAGAGGCTGGTAGTGACCCAAAGCGGTCATGAAATTCTAGCCGGCGACCTCGTTCAAACGGCCGCTCTCAACGTCATAGACAAACCCGCGGATTTTGTCTTTCTTGGGCACAAACGAACTCGACTGGATGCGTCGGACGGACTGGCGAACATCATCTTCCGGGTCCGAGAATGCTTCGAGAGCGAATGGCGGGCGCAGTCCGGTATCTTCCTCGATTTGAGCTTTCAACACGTCGTCTTTGAAGGTCAACATGCCGCAGTCGGTGTGATGGATCAGCACGATCTCCGTGGTGCCCAACAGCCGCTGCGATATCGCCAGCGAGCGGATTACATCGTCAGTAACCACACCGCCTGCGTTACGGATCACGTGGGCATCACCTTCTTCCAGCCCCAGCAAACGACCGGTCTCGATTCGGGCATCCATGCAGGCAACGACGGCTACCTTCTTTGATGGTGGCATAGGCTTGCCACCTTTCGTGAAGTTCTCGGCGTAGCTTTGGTTGGCGGCTAAAAAATCGTTGGTCGCGGACATCGCGAGTCTCCCAAAATACCGTTCAAGAGCCGAGAAATGCTACCGGGGCCGAAATAGATAAGGAAATACCGCTTTGTTCGTCCGTTATTACGAGCCGTTATATGGTCGAGCATAGCGAATCGCCCTGCATGTGGGGTACACGGCTGTGCGATAGGCTGGTTAGTGCCCGGCGTAGCGGTTTCTACCTATAGCGAACTGTCCAATATGGGCTACGTTTTTGTCGAGCAATTCATTTTGACAATCGCGAATCTGGCTATTGGGGACAATCATGAGCGAACATCCAAACGCAGCGTTGCATCGCAAGGCCCACGAGGCTTTTTCAAGAGGCGATATGGACGCGTTGACCGAAATGATCGCCGATGACACAGACTGGCACAGCCCTGGCAAGAGCCTGATCTCTGGTGACTTCCATGGCCGCGACGCGGTTTTCGGGGGGTTCTTCGCCAAAATGGACGAACTGAGCGGTGGAACTGCCAAATTCGTAGAAAATCAGGACTACTTCGGGAATGACGAGCGTTCGGTAGCGCTCTTCCGATTTGCTGCTACTCGCGGTGACAAAACTGAGGAGGTCACGGTGTGCGAGGTCATACGCTGGCGTGAAGGCCTGGCCGTGGAGGAATGGACCTACTGTGACGATCAATACCGGTGGGACGCGTTCTGGTCCTAGAGCAGGACGCGGTGAAAAGCAGTTTTTGAGATCAGCCCAGCCAACCGCATGGTGATAGATTCAGCGTCTGGAACTGACCCAAAGCCGACTTAGAATTGTTGGCTTATTTTCTCCATTGTTCTCTAGGAGGAAGAAATGCCAAGAAGAATTCAAACATGTTTGGGATTCTTGTTTGCAGTGTTACTCATCTTGTCAGGGTGCGTATCGACCCAAGAGACCACACTGCAGGAACGCAACAAAGAACTCGTTCAACGCATGACCGAAGAAGTTTGGAGCAAGGGTAATCTCGAGATACTAGACGAACTGTTCTCACCAAACTTTGTTCAGTATTTCCTCCCTATGGGTTCCGAAACAAAGGGTCTTGATGAGTTCCGAGATAGCGTACGGAGTCATCGCAAGGCTTTTCCAGATTGGGCAGAACAAATCAAGCGGATCGTTGCCGAAGGAGATTTAGTTGCGATTCATTTTACGTCCACCGGAACGAATAACGGCAGTTTCCTTGGTAACCTCGTAAGCTCCCCCCGATCTGACACAAGCTGAGATTGTAGTTTTCTGGCAGGATATCACTGCTAGGAGAAGACAATGAAAAGAGGCCGATTTACGGAAACACAGATCGTATCGATCCTGAAAGAAGCGGATGCCGGCGCCAGAGTGAAAGACATTTGCCGACAGCATGGCATTAGCGACGCGACGTATTACAACTGGAAGTCGAAGTACGGCGGCATGCAAGCGTCAGATCTAAAACGTTTGAAGGAGACAGAAGCCGAGCTGTCGCAGTACAAGAAGATGTACGCAGAGTTAGCCCGCGAAAATTATGCATTGAAGGATCTTATTGAGAAAAAGCTCTGAGGCCGCTAGAGAAGCGCGAAGCAGCAAGCTTCCTGGTGGCCGAACACAAGTTGAGCAAGACACGTGCCTGCGCGGCAATAGGAATGTCCCGATCAAGCTGGTATCGGCCGCCACCGTCACAGGAACAACGAGATCGCGAAGTCATGGAGGCCTTGAATAAGTTGGTTGAAAAGTATCCGCGATGGGGCTTCTGGAAGCTCTACGATCGCCTGCGGCTACTGGGCTATCCCTGGAACCACAAGAGAGTGCATCGAGTGTACAAAGCCATGAACCTCAATCTGCCACGACGCACGAAGCGTCGCTTGCCCAAGCGTGTTCAGCAACCGATGGTGGTTGAGGCACGCGCCAACGCTGAATGGTCTCTGGACTTCATGAGCGACACGCTGTATCACGGCCGTCGCTTCCGCACCCTGAACATACTCGATGAAGGCGTGCGCGAGGTGCTGGATATCGTCATCGATACGTCGATCCCTGGTGGCCGGGTTGTGCGGACATTGGATCGCCTGATCGAGTGGCGCGGCAAGCCGGATGCGATACGGGTCGATAACGGGCCGGAGTACATATCGCAGGTCTTTGCCGACTGGTGCCAAAACAATGGCGTCACACTCAACTACATCCAACCAGGAAAACCGAACCAGAACGCGTACATCGAACGCTTCAACCGAACCTATCGGCATGAGGTGCTGAATGCCTACGTGTTCGAGTCACTTCACCAGGTGAGAGAAATTACTCGAGCCTGGATCGCCGAATACAACGAGGAAAGACCGCACGATAGCTTGGGGAAAATACCGCCTGCCATGTTCCGACGGCAGGTCGAAAGTGCCAGAAACTCTACTTCTGAACTGTGTCATTGACGGGGGAGCTTACGACCTACCGACCGGCAAACAGATTCACATAAATGAGATGTCGATATATCGAATTGTTGACGGAAAAATTGTAGAACAGTGGCTCATTCCAGATCTATTGAGTCTAAGTCAACAGCTCGGCCTCGTTCTGCAATCAA
>Ga0255052_10001208_pt1 | contig 19781 bp, 14 predicted proteins | sample JV7_2_21_MG_FD_188632 | JGI IMG/M metagenome (GOLD analysis project Ga0255052, IMG submission 188632) | Seawater microbial communities from Jervis Inlet, British Columbia, Canada - JV7_2_21 | ecosystem: Environmental > Aquatic > Marine > Inlet | place: Canada: British Columbia | collected... | reverse complement strand
AATATTGCCGTGCGTATTGTCTGACACGCGCTCCTTAAGGAGTGGCGCCAGCGCATCCTTCCAGGTGGTCAGGCCGATCTCATCGAGATCCCTGAAGAGGGCGTCAATGTTCAGCACTTATCGAAGGGCAACGATGGAGACAAAATTAAAATGCCGGAGCCATACGCCGGAATGGCCGAAGCCGGCGTCGGTCAGCCGTCGCAGATGCGTGTCCGTGGTCTCCGGAATCAGAACGTTTTCCAAAGCAGTTCGTTTCCGGCTGATTTCGAGGTCGGAGTAGGCATTCGCTTTCTTGAACTCATGATGCAGATCAAGCAGCAGGCTTTCGACTTCCGGATCATCGTCGGCAACTTTCTCGGAAAGCACAAAGACGCCACCGTCGTTCATGCCTTGGTAGATTCGGCGAATCATGGAAAGCCTTTCATTGACGGGCAGGAACTGCAATGTGTAGTTCATGACGACCATCGATGAATTCTCGATCTGCACCTGCCGTATGTCAGCCTCCTGAACGACACATTCAGTTGTGCTGTCATCCTCTGCGAGCAATTTGCGGCATCGTTCCGTCATCGCCCGTGCGGCATCGACGGCAATTATTCTGCAATTTGGGCAATCTGCCGCAGAAATACTCCGGCGCATGGCCAGCGTCGCCGCTCCCAACGAGCAGCCAAGGTCGTAGCAGTGAGTGCCGGGCTGAACGTAGCGAGCGGCCAACTGGCCTATGGCCGCGATCGATGCGTCATATCCGGGGATGGACCGGCGCAGCATGTCGGCAAACACGTCCGCAACGGCGGCGTTGAATTCAAACGACCCGGCCGCCGCCGCCTTTTGCTCGTAAATCTGATCTTTCGACATGGCATCGCCGAACTTAAGGGTGGGCGGGCATTGTAATCACGAACGGACGGAGCCGATACTTATTCAAGCCACTGATTCAGGACTATTGATTCGACGCGGACCCTGCTCGCCCAAGGGGTCACGCAGGAGTGGTCGAAAACCCCACTTATCAGCATTTAGAGAATTTTCGGCACTGAAAAGTCGATATTTCACGATGTTCGTGAATTTTAGACGATTTCCTTGCCGTTCAGCGTGATTGTGGGACAATCGCGGCTCAAAGGCACATGACCTAAGGCCAATTCATGTTGAATGACGCCAACCGCAAACTGCATCAGGAACTCGGTATTCCCGCCGACTACGGTCAGGACGACGGCCCCCCCTATTTCCCGGAGGCGACCGGCCTTGTGGAGGTAGGACCGAACCTCGTCGGCAGGATGCAAAGTCTGATACCGCTGGCGGCCGCCCGGTGGCAGCAGATGGCTGAAGCTGCAAGCGGGGATGGCGTGCGATTGCTTATCGTATCGGGCTTCCGCAGTTTTGATTACCAGGCCGACCTGATTCGCAGAAAGATCGATGCAGGCCGGACCATTGACGAAATCCTGACTGTGAATGCCGCGCCCGGATTCAGCCAACACCATACCGGTGCCGCCGTGGATATTGCGTCTCCAGGCAGCCGGCCGCTCACCGAAGACTTTGATCAATCGGGTGCGTTCGAGTGGCTGACGTGCAACGCGGCGAACTATGGGTTTTCGATGACCTACGCCCGTGAAAATCCATGGGGATTTGTCTATGAGCCCTGGCATTGGGCCCTGGAAGAGGCTATTTTGGCTGAAACGTCCTGACCGGAAGGGATTCAGCTGAATTTCGGACTGGCCGGCCCCATCTGCGCCCGACCAAAAAACAATCGTTTATCTGTTGACAGTCAGGGGGTGACGATTAGACAATAGCCGGCTTGCGTCCGCGGAGGGGTACTCAAGCGGTCAACGAGGGCAGACTGTAAATCTGCTGGCTAATGCCTACGTAGGTTCGAATCCTACCCCCTCCACCAGATCAAGCAGTAAACGGTGGAAGGTAGCGGTCGAACTTAGTATAGCAGGTCAACTTGTTAATGGTTTTTGTCAGCGGTTGACGGCTTGAACGTTTCGTGTGACGCAGCCTGGCTAGCTACAGAGTAACTGTGGAGCGGTGAAAGCGGTTTCTCTTTAGAGAAGGCAAACATTATTGATTCTGAAATTCGGACAGTTTGATCATGGTCTGATCAAGAGAGGCTGTCGGAATTTTTGCGCGCCTGAAAAAGGCACTGAGGGAATAAGTTCAGGCGGGTGTAGTTCAAAGGTAGAACCTCAGCCTTCCAAGCTGATGATGTGGGTTCGATTCCCATCACCCGCTCCATTGAAGGGTGTTGTGCTTGATAACTGAATGGCTATTGGCCACGTTTGCCCACATAGCTCAGGGGTAGAGCACTTCCTTGGTAAGGAAGAGGTCCCCGGTTCAAATCCGGGTGTGGGCTCCAGCTCAATGGCTGGCGCACTGAATGCTGATGAAAAGTTTGTAGGAGCGGCTTCAGCCGCGAATTAAAGAGAGATTAGGTCATGTCCAAAGAAAAATTTGTAAGAACAAAGCCTCACGTAAATGTTGGTACGATTGGTCACGTTGATCATGGTAAGACGACGTTGACAGCGGCCCTGACGAAGGTCATGGCGGAGCGACATGGTGGTGAAGTAAAGGGCTACGATCAGATTGATAATGCGCCGGAGGAAAGAGAGCGCGGAATCACGATTGCGACGGCACACGTGGAGTATGAGAGTGACAACCGTCACTATGCTCACGTTGACTGCCCGGGACACGCTGATTACGTGAAGAACATGATTACGGGGGCAGCGCAGATGGACGGAGCGATCGTGGTCGTTTCAGCGGCTGATGGTCCGATGCCCCAGACCCGTGAGCATATTCTGCTGGCTCGCCAGGTAGGCGTGCCGTACATCGTGGTCTACCTGAACAAGGCCGACCAGGTTGATGATGCAGAGCTTTTGGAGCTTGTAGAGATGGAAGTACGAGATCTTCTGTCGACGTATGAGTTTCCGGGCGATGACACGCCGATTATCACGGGTTCAGCGCTGAAGGCGTTTGAAGGCGATGAGTCTGACATTGGTGTTCCCTCGGTGCTGAAGCTGGTTGAGGAGATGGACAGCTACATCCCTGAGCCTGAGCGCGCCATGGATGGTGACTTCCTGATGCCGGTTGAGGACGTGTTCTCTATTTCGGGTCGTGGCACGGTTGTGACCGGACGTATCGAGCGCGGCATCGTCAAGGTGGGTGACGAGATCGAGATTGTCGGTATCAAGGATACCGAGAAGACCACCTGCACGGGTGTTGAGATGTTCCGCAAGCTGCTTGACCAAGGCCAGGCGGGCGATAACGTGGGTGTCCTCTTGCGTGGTACGAAGCGTGAAGAAGTCGAGCGAGGCCAGGTACTGGCGAAGCCCGGTTCTATAACGCCGCACACGAAGTTTGAGGCAGAGGTTTACATTCTGACGAAGGAAGAGGGCGGTCGACATACGCCGTTTTTCAAGGGCTATCGTCCGCAGTTTTACTTCAGGACAACTGATGTAACGGGTGCGTGTGAGTTGCCTGAGGGCACAGAGATGGTCATGCCTGGCGATAATGTACAGATGGTCGTAAACCTGATTGCACCGATCGCGATGGAAGATGGTTTGCGGTTTGCTATCCGTGAGGGTGGCAGGACTGTGGGTGCCGGTGTCGTCGCGAAAATAATTGAATGATTAATCGGGGTCAGAGCTTATTGTCTATATCAATAAGCATTTCGGAACGGACGTTTTGTCCGTCCCGGGCTCTGACCCCATTCGTAATGTAGGAGCGGCTTTAGCCGCGAAGGATTGAACGTCGGTGGTAGGGCGAAAGAATGAACGCACAGAGTTCCGCGTGTTCGACGTTACACCACCGACAAAAAGTATTTGACGCGAAAGGCCAGTAGCTCAATTGGCAGAGCGGCGGTCTCCAAAACCGCAGGTTGGGGGTTCGATTCCCTCCTGGCCTGCCAAGTACGGAATCACGAAATGATTTCGATTGGCAGAGGAGATGAAAACTGTCGTCGCTGATGTTGAAAGAAAGATTGGTATGGTCGTCTTAGACTTAGCAAACGATCGAGGGAGGCATTGCGGCGGGCCGTTGTCGAATTTGAACGAAAAGCTGCAATGTTGAACGTAACTTTGCAAAGGTTGAAAGAAACCTCGTATATGCAAAGCAAAAGGTAGATAAAAGTGACAACAACACCAGAAACCAGTGAGTCGGGCATGCTCGACGTATTAAAGCTCCTGACTGCGGCTGGCATTCTTGTGGGCGGCCTGTACGGGTATTACTACCTGCTCGAGTGGTCTTTGCCGCTTCGCGTTCTGCTCGTATTGGGCGGACTGATTATGGGCGTCGGTGTTGCAATGACCAGTATACAGGGTCAGCGCCTCTGGGCATTTATCCAGGGATCCAGGGTCGAGATTCGCAAAGTGATCTGGCCGACCAAACAGGAAACGACGCAAACGGCGATAGCAGTTTTCGTCTTCACGTTGATCATGGCGTTGTTTTTCTGGGCGCTGGATTCAGGTCTGCTCTGGCTAACCCGTCGGTTGGTTGGATAGACGGCCGGACGGTCAAAGGACTTAAGGGGAAGAGTGGGTGTCGCAACGCTGGTACATAGTCCATGCCTATTCCAATTTCGAGCATAAGGTAAAGTCCTCGCTCGAAGAGCGCATCAAATTGATGGGCCTGGAAGACAAGTTTGGCGAGATTCTTGTTCCGACCGAGGAAGTGGTCGAAATGAAAGAAGGGCAGAAAAAACGCAGTGAGCGCAAATTCTTCCCTGGTTACGTTCTCGTACAAATGGATATGGATGACGAGACCTGGCACCTCGTGAAGGAAGTGCCCAAGGTGCTTGGCTTTATTGGTGGCTCAAGCGACAAGCCGGCGCCGATTTCGGAAAAGGAAGCGAATCAGATTCTGAATCGTGTTAAGGAGGGCGTCGACAAGCCACGGCCGAAGGTTCTTTTCGAGCCGGGCGAAGTGGTGCGGGTTATCGACGGTCCATTCAACGACTTCAGTGGCGTTGTAGAACAGGTGAATTACGAGAAAAGCAGGTTACAGGTCGCAGTCCAGATTCTTGGCCGGTCAACACCGGTGGAGTTAGATTTTGGACAAGTCGAGAAGGGCTGATGTATCAGTCGTTCCTGACTCGGACTTCGGCCAGGTAGAAAAAGGTTAGAAAACCGGGTCAGAACCCTTTTTTTAATAAAGTGAAGTTAGCCGACGAGTGTCGGGTAGTAAAAAAAGGGCACTGACCCCTTTTTGTTGATCAGCTGGGGAGCTTTAACAGAGCGCTTGCACCCAAGAGGTAAATTAAGATGGCTAAGAAAGTTTCTGGGTACATAAAACTGCAGGTACCTGCAGGCCAGGCAAATCCGAGTCCGCCGGTCGGTCCAGCTTTGGGTCAGCACGGTGTGAACATCATGGAATTCTGTAAGGCGTTCAACGCTGGAACCCAGGGCACCGAGCCCGGTTTGCCGATTCCGGTAATTATCACGGTCTACAGTGATCGCAGCTTTACCTTCATCAGCAAAACGCCGCCCGCTGCTGTGCTTTTGTGCAAGGCTGCAGGAGTCCAGAAGGGATCGGGAGTTCCGAATATCGACAAGGTTGGCAAGGTGAATCGAGCGCAGCTCGAAGAAATCGCGACGACGAAGATGCCGGACCTCACAGCAGCCGATATGGATGCCGCTGTACGGACTGTCGCTGGAACCGCCCGGAGCATGGGAATCGAAACAGAGGGAGTGAAATAATGGCTGCCTTATCCAAACGCAAAAAGAACGCGCGTGAGAAAGTGGATTCCCATACGGCGTACGCAGTTGATGAAGCGCTCAGTCTTGTGAAAGAACTGGCGACCGCGAAATTTCCCGAAAGCATCGACATATCGGTGAACCTCGGTGTTGACCCTCGTAAGTCCGACCAGGTTGTTCGCGGTTCTACCGTGCTACCAAATGGCACTGGCAAGACCGTTCGGGTCGCTGTTTTCGCCCAGGGTGAAAACGCTGACAAGGCGACTGCTGCCGGCGCCGATATCGTGGGCTTTGAAGATCTTGCTGAGACCATAAAGGGCGGCGAGATGAACTTTGAGGTCGTTATCGCGACACCGGACGCCATGCGGGTGGTTGGCAAGCTTGGCCAGATTCTTGGCCCTCGCGGTCTGATGCCCAATCCGAAAGTTGGCACTGTGACGGCGGATGTCGAAACGGCTGTGAAAAATGCGAAAGCAGGCCAGGTGCGATACCGCACTGACAAAGCCGGCATCATTCACTGCGCTATCGGTCGTGCCGATTTCGAAGTGCCGGCACTGAAGGAAAACCTGGAAGCATTGCTGGTGGACCTTAAGAAAGCAAAGCCGGCATCAGCCAAAGGCGCGTATTTCAAGAAACTGACCGTTTCCTCGACGATGGGGCCCGGTGTGTCTGTGGACCGAACATCAGTCGATGCCTGATCGGTGTCGTCCTGAGACAGTTTCTGTAGATCGGGCGACTGTAGACGCCTGAGCAAAGTATTTGTAACGCCACCCTCGGGTGGAATTGCAATAGAAGTACCGGAGTGAAATCCGGCGATCGTCGAAGACCGTAGGTGGTCGGGTTGAATGCCGACCTTAATGAATGCCTACGCAGATGGTGAAAACCTGAGTCAGAGCAATCTGGCGACGGTTACCACTGTCGAAATGGGGAGTGAGGCGTTTTCTCACTCATGTGTGTAACCGTAAGCCAGGAGAAATTCATGGCACTGAGACTCGAAGACAAGAAGCTTTTTGTCAAAGAGGTGAACGCGGTTGCAGGCGAGTCCCTTTCTGCTGTTGCAGCGGAATACAGGGGTTTGTCTGTTGCAGAAATGACGGATTTGCGTAAGGAAGCGCGCAACGCCGGCGTATACCTGCGTGTTGTCAAAAACACGTTGGCTCGCCGTGCCGTCGAAGGCACCGAATTTGAGTGTATGAAAGACACACTCAAGGGGCCGATTCTGCTCGCGTTTGCAAAGGACGATCCAGGTGCCGCTGCCAGGGTTATTAAGGACTTTGCCAAAGGGCACGACGCTCTGAAGGCGGTTTCGCTATCTGCAGGCGGGCAGTTAATGTCAGCGTCTGATCTCGGGAAGTTGGCAGATCTGCCGACGCTCGATCAGGCACGCGCAATACTGCTTGGTGTGATGATGGCGCCATTGTCCAAACTGGTACGGACTCTAGCTGAGCCCCCGGCAATGCTTGCACGGACGATGTCTGCGCGCGGCAGCCAGGAAGCAGCATAGGACTGGAAACAAAACACTTTCACCTGATTCAGGTTAATAAAATTTAGAGGATTTAGAAATGGCATTGTCAAATGAAGACCTGCTCAAAGAATTGAGCGCAAAGCCGATTATGGAAGTTGTCGAGCTCGTAAAGATGCTCGAAGACGAATGGGGCGTATCTGCTGCAGCACCTGTTGCAGTCGCTGCCGCCGCTGGCGGCGCCGATGCTGATGCAGCCGCTGAAGAGAAGACTGAGTTCGACGTCGTTCTGACAAGCTTTGGTGAAAACAAGGTTTCTGTAATTAAAGCTGTTCGCACGATCACCGGACTTGGCCTGAAAGAGGCCAAGGACACTGTCGAAGGCGTTCCGTCAACGGTTAAAGAAGGCGCATCCAAGGACGACGCTGAGGGCTTCAAGAAGCAACTTGAGGAAGCAGGCGCGGCAGTCGAGCTCAAATAAGGGCTTGGCGCTGATCCTTCAGATGAGCACCACGGGGGCTTATGCTCCCGGGTTCGAACTGCTAGAGGCAGCCTGTGGATATTCCGCAGGCTGCTTTGACGCACCCGCATGATTCATTCGTGCGGGAAGATTTTGCATTTTGTGTTGCGACAATAGCAACAATGACGATGGCTGTGCGCAAGACTTAAGGCACATGCCCTCTCAATTGAGGACATACTCGAATGGCCTATTCATTCACTGAAAAAAAGCGAATACGTAAGAATTTCGGCAAGCGACCGACAATTCTGGAGGTACCCTATCTCCTGTCAATCCAGCTGAACTCGTACAGCAAGTTCCTGCAGGTCGACAAAGAGATAGAAGATCGCAATGACATTGGACTTCACGCTGCATTTCAGACCGTGTTTCCAATCGTCAGCTATTCCGGCAATGCCGCACTTGAATACGTGAGCTATCGACTGGGCGAGCCTGTATTCGATGTCAAGGAGTGCCAGATGCGCGGGCTGACTTTCGCCGCCCCGATTCGCGTAAAAGTTCGCCTCGTCATTTATGACAAGGAAGCAAGCGGCACACCGAAACCGGTCAAAGATATTCGTGAACAAGAGGTTTATCTCGGCGAAATGCCGCTGATGACGGACCACGGTACCTTTGTGATCAATGGCACCGAGCGTGTCATCGTATCGCAGCTACATCGCTCACCTGGTGTCTTCTTTGATCATGACAAAGGTAAGACGCATTCGTCCGGCAAGCTTTTGTTCTCCGCCCGAATCATTCCATACCGCGGCTCCTGGCTCGATTTCGAGTTCGATCCCAAGGACGCAGTATTTGCCCGAATCGATCGTCGCAGGAAACTGCCAGTCACCATTATTCTGCGTGCGTTGGGCCTGAATAACGAAGAAATGCTCGACATATTCTTCGAAAAGAACGATTTCTATCTTTCAGCCAAAGAGATTCGTATGGGTCTCGTGCCCGAGCGTCTGCGCGGTGAGACCGCTGCTTTCGACATCAAACTAGGTCGTAAGCTAATCATCGAAGAGGGCAAGCGGATCACGGCGAAGCACGTTCGCGACATGGGAAAATCCAGCGTTGACAAGCTGATCGTTCCAACCGAATACCTGGAAGGGAAAATCCTTGCGCATGACATCGTCGATGAAGAGACGGGTGAACTGCTGGCCGCCGCCAATGCGATTCTGACACTCGAGCTCATCGAGCAGCTGCTCGAGAAAGAAATTGATCACATTCAGTGTCTCTACGTTAACGATCTGGATCGTGGTCCTTATATCTCGAATACGCTGAACATCGATCCATCGACCACTCGCCTGGAGGCGTTGGTTGAGATCTATCGCATGATGCGCCCGGGCGAGCCGCCCACGAAGGAGGCGGCCGAGAACCTGTTCCAGAACCTGTTCTTCAACCCCGACCGCTACGACCTGTCAGCAGTTGGACGGATGAAATTCAACCGCCGCGTTGGTCGCGATACTTCCGAGGGCATCGGCATTCTCGATAATGACGACATTCTCGATGTATTGCAGACACTGGTAAATATTCGTAATGGCTACGGCACCGTGGATGACATTGATCATCTCGGCAACCGGCGCATCCGCAGTGTTGGCGAGATGGCTGAAAATGCTTTCCGCGTCGGCCTCGTTCGTGTTGAGCGTGCTGTGAAAGAGCGTCTGACCCAGGCTGAGACAGAAGGCCTGATGCCACAGGAAATGATCAACGCAAAACCGGTTGCAGCAGCGGTGAAAGAGTTCTTTGGCTCGAGTCAGCTGTCGCAGTTCATGGATCAGAACAACCCGCTGTCAGAAGTAACGCATAAGCGGCGTGTATCGGCGCTTGGGCCAGGTGGCTTGACACGCGAGCGGGCGGGCTTTGAGGTCCGTGACGTTCACCCGACGCACTATGGTCGCGTATGTCCGATTGAGACGCCGGAAGGCCCGAATATCGGCCTGATCAACTCGCTTGCTGTGTATGCCCGGACCAACGCGTACGGATTTCTGGAAACTCCGTATCGTAAGGTCGTGAATGGTAAAGCGACGGCAGAAATTGAATACCTGTCGGCGATTGAAGAAAGTCAGTACGTCATCGCGCAGGCGAATGCTGAGCTCGACAAACTGGGTCGCTTCGAAGAAGACCTCGTTGCAGTGCGGCATAAGAACGAATTCACGTTGGCCGATCCGTCCGCAGTCAATTACATGGATGTATCACCGCGACAGATCGTATCTGTTGCTGCCTCGCTGATTCCGTTCCTTGAGCACGATGATGCTAACCGCGCGCTCATGGGCTCAAATATGCAGCGTCAGGCGGTACCCACGCTACGCTCAGAAGCGCCGCTGGTTGGAACTGGCATGGAGCGTGCTGTTGCAGTCGACTCCGGTGTGACCGTTGTTGCGAAACGTGGTGGCTGGGTCGATTCTGTCGACGCTTCGCGCATCGTCGTTCGTGTAAACGACGACGAGACTGACGCGTCAGAGTCTGGTGTGGATATCTACAACCTGACCAAGTACACGCGTTCGAATCAGAACACCTGTATTAACCAGCGCCCGCTGGTCAAAGCTGGTGATTCGATCGCGAAAGGTGATGTGCTTGCAGACGGTCCCTCGACCAACATGGGTGAGCTGGCGCTGGGTCAGAATCTGCTGGTCGCATTCATGCCGTGGAATGGCTACAACTTCGAGGACTCTATTCTGATTTCAGAACGCGTCGTCAAGGAAGATCGCTTCACGACAATCCACATCGAAGAATTGTCCTGCGTCGCGCGCGATACCAAGCTTGGCTCCGAAGACATCACGTCGGATATTCCAAACGTTGGCGATGCCGCGTTGGCGAAACTCGACGAGTCAGGAATTGCTTTCATCGGTGCCGAAGTGAATGCCGGGGATATCCTCGTAGGCAAGGTTACGCCGAAAGGCGAAACGCAGCTGACACCGGAGGAGAAACTCCTGCGCGCAATCTTTGGCGAGAAGGCATCTGACGTTAAAGATACGTCACTACGCGTTCCGCCGGGAATGGACGGCACGGTGATCGACGTACGCGTCTTTACCCGGGATGGGGTCGAAAAAGACACGCGTGCACTGTCGATCGAGAAGTCAGAGCTTGAGGCTGTCCGCAAGGACCTTGATGACACGCTCAGAATTCTCGAAGAGGATATCTATGAACGTGTAGAGCGCATGCTTATCGGCAAGATGGCGCAGGGTGGGCCGAACAAACTGAAGTCGGGCAGCAAGATCACGAAGGCATATCTTGACGAGATGCAGCGTGAGCAATGGTTCGAGATCAGGCTGAAGAATGATGAGGCCAATACCCAGCTCGAAACGGCCGCTGAACGTCTCAAGTCGCAGCGCGCGGAGTTTGATCGTCGCTACGACGAGAAGAAAGAGAAAATCACGGCAGGTGATGATCTCGCGCCTGGCGTGCTGAAGATGGTCAAAGTCTATCTTGCCGTTAAACGGCGCATTCAGCCGGGCGACAAGATGGCTGGTCGTCACGGGAACAAAGGTGTTATATCAACGATCGTACCGGTCGAAGACATGCCATATCTTGATGATGGCACGCCCATCGATATCGTTTTGAATCCCTTGGGTGTTCCGTCCCGAATGAATGTCGGGCAGGTTCTGGAAACCCACCTTGGCATGGCCGCGAAGGGTCTTGGTCACAAAATCAACGCAATGCTCAAGGCTCAGGAGTCGACTGCCAAGATACGGGCTTTCCTGGATACCGTCTACAACAAGACCGGCGGCAAGATCGAGGACATCAAGTCGCTGAGCGACGTTGAGGTGATTGAGCTTGCAGGCAACCTGGTCAATGGTGTGCCGACGGCGACGCCGGCATTTGACGGTGCGACCGAAATCGAGATCAAGACCTTGCTCGAATTGGCGGATCTTTCGGAAACCGGTCAATCGAGGCTGACCGACGGACGGACCGGCAAACCGTTCGATCGTGATGTGACGGTTGGCTACATGTACATGCTGAAACTCAACCACCTGGTTGATGACAAGATGCATGCACGATCAACCGGACCGTATAGCCTTGTGACACAGCAGCCGCTGGGTGGTAAGGCGCAGTTCGGTGGTCAGCGATTCGGCGAGATGGAGGTCTGGGCGCTCGAAGCCTATGGCGCTGCATATACCTTGCAGGAAATGTTGACGGTTAAGTCGGACGATGTTCAGGGCCGGACCAAGATGTATAAAAACATCGTGGATGGTGAGCATGAAATGGATGCGGGCATGCCCGAGTCCTTCAATGTCCTGGTGAAAGAGATTCGATCTCTCGGCATCAACATTGAGCTGGAGACAGAATAATGAAAGATCTTCTGAAACTTTTTAAATACCAGAATCCGGTTGATGATTTCGATGCGATTCGCATCGGTCTGGCATCGCCCGACATGGTTCGTTCATGGTCGTTCGGCGAGGTCAAGAAGCCGGAAACGATCAACTACAGAACGTTCAAGCCGGAGCGTGATGGTCTCTTCTGCGCGAAGATTTTCGGGCCGATCAAAGACTATGAGTGCCTGTGCGGTAAGTACAAACGACTGAAGCATCGCGGCGTAGTCTGCGAAAAATGTGGCGTTGAGGTCACCCAGACGAAGGTGCGCCGTGAGCGCATGGCGCATATCGATCTGGCCAGCCCGGTTGCACATATCTGGTTCCTGAAGTCGCTGCCTTCCCGAATCGGGCTCATGCTGGACATGACACTTCGTGAGATTGAGCGCGTCCTGTACTTCGAGGCGTTTGTTGTCGTTGAACCTGGCATGACCCCTCTGGAGCGCGGTCAGTTGATGACCGACGAGATGTATCTTGACGCCATCGAGCAGTACGGTGACGAGTTCGATGCCCGTATGGGCGCCGAGGCAGTCCGTGAAATGCTGATGACAATCGACCTGCAGCGGGAAGTCCTGCAGGTTCGCGAAGATATTGGTGCTACGCGATCTGAAACGAAGATCAAGCGACTGTCGAAACGTCTCAAATTGCTGGAATCATTCATCGAGTCAGGCAACAAACCTGAGTGGATGGTCATGACGGTCCTGCCGGTTTTGCCACCGGACCTGCGTCCGCTGGTGCCGCTGGATGGCGGTCGATTCGCAACGTCGGATCTCAATGATCTGTACCGCCGCGTTATTAACCGTAACAACCGGCTGCGTCGACTGCTTGAGCTGAACGCGCCGGACATTATCGTCCGTAACGAGAAGCGAATGCTGCAGGAATCTGTTGATGCGCTGCTCGACAACGGCCGTCGTGGCCGTGCGATTACGGGCACCAACAAGCGTCCGTTGAAATCGCTCGCTGACATGATCAAGGGTAAGCAAGGCCGCTTCCGTCAGAACCTGCTCGGCAAGCGCGTCGACTACTCGGGGCGTTCGGTCATCGTAGTCGGCCCGACGTTGAGACTGCACCAGTGTGGTCTGCCGAAGAAGATGGCGCTTGAGTTGTTCAAGCCTTTCATCTTCTCAAAGTTGCAGTTGCGTGGTGAGGCCACGACAATCAAAGCAGCCAAACGACTTGTAGAGCGTGAAGGTGCTGAAGTCTGGGATATTCTCGAAGAGGTAATTCGTGAGCATCCGGTCATGCTGAACCGCGCACCAACGCTTCACAGACTTGGCATCCAGGCCTTTGAGCCGGTATTGATCGAAGGCAAGGCGATTCAGCTGCATCCGCTCGTATGTACCGCGTTCAACGCTGACTTTGACGGTGACCAGATGGCCGTTCACGTGCCATTGTCGATCGAGGCGCAGCTCGAAGCGCGTGCGCTCATGATGTCATCGAACAACATCCTGTCGCCGGCCAATGGTGATCCGATCATCGTACCTTCACAGGACGTTGTATTGGGTCTCTATTATATGACTCGTTCCACAGTAAACGGTAAGGGCGAGGGCATGGTCTTCTGTGATATTGATGAGGCGCGTCGCGCGTACGAAAATGGCGTGTGTGATTTACAGGCGAGAGTAAGAGTTCGCGTGCCGATGCACGAGCAGGACGACGAAGGCGAAATGGCAACGAGCGTTCAGCTCGTCGAGACGACTGTTGGTCGTTCACTGCTATCGACCCTGCTGCCCAACGGCTTGAGTTTCGATCTCGTCAATCGCGATATGTCCAAGAAGGCGATCTCGAATGTCATCAATGCCTGTTATCGAAATCTGGGGTTGAAAAAGACCGTCGTTTTCGCCGATAGACTGATGTACACGGGATTCCGCTTTGCGACGACCGCCGGTATTTCGATTGGCATCAACGACATGGTCGTGCCGGAAAGCAAAGGCGAAATTCTCGCCACAGCTGAGGCCGAAGTGAAAGAGATCCAGGATCAGTATGCATCCGGTCTTGTTACCGAAGGTGAGCGATATAACAAAGTCGTCGATATCTGGTCGCGAACAAACGATCAGGTTGCCAAGGCAATGATGGACAAGTTGGGCACCGAGACGGTTAAGGATGCGAAGGGCAAGGATGTCGAACAGGAGTCGTTTAACTCCATCTACATGATGGCGGATTCCGGTGCTCGTGGTTCTGCCGCGCAGATCAGGCAGCTTGCCGGCATGCGAGGCCTGATGGCCAAGCCGGATGGCTCGATTATCGAAACGCCGATTACAGCGAACTTCCGCGAGGGTCTGGACGTACTTCAATACTTCATTTCCACTCACGGTGCTCGTAAAGGCCTGGCTGATACCGCACTGAAGACTGCTAACTCCGGTTACCTGACCCGTCGCCTTGTCGATGTCGCGCAGGACCTGGTAGTTACAGAAGTCGATTGCGAAACACGAAATGGTGTCGCGATGGCACCCCTTGTCGAAGGTGGCGATATTGTAGAGCCGCTTCGCGAGCGTGTTCTCGGTCGCGTGTTGGCTGAGCCCGTGTTGATTCCGGGAAGCGACAAGATTGCGTTCGATGCCGGTACGATTCTCGATGAGGCAGGCGTAGCTCGTCTCGAAGAGCTTTCGATTGACCATGTGCTCGTGCGCTCTCCGATCACCTGCGAAGTTCGCTATGGCGTATGTTCGCAATGCTACGGTCGTGACCTCGCTCGCGGAAACCGAATAAATATCGGTGAAGCCGTGGGCGTAATCGCCGCACAATCAATCGGTGAGCCAGGCACACAGCTGACAATGCGTACCTTCCATATCGGTGGTGCGGCATCTCGTTCAGCCGCGGTGAGCAGCATTGAGATCAAGAACAACGGTGTCGCGAAACTGAACAACATCAAGACAGTCAAGCATCAGAAGGGATACCTGGTTGCCGTATCTCGTTCCGGTGAGATCTCGGTAACCAATGAGCAAGGTCGTGAAAGGGAGCGCTATAAGCTTCCTTACGGCGCGACGATCAATATCGAAGACTTAAGCGGCGTCAAACAGGGTCAGATTGTCGCCAACTGGGATCCGCACACTCACCCGGTTGTCACAGAGGTGGCAGGTAAGTTGCAGTTTCAGGACTTCGTCGATGGCGTCACGGTGTCGGAGCAGGTCGATGAATTTACCGGCCTGACCAGCATTGTTATCCTTGATCCGAAGACGCGCGGCCCATCAACCAAGGATCTGCGTCCAGTTGCGAAACTGGTCGACAAGAAAGGCGATGACCTGTTCTTCGCGAATACTGAGATCCCGGCGGTCTATGCACTACCGACCGGCGCTATCCTCAGCATGGGCGATGGTGCCGACGTCTCGGTGGGAGACATCATTGCCCGAATCCCCCAGGAGTCTTCAAAAACCCGTGATATCACCGGTGGTCTGCCACGAGTGGCCGACCTGTTCGAGGCGAGAAAGCCGAAAGAGCCGGCGATCATGGCAGAGCACACTGGTACGGTCAGCTTTGGCAAGGAAACCAAGGGCAAACGACGGCTGGTTATCACAGAAGAGAACGGCGAGCATCATGAGGAACTGATTCCGAAGTGGCGCCACCTGAATGTCTTCGAGGGTGAGCAGGTTGTACGTGGCGAGGTTATCGCTGACGGTGAGCCGAATCCACATGACATTCTGCGTCTGCAGGGCGTTGAGAACCTGGCTGATTACCTGGTTCGTGAGATTCAGGACGTTTACCGCCTGCAGGGTGTGAAGATCAACGATAAGCACATCGAAGTGATCATTCGCCAGATGTTGCGCAAAGTAAATGTGGTCAGTGCGGGTGACAGTAACTACCTCCGCGGAGAGCAGATTGACCGGGCACGGGCTTACGAAACCATTGAACAGCTCGAGGCAAAGGGCAAAGAACCGCTGACTTTTGAGGCTATTCTTCTTGGAATCACGAAAGCCTCACTGGCAACGGAGTCGTTTATCTCTGCGGCATCCTTCCAGGAAACTACGCGCGTATTGACCGAAGCAGCCGTCCGTGGGCTTAGCGACAATCTCCGTGGCCTGAAAGAGAACGTGATTGTCGGTCGATTGATTCCGGCGGGAACTGGCTACGCACATCACGCCGAACGCCGCAGGACACGGGAGCAGGATCTGGCCGATCAGCTGAAAGAGCTGGAAGAGGAGGTGCAAGCTACTGATTTAGAAGAAGAAACCTCCGTCGAAGCGATTCCTGCGGAGGAAGTACTTGCTGTAGCAGTCGACGTTGAAACGGTCGTTGAAGGCGAGGAGCCACCGGCCGCAAGCTGAGACAAGGAACGACAGTGACCGGGCGGGGCGAGCAGTCCCGCCCGCTCGCATTTTTCGCCGCTTGACAGCCAAGCTTTAGCATCAATACAATGCCCGCCCTTAACCCAAGGGCTGGTATATTACGGGCCCTACAATTGAAGGATGAGACGGTCGTATATTTCTTGAGTTGTCCTTAAGTATCAGGGACTTATTTGAGAGCCGTCAACCCCCAGGCTGGGCTACAAATAGTCCAGCCGTTGGGCGCGCGCCAAAATCGCGCGCTGTTTTTTTGCGCATGACTTATTTAATTTACAGACAAGAGAAGGCCCATGGCCACAACCAATCAACTAGTACGTAAGCCGCGATCATCGAAAGTGGTCAAAAGCACGGTCCCCGCACTCGAGAGTAGCCCGCAAAAGCGTGGCGTCTGCACGCGCGTGTATACCACTACGCCGAAGAAACCGAACTCTGCTATGCGGAAGGTCGCTCGTGTCAGATTGACCAACGGTTTTGAGGTCACCAGTTATATCGGTGGTGAAGGTCATAACCTGCAGGAACACTCGGTGGTGCTGATTCGTGGCGGTCGTGTAAAGGATCTGCCAGGTGTGCGTTATCACACCGTTCGCGGCACGCTCGACTGTTCCGGTGTGGGCGATCGCAGGCAAGGTCGTTCAAAATACGGAACAAAAAGGCCCAAGTCGTGATCACTGACTGGGGCCGCTCCAGGTACGGAACAAAGCGACCGAAATCGTAAGAATTAGCGATTTTTTCCGGGAAATGACACTGAAAGATGTAGTCGATTACGACAGACAAACCAATTAGAGACGAGCAATGTCAAGAAGAACACAAGCGCCGAAGCGCACTATCCTACCTGACCCGAAATACGGCAGTGAATTGTTAGCGAAATTCATGAACATGATCATGAATGATGGTAAGAAGTCCGTTGCAGAACGCATCATTTACGGTGCACTTGATCGGATTACCGAGAAGCAGACAGAGGCCGATACCAAGGCACTCGAGGTTCTGGAGCTCGCGCTTGAAAACGTAAAACCCGTCGTTGAAGTCAAGTCCCGCCGTGTCGGTGGCGCGACCTACCAGGTTCCGATTGAAGTACGCCCCGCCCGTCGCCAGACGCTGGCCATGCGCTGGGTGATCGAAGCTGCAAGAAAACGCAGCGAAAAGTCTATGGCACACCGGCTTGCACATGAACTGATTGATGCGGCCGACAATCGCGGTACAGCCGTGAAGAAGAAGGAAGATACTCACCGTATGGCGGAGGCGAATAAGGCATTTTCGCACTATCGTTGGTAATCCTTCAGCTAACTATTTTTAAGGAATCAACTCGTGGCACGCACAACTCCTATTGAGCGCTATCGCAATATCGGCATCATGGCGCACATCGATGCTGGTAAGACAACGACGACAGAGCGCGTACTCTTTTACACCGGTGTTTCGCACAAGATTGGCGAAGTGCACGACGGTGCTGCAGTCATGGACTGGATGGAGCAGGAGCAAGAGCGTGGCATAACGATTACGTCCGCTGCGACAACCTGTTTCTGGGCAGGTATGGATCAGCAGTATGACGAGTACCGCATCAACATCATCGACACACCGGGCCACGTTGATTTCACGATTGAAGTAGAGCGTTCTCTGCGCGTGCTTGACGGTGCTGTCACCGTGCTTTGTTCGGTTGGTGGTGTTGAGCCGCAGACCGAGACAGTCTGGCGTCAGGGCAACAAATACAATGTGCCGCGCATGATCTTTGTCAATAAGATGGACCGCGCTGGTGCCGACTTCCTTCGTGTCGTCGAACAGGCAAAAGACCGGCTTGGCGCGAATGCAGTGCCCGTTCAGTTGCCGATTGGTGCTGAAGAGAATTTTGAAGGCCTGGTCGACCTGGTTCGCATGAAGGCGATTTACTGGGATGAAGAAAACATGGGCACGTCCTATGAAGCGCGTGACATCCCGGAGGACATGCAGGCACTTTGCCAGCAATGGCGCGACAATATGGTCGAAGCTGCTGCTGAAGCCAGTGATGAACTGATGGAGAAGTTTTTCGACGACAGCGACCTGTCTGACGATGAGATTCGTCAGGGTTTGCGTGCGCGTACGCTTGCCGGTGAGGTTGTCGTTACCTTGTGCGGTTCTGCGTTCAAGAACAAAGGTGTGCAGGCAATGCTGGACGCCGTCGTTGAATTCATGCCTTCGCCGATCGATGTGCCGGCGATCACGGGCATTCTGGACGACGATTCGGAAGGCGAGCGTCCCCCTAAAGACGACGAGCCGTTTGCTGCACTCGCGTTCAAGATCGCGACCGATCCTTTTGTCGGCAACCTGACCTTCTTTCGGGTTTATTCCGGGGTTCTGAACTCAGGAGATACGATTTATAACCCGGTCAAGAGTAAACGCGAACGCATCGGCCGGATCCTGCAAATGCACTCGAACGATCGTAAAGAGATCAAGGAGGTTCGCGCGGGCGACATCGCTGCTGCAGTTGGACTGAAAGACGTCACAACGGGTGACACCCTTTGCGAGCTCAAGAACATCATTACGCTGGAGCGTATGGAGTTTCCGGAGCCGGTTATCGCTGTTGCCGTGGAGCCGAAGACAAAGGTCGACCAGGAGAAGATGGGTATCGCGCTGCAGAAGCTCGCGAAGGAAGATCCGTCATTCCGGGTCGCGACCGATGAAGAATCCGGCCAGACGATTATTTCCGGCATGGGCGAGTTACACCTCGACATCATCGTCGATCGTATGAAGCGGGAATTCAGTGTTGACGCGAACGTTGGCAAGCCGCAGGTGGCCTATCGCGAGACCATCCGTTCTGAGGTCGAGCAGGAAGGGAAATTTGTTCGTCAATCCGGTGGTCGTGGTCAGTACGGTCACGTATATCTCAAGCTTGAACCGCAGGAAGCGGGAGATGGTTACGAATTCGTCAATGCCATCGTTGGTGGCGTTGTACCGAGAGAGTACATAAACGCTGTTGACAAGGGTGCCAGAGAGCAGATGGAAAATGGCGTGGTCGCCGGCTACCCGGTGGTCGATGTTAAAGTTACGCTTTATGATGGTTCCTATCATGACGTCGACTCAAGTGAGATGGCGTTCAAGATCGCTGGTTCCATGGCGTTCAAGGAAGGTGCGATTAAAGCACGCCCGGTATTGCTTGAGCCAATCATGAAGGTCGAGGTAGTTACGCCGGAAGACTACATGGGAGACGTAATGGGCGACCTGAACCGTCGTCGTGGTCTCCCGCAGGGCATGGAAGATTCGCCGTCAGGCAAGGTCATTCGTGCCGAGGTACCGTTGGCAGAGATGTTTGGGTATGCCACTGATCTACGATCGATGAGTCAGGGTCGTGCGGTTTACTCAATGGAATTTGAAAAATATAATGAAGTACCGCGGAGCGTTGCGGACACAGTAATGAAGAAGGCCAGTTAATTAATTTGGTTTAACCGCAAGATAAGAATCGGAAATCAGTCATGTCCAAAGAAAAATTTGTAAGAACAAAGCCTCACGTAAATGTTGGTACGATTGGTCACGTTGATCATGGTAAGACGACGTTGACAGCGGCCCTGACGAAGGTCATGGCGGAGCGACATGGTG
>Ga0255052_10001207_pt1 | contig 19785 bp, 21 predicted proteins | sample JV7_2_21_MG_FD_188632 | JGI IMG/M metagenome (GOLD analysis project Ga0255052, IMG submission 188632) | Seawater microbial communities from Jervis Inlet, British Columbia, Canada - JV7_2_21 | ecosystem: Environmental > Aquatic > Marine > Inlet | place: Canada: British Columbia | collected... | reverse complement strand
TGTCCAATGGCCGATCCCTCTCAAACCATAGCTACCGCTATGCTTTTTCGAACGATCGACCCAACTGTTTCGCCAGCTACACTGCACAACCGGATCCTTGATGAAATGTTCGGGTCAAACTGACCAAGTGTAATTGTTTTATATCAGTTTTTTTATAATAGTTTCTTCGCAACTATAGCAATTTCCGTTGATTCAGGGGCAAAGGCCCTACCAGCAACATCTGAATACAATCCAGCAACTTCAAATCCATTTTCTTCAAACTCCTTTGTTAGTGTCTCCGTGTTGAAATACTGTAGCCAGTTGTACACAACACGCGTTTGCGCCGCCTCGACAATCGTGTATTTATCGAGCCTTACTTTTTCCTGTTCGTATTTGAACGTGTTCAAAAATCCGTAGTAGTCATCAGGCGACCAGAAGCCATCAAGAAGATTGTATTCGTAAGTCACCGCCTCCTCACTCTCTTCAAAGGCGGTCAATGAATACACATCAAGTAGAACCGAACCACCGGCCTTCAGGATTGTGTGGAACTTTCCCAGCATCTTCTTTCTCTGTTCAGGGCTGAGCGCACAGAAATCACACATGATCATCAGAACAAGGTCAAAGCGAGCCTGGGTTTCAAACTCAAGATAGTCCTGATTCATGTAGCAGATGTTCAGGCCCGCTTTGGCTGCCGCTTCGCGCGCGTGGTCAATGGATCTCTTTGAGAAGTCTATGCCGGTGACATCGGCTCCCTTTTGAGCCAGCCGGATCGCATACAACCCGGGGCCACAACCGAAGTCCGCAATCTTTGTTCCTGGAACGGCAACAAATCTGGAGAAGATCCAGTCGGCTGATCGATCGATGAAGTCCGTGTTTCTGGACGAAAGATCAACTTCGTCGTTCAGATGGTAGGTGAGCATTTGCCCGGATGTGTACTCTTCTGTCCACAAATTGCTTGCGGTGTAGAATTCGAATGGTTCAGGGCGGGTATTAATAGCTTTCAACTCTCTAAACATAGCTACCTCCGGAAACATTATTCAACTGATGGTTGTGTACAAAACCGGTGCACTTACCTCACCGCAATAACCGTGACAAGACCTTTCTCAATACTTGTATCAATTTCTGTAAATCCAGAACCCAATAGTGTTCTATCAATCCAATCTCTTGATAAACGTAATTTTCTATAGAAACTCTTATAAAGTTTCCATTCGCCAAGTAATTTTTTATAAACAATATCATGTACCTTTACGGCTTCAGGTTCATATTCAAGGAAGCAGGTGAAAATGATATTTTCATCACTTTTTACTGGCAAGAACCTGTCTAGCTCAATCAATTCATGTGTCAGATCACGAAAAGTCAAAATAAATTTCCCTTTGGGTTCCAGGGCTTCGAAAACCTTGTCACAAAGCGAGATGACTTTTTCTTTTGTCTCCAGGTGGGCAATTGTATCGGTCATACATACGATCAATTCCACTCCTTTTTGAGTGCTCTTATCAAAATTTACCAAATCATCCCTGATGGTAGTTATGTGAAGGTCACCGCAATTACTTGTTAATTCGTTTAACAGTTTGGCGTCGATATCTATGGCTGTGACCGAGTATCCAGCTTTCGCCAGGGGAATTGATTGAAACCCACACCCTGAACCCAAATCAATTGCATTTCCGGAGCCCTCGGGTCTCAAATTATGCTTTATGATAAATTCAGTGTTGCGCTGGATGGCAACATCAAATCCTCCCGACATCCATGAATATACATCTGAAAGCACCTTGTCATAATGTTCTTTAACAGTTGCCATAATTCAAATCCTTTGTCTTATCCCATTTACCTGTTAGCCCTGAGAAGTCAGCTCGTAGTCGGTGGGCCCTTCAAGTACTCTCTTTTATCCCTCTGAAATAGAGCAGGGCACCGTTATCACGGGGAATGCTTTCAAATCTGAAACCATTCTGGCAAAGTGCTTTTGCCAATCCATCTTCCGAGTGCAACTTCCCTCTGATTGCGCTGCCAAGTGTGTTTCTTTCCGGCACGGGTACGGCGCACACAAAAACAGCGCCAGAGGCCAGCACCCTATTGGCCTCTCTTAGCACCTCCGTGAGGTCATCAAAGAAATTCAATGACAAGACGCAAAGACACACATCGAATGATTCATCTTCAAAGGGCAGATCATCCGCACTTGCTATGTAGAACCCGGCTTCCGTGAATCCAGAAGACGCGAACCGCTTAACGGCTTTCTTGAGAAGGCCGGGGCTGACATCTGTGCCGGTGTACCGGTTGTCCTTCACCAGGAAATTGACGGCACTGCCGCTCCCGGTAGCCAGTTCAAGCACATGCATTCCATAAACACCCTTCAATTCCCGGCGAAGAATGTCATGATGCTCGGCCATATCACCTCCAAACTTCCTGGGAAATATCGACCTCTTCATAATGAAGTCATACAGGAATGAAAGAGAATCCCCGAGCCAGGGCTTGAATCGCTGCTGCTTGCCGTCAGGTCCGATAACGTAATTCAAACCCTTCCTGTTAATAAACTTTGTGTTCTTCCTGAGCATGTTTGCCATCTCCTTTGTGACCGCTTTCAATTTTCTAAACCCAGCGACGGACATTTCTTCGGTACTCGGAATATTCCCTGCCAAATGCTGCAATCAGCTGTTGTTCTTCAAACGGACAGAAAAACTGGTTGATGACCAGGAAATACAAAACAGCTGCAAGGTAATAGGGCAGCGTCCCGAACCACAGCGCCATACCCCCCATCATCAAAACCATTCCCAGGTACATCGGATTCCGGGTTACACGATAGACCCCCGTCGTCACGAGCACCGCGCTGTCAGCAGTAGGGCAAATGGCTGTTTCGGCCTTTTGGAATAGCCACCATGCCCAAATCATGGCCGTAAAGCCTGCGACTGCTGTGTAAACAGCCAGGATGGGCGAGGTAAAAACCTCTACCCGCACCGGCGGAAGTACCCACTGCATCGCCGATGCCAGGACCAGGAACAGCATGGAAATCCTTGGCGGACGATAGTGGATGATTTTTTCGCTGATGGTATTCATAGCGCGACGTCTTCCTGCCGTGGAAAGGATTATAGTGTGTCTTTTTCGGTTCATCTCATCCTCCTTTGGATAATTCCCTAAGCAGGGTTTCAAGGGTCCGGCGAGTGGTTTTTTGGTCTTCGGCAGGGATTTTGGAAAACAGTTCTGCAACCGTCTCCTTGTCCTTTTCGAGGATCTTTGCAAACAACTCGCCACCTTTGTCACTCAGCTTCATCAGTGATGAGCGCTTGTGACGGGGGTTCGGCCTGCTTTCAATCAAGCCTGTTTTGCACAGTGTGTTGACCGTAACTTGCACATGCTGCCTGGATACCCGGTAACGGGAGGCAATCTCGGGTACGGATAATTGTTCATGCGGGTAAAGAAATTCCATCACTGCCCGGTCGGCCACAGTCAGCTTGTGCCGGCCCAGGTTCTCATTGGCTTTTTGGGCCAGGGCGCGGAACAGCCTGCGCACGAGCCAAACCACCTGGTAATTCTCATCGGCTGTTTTTCTGATCATGTTTTATATCCAATAATGACAAGTTACTTGTCATTATATACATGACAACTCAGTTGTCAAGTAGGTTCAAGCATTATTGTGGAAGGAATTTTAAGAACGGTATCCCCACCACGACTTGTGGCGGTCAATCACGAGCTTGGAAAAATGGAAGGGTTACGTTCAGTGCCAAAGGATGGGAATCGCAGTCAGGACACCGCCACAACAGGAGATTATCAAGGAGTTCGCTCGGGTGGTTAAACTCGGTCTAAACCTACTTTAAAACTGAACAACCTGTGCCATCTGCGGGTAATTAAATTCAGGTCAGAAAAACAACCATAGCGGGTCATTTGCAACAAAAAAGGCCGGTCAGGCCCCAACGGGTCAGGCGGAGCGGCGTTGCGGTTCCGGTACTTCCAGTGCAAGCCGGCTGGTAACAACCTTGGCCAGCAGGTCGAGGAACAGGGTGCCCATGCCGGGGTAAAATCGTGCCGGGTCGCTGCTGCCGATGGCCAGCAGCCCATCAGCTCCCAGGGGTACCATCGCGGTGGATTGTACCCATTGGCCACGGGAGCCAAACAGGTAGTCACGCTTGTTGCTGTTCAGGCGGCCACAGACGCTCAGACCCTTTTCAAGCTGATCCTCGAACTGCTGTAATTCCGGATCGTCCCGCCGGACCTTGTACAGTGGTGTCTTAGGACCTGTGTTCACTTCTAAATCGAACAGGGTGATGTTGATAATATCGGCCTGGAATTCGCTGAGCAGGGCCTCGCTGAGATGGTCAAAAAATGCTGGCAGGTCGGGTGTGGCCATCAGTTTCAGCGTCAAGCGGTGCAGCCGGGCCATGAGTTTTTCGTTGTCTGCGGCAACTTGTATCAGCTGATTCAGCTGTTGTTCCAGCGATGCATTTTGTCCGCGCAGGTATTGCACCTGCTTTTCAATCAACGACACTGCGGGCCCTGTCGGGTGGACCAACTCCAGGTCCTTCAACAGGTCAGGGTGATGTTTCAGATAATCCTTGTTCTTACGAAGAAACTTTTCGACGATTTCTTCCATTGTTCTGGTTTTGTCACTCATTTCAAAACCCCGTCGTAAATGTGTGCCGCAGGCCCCGTCATCATGACAGGGTTCTGTCCCCCGATCCACGTTATTATAAGGATTCCACCGGTCTGGGTCACCTTTACTGTTTCATCCACCAGTCCGGCCCGCCTGAGGATGCTCATTGCAGCGCAGGCGCCGGAGCCGCAGGCCAGGGTCTCCGCGGCCCCGCGCTCATACACGCGCAGGCGAATGGAGTCACGGTTTTCGATTTGGACAAAACCCACGTTGCAGCCCTCGGGAAAGACGGGGTGATGGCTGATGGTTGAGCCCATTTGGTCCACATTGGCAGCATCGATATCATCAACGATCAGCAGGGCATGCGGATTGCCCATTGATACCGTACCGATCCGGTGCCTGTGTTGGTCAACATTGACCGTGAACCAGCCGTCAACGGGTTCCAGTAACACCGGTACCCGCGACGGGTCAAATACGGGCTTGCCCATGTCCACCTGGAACTGCCCGCTTGCCAGGCAGCTAACCTTGACGATACCTGCAGGCCCGCCAAGCAGAAACTGGCCGTCGGGTGTCTCACGGCGCATATCCAGGTACAGACCCAGGCAGCGAACCCCGTTGCCGCATTGTTCTGCGCGACTCCCATCCGCATTCCAGACCTCAAACGAAGCCAACTGTCCCGCACCCGTACCGTGCCGTAAAACCAGTACTTGGTCACAGCCGACACCCGTGTGCCTGTCGGCAAGTTGGGCGGCGGTGTTGGCGTTGATGGGAAAGTCCTGCTCGCGTAAATCCAGCACAACAAAGTCATTGCCGGCACCGTGCATTTTTTGAAATGTAACGGCCATTACCGTAGCAAAACAAAGTCAGGGAACCGGGCTGTCAGCACCGTTTTCCTTTTTTTTGGCATTATCCCGGGTGCCGCTATCGGGTTCCCCGGCCGCCGGGACAGCCGCTTCATCTTCCGGCAGGTAGAGTGGGCCCTTGAGGCCGCAGGCGCCCAGCAGGGTGATGCTTAGCAGCGCAAGTAGTGTGGATTTGACAGTTGACATGGCTATACAAAATCCCGACAGATCAGCCCTTAATGGCTGCTACACTATACGCCATGGACAATAGCAAAACAGCACTTGATCGGGACAACCCGGAACCGCTCGAATGCCTGGAAGTCACAACGGGGGACCAGCCTGAGTATTCGGTGATCTGGTTGCATGGGCTGGGTGCCGACGGCAACGATTTTGAACCGGTTGTCCCTGTTCTTGGCCTGCCCCGGCATCTGCGGGTCAGGTTTGTTTTCCCCCACGCACTGATGCGCCCGATCACCATCAACGGCGGTATGGTGATGCGTGCCTGGTACGACATTATCGAAATCAGCACCAGCAGGGGCCACGATGTGGCCGGCATAAACCACAGCGCGACCAGCATACGTGCGTTGATCGAGCGGGAACTTGAGCGTGGAATTGCGGCCTCCAGAATCGTCCTGGCCGGATTTTCCCAGGGTGGGGCGATGGCGCTTCACGTCGGTCTGCGGTATCCGCAAAGACTGGCGGGCATCATGGCATTGTCCGCATACCTGCTTTTTCCCGAGCGTTTGAACCACGAGCATTCGGAGGCCAATTCCACCACGCCGGTATTTATCGGCCATGGAACACACGACCCGATGGTGCCTGTTGCCATGGGCCAGGCTGTCCGGTCGGCTTTGCAGCAAGGGCGGTGGCCGGTTGAATGGCATAGTTACCCGATCCCCCACTCGGTCTCACAACCGGAACTCGCGGATATCGGCCGCTGGTTACAGGCCAGTCTGGGCTGATACTCATGGCAGTCCCATGACACCCACGGCTAACCCACATATTGCACCAGTCGGCCTTGGGCCACTATGTAATCAACTGAATTACAGGAATGAAATGGCACGTTCGTTCACCAACTCAAAAGTGCAGTTTGTTACTGGCCCAAGTCCTATCCCGGCCCTGGCTTGTCCATGCACGAGAGGGAGCCTCTGGGCCAATATATGGTGTCTCTGGCTTACCGGCTGGTTCGCAATCAAGGCGCGGCTTCGAAGCCATGCCTGGGCCTGTCGAGAAGTTGCAACGCCGAGTGCGGAGCAGCCGGTAAGCCCCGAAGGGCGAATCCTGAAGCGTACATCTGCTGTGTTGCGCTTCTTACAAAGGACTTGGGCCATTTGCTGCGAAACACGCCTTGCAGCTGCACACTTCAGGGCTCGCAGAGACACCATATATTGGTCCAGAGTCTCCCTGAGACTTGAGCTTCCCTCAACCAATAGCTACGGCTATTGGTTTCAGTCCAGCCCTGCGCCCAGTGGCCCAGGCCAGCTTCTCGACCAGTTCCTGGTCTCACCTTCTCGCACCTGTCCGGCGCCAGCTTCCGCGATATTGGTGCAATATGCGGGCTAACGAGACAGAATCATTTCAACTGGGCGTATATCCGCCCTCGTTTTGCCGTTGGAAACTGTTGTTCGCGGTTGCTGCAGTAGCCCAGGTCTCGGTGCTGCTGATCGGATTTGGAAGATTGCATCAATTCGGGCTGGTCTGGTTGGGCATCGCCTCCCTGTATGCACAGGCCCTGGCATTTGTCACAGCCCTCGGGGTTTGCATCGCCAGGGCCTGGCTGGGCCGCTTGTCCGCACGCGGTGCCTGGCTGGCCAGCTGGCTGGTAGCTGTTCTTGTTGCGCTGACTTTCAGTTACTCGGCGGGCATCGTTGGTACGGTACTGGAACTGGGGCCCGGACGGGAGGGGTTTGGCCTGTTCGTACTGCAAAGCGTACTGGCTGTCGCACTGGTTTCGGTTGCGTTGTTTCGCTACCTGTTCATCCGTGCCCAGTGGCAGGCCCAGTTGTTGGCCCAGTCGGAAGCGCGTGTGCAGGCCCTGCAGGCCAGGATCAGACCACACTTTTTGTTTAACAGCCTCAATACAATCGCCAGCCTTATACCGGAAGATCCTGTCGGTGCCGAGCGTGCCACCGAAGACCTGGCTGACCTGTTCCGCGGCAGCATGCGCCGTGCGGACAGATTGATCAGCCTGTCGGAAGAACTGGAACTAGGGGAGAAATACCTGTTGATGGAGCAGCGCCGGCTGGGTGGACGTATTCAAATTGACTGGCAGGTCAGCGAACTGCCAAGCGGTGCTTCAGTGCTGCCGCTGACACTCCAGCCCTTGCTGGAAAACGCCGTTGCCCATGGTATCCAGCCACGCCCCGATGGTGGTGAAATCCGCGTATATGGGCGCAGTGAAAAAGACAATATTGTTATCACCATTTGCAACCCGCTGGGGCCGGATGGCCATCACAGCGAGGGTCACGGTATGGCGCTGGCAAATATTCGCGAGCGGCTGGAGTTGGCTTTCGGACCGGCTGCCAGCCTGATTACACACCAGGATGAGAGCCAGTTTTTTGCCGTTTTGAGTATGCCCTATGTTAAGAATACTGATCATTGATGACGAACGGCCGGCCCGCAACCGCCTGCGGCGTATGTTGGCTGATCTGCCCATGGCCCATGTTGTCGGTGAAGCCGCCAGCGGGCAGGAAGCCCTGCGATTGATCCCGGTCATGGCACCGGATGTGCTGTTATTGGATATATCCATGCCTGGACTGGGTGGTCTGGCAATTGCGGAAACATTGCAACAGCAGTCCTCGGCACCGGCCGTCATTTTTTGCACCGCGTGGTCGGATAAGGCGGTCAAAGCGTTCGAAGTAGATGCCGTTGATTACCTGGTTAAACCGGTTCGTGCCGAACGCCTGGAAATGGCGTTGGAGAAAGCGAAGCGATTTATCAGCAAGGGAAGAACGGAAGCAGAGGATTCGTTCCTCCGCTCAACCCTTGGGAACAAGGTTTACCTGATGCCGTTGACCGATTTGATTTTTCTGCGTGCCGAAGACAAGTACACGACCGCCGTGCACATTAATGGCGAATCGGTGGTCAATCAAACCCTGCTCGAGCTGGAAAAAACCCATGCAGACTTCCTGGTGAGGATCCACCGCGGCGTACTGGTTGCAAAAAATCGCATCCGGGGGCTGGAAAAAGCCTCCGATGGACGCCATTACGTGCTACTGGATGGTTGTGATGACCATCCCCAGGTGAGCCGGCGTAATCTTGCGGCCATAAGAAGACTAATCCAGGAACTGACATGAGTGAATGTCTCAAAATAGCAACACGCAAAAGCGCACTGGCCTTGTGGCAGGCGAACCATGTGCAAGCCCTGCTGCGCGAGGCCCATCCCGGTATCGAGGTCGAACTGGTGCCGATCGTGACCGAGGGCGACCGTATCACTGACCGGCCACTGGCAAAAATTGGCGGTAAAGGCCTGTTCCTGAAAGAACTGGAATGGGCGATGCTCAATGGGGATGCAGATCTGGCAGTGCACTCGATGAAAGACGTGCCGGCAGAAATGGAAGCAGGCCTGGTGCTCGATGCCGTATTGCCAAGGGCCAATCCTTATGATGCCCTGATAAGCCGCAATGACAGGATTTTTTTTGAATTGCCTGGCGGCAGCATCGTCGGCACCTCAAGCCTGCGCCGGCAGTCGCAAATTCTGGCGTTGCGCCCGGACCTCGTGGTCAAAGACCTGCGCGGCAACGTGGATACCCGTCTCAGAAAACTGGACGAGGGACAGTACGACGCGATCATCCTGGCCTGCGCCGGTTTAGAGCGCCTGGGCTGGGGGGCGCGGATCACCGAATCACTTGAACCACCTGATTGGCTGCCTGCTTCAACCCAGGGGATTATAGGTCTGCAATGCCGTGGGAATGATAGCCGGACACGGGCGTTGATCAAGCCATTGGCGGATCAGGATACCGCGGTCGTCGCCACTGCAGAAAGGACGGTCGCAAGGGTGTTGCAGGCAAGCTGCCAGGTGCCGCTGGCAGTGCACGCGGTACTTGAAGGGGAGATGGTCAAGATGAAGGCCGTGGTCAGTAAACCGGATGGGAAACTGACCATCCAGGCTGCCGGTGAGGCGGTTGCTGCTGATGCCGTTGCACTGGGTGAGCGGGTGGCCGCCGACCTGGCGGGATTGGGCGCCACGCAGATCATTGCAGGTTTGCAGGGTCCGTAAGCCGGGAACATATGACTACGGATGAATTTGTCTTAAACTTGCGACACCCGAGCTGAGGGTAAACAATTGCACCTGACTCACGTCCTGATCACCCGTCCATTGGAAGCATCACAACAGCTTTCCGGGTGGCTTGACGATCAGTTTGACAGCCTGGCTTTGTATCCCATCGTGATGCCTTTTTATACTTTCTCAGCACACCATCCCGGGGTCGCCATGGACACCGCGTGGTCGGCTCCACCGGGTCGTAAGCTGGCCGTTTTCACCAGTCCGAGAGCCGTCCGGTACGGGCTATTGCAAATCCCGTTGGGGCGTATGACCGGCCTTGAATTTGCCGCCGTCGGGTCAGCCACCCGCACTCAACTCGAGGCCGCCGGACACGAAGTGCATATCCAGGCGTCTGCGGGTTTCACCAGTGAAGATCTGCTGCAAGAGCCGGCCCTGACTGCCGATCCGGGTGAGGCAGTGATATTTTGTGCACCGGGTGGCCGGGTCAAACTCGCGCGCGGGCTGGAGACCCTGGGCTGGCGTGTATTCCAGGCCATGGTATATGAACGGATGCCGGTTGAACCTGCGTCTGAACAGATTGATACGCTACTTGCCGCCGCGGGAATACTGAGCACCTGGACCAGTGTTTCGGCGCTTGTACTGGCTGAAGAGAACCTGCCCGCCAGGGCCTGGGCAAAAATACTGGACGCGCCGGCACTGGTGATTTCCGCCCGTATCCAGCATCATTTGCAGCAACGTGGCGCCAGCCGCGTGGCGTTGGCAGATGGTCCGGGGAACCCGGCCTTGCTTGAGTCCATAAAGCGTCTGGCAGGGCAGCCCGGCTGAGGTCAGAACCAGACTTATTGCACGGGCGCACAGGTAATGGATTGTTTAGCATCAACTGGAATTGACCAAAGATGGACAACAGGAACGTGAACAACGAAATTGACGAAGCCGCAGTCGATCCTGTAGACAGGCTGCTGGAAACAAACAAGCGCACAGCTTCAGGCAAAGGCGTCGCGCTACTGGCGCTGCTGTTGGCAGTGGCGGCGGTTGGCGGTTCCGGCTGGCAATACTGGCAGGCGCGGTCCGAGCAGCTTGGCCAGGTTAAACAACAGGAGTCTTTAGCCCGGCTTGAGACTAGCCAGCAGCAACTGGCCCGCTCAATAGCATCGTTTGAGACACAGCTGGACGCGTTTAAATCGCCACTCGATGTGGCGGAGTTATCCCGTCTTCGCGGGCGCTTGAAGACGGTCGAAAATCAGTTGGGCGAATTGGATTCCCAAGCAGGTGAAAGCCAGGCCTCAACCCGTGCACTGCAGGGAAGTGTGCGGTCGCTTGAACAACGTCTGACCAACACTGAGTCAGGTCTTGTCAACGTTGCCGCTAGCAGCCAGAACAGCAGTGTCGAGCTGGATATCGCGGAGATCGATTTTCTGCTGCGAACCGCGAGCGAGCGCTTACAATTATTTTCCGATCCGGTGGCAGCCGAGCTTGCCTTGATGGCGGCTGATGTCCAGATCGATGCACTGGATGACCCACTGTATCTCAGTGTTCGCCAGCAGATAGCGTCAGCGAGGCAGGCCCTGGCCTCGTTGCCGGGTCTGGACCGTGTACAACTATCTTCCCAGCTGACTGAAATGCAAGCAAATATCCCCGGCCTGCCATTTCGTGGCGAAGCAGTCATAGAACCTGAGCCCGTGCTGGCAGATGACGCGGGTTGGTGGGAAAGCCTGAAGCACACCCTGTCCTCGCTGGTGACAGTCAGGCGGCGGGTCCCGGATGACCAGGCGCCGTTGAGCCTGGAAGACAAGGACTACCTGCGCCAGGGATTATGGTTACAGCTGGAATCTGCGCGTCTCGCGTTGATGCGTAATGATGTCAGCGGCTATGCCGCATCACTGGACAGGGTCAGCCATACCGTCGAGCGGTTTTTTGAAAACAGTTCTTCTGCCGTGCAGGCATTAACGTTGCAGGTGGCCGGGTTACAACAGGTCAAAATTGCGCCGGTAATGCCGGATATAAGTGCGCCGTGGACACAGTTACGCCAGTTACGGGACAGCCGCAGGTTGTTGCAATCCACCCTACCGGTTGAACGCGCGGATCCGGTCGAATGAAACGCGGCTTACTCCTGTTGCTGGTACTGGTGCTGTTGCTGGCAGCCGGTGCGCTCGCTCCGGTGTTCAAATCCGACCCCGGCCATGTGCTGATCAATTTTGGCGACTGGACGGTTGAGACCACCATGCTGGTGTTGATTTCGGCTTTTTTATTATTGTGGCTGGTCGTCCAGCTGATCGTATGGTTGTGGCGTATGCCGCTGGAAACGGCCCGCAAGATGCGCGAGCAACGTGCCTTCAAGCAACTTGAAAAAGGTCTGCTGGCGCTGACCGAAGGTGACTGGAGTGCCGCCGAAAAAGCCCTGGAAAGATCGGCCAGCGTCCAGGGCAGGACGACGGCGCATTACCTGGCCGCGGCCCAGGCCGCTGATAGCCAGGATGCCCATGACCGGCGTGAGTTTTACCTCGAGCAGGCTGACAGCGGTGGCTCCAAAAAACGTTTCCTGGTCGAATTGACCCGCGCGCGCATGTTGCTGGCCAACGGCAACCGGGCGGCAGCATTGCCGGTCTTACAGGAGTTGCACAAACGCCGGCGGCGGCATCCGCAGGTGCTGGAATTGTTATCCCGGTGTTACCGCGAATCGGGTGAATGGGAGGCGTTGCAGACATTGTTGCCCGATCTGCGCAAAGCCGGTGTGCTGGATGGCGACCAGGCGCTCGAATTGCAACGGGATGCGGCCATCAATAAAATGCGTTCAGTTCAAAATCCCGAAGACTTGTTAAAAGCATGGAAGCAGTTTTCCCGCGCCATACGCAGGCTGCCGACGGCCGTCGAAGTTTTTGCAGCTGAGGCCGCCAGGCTCGAACGGGCGGATCTGGCCGAGCCGGTGATCAGCAACAGCCTGAAGCAGGAATGGAATCCGCTGCTGGTGCTGCGTTACGGGGACCCGGGTGCCGATGACAGGTCAAAACGTCTGAAACAATGTGAAAAATGGTTGAAGCAATACCCCGGGGATGCCGGCCTGCACCTGGCCTTGGGACGTTTGTGTGCCGGAGAATCACTGTGGGGTAAAGCCCGTGAGCACATGGTTAAAAGCCTGGAACTGGAGCCCAGCGGCTTGGGTTACGATGCCCTCGGGCAGTTGCTGGAACGCCAGGGTGAACTCGAAGTTGCGATGGCTTGCTTCCGCAACGCGTTGCGGATGAACCAGGGCCAGCCGCCCCAGCCACTGCCGGTGGACGCGGCCCGGCTTGGTCATAACTGACTAGAGTAACGCTGTTAACACCTGTGGTTCGGGAAATCGCTGTTTTTGGCACTTCATTTTATCCGGCGCGCCGGCGGAGAGCGACCGTACGCCTTCCAGGACACGCCACAAGTACTTCGGATTCCGGTCTCACCTTCTCCCTGCGCAAGAGGCACCGTCATCCCCGCTCAAGCGGGGACCTCCAAACGCTCTCGTAATACTGAAACGGTCACTCTTTTTGAGATTACGAAAACGCACGGAGGTCCCCGCTTGCGCGGGGATGACGCCTTTCTTTTTTTGAGAGGGTTAACGGTGCCTGATTTTGAGGGGAGGGTGATGGTGCACTTCCTTAAATTATAGGAAGCTGTTGGAGGTCCCCGCTTGCGCGGGGATGACGCCTTTCTTTTTTTGACGCGTGAGTGTCGTTTCACCCTTCACTGATTCTGGCTATGTTCAGGAATGCTGGCTTTCAGGTTGGCGCCTTGGCAATTACTATAAGCAATGTGCAAACAATTCTGCTGGATTTTACAGCTAGTGCGGTTTGGCCAATACCCTGACCGGTACATCCAGACCGAATTCAAACGAGTCGAAAAATATCCGCCGCTTCTCGGCGCCATTTTCCAGAAATGCAGTGCGGGCGACATCGATCATTGCCGGTGGGCCGCTCATATAAATGTCAAAGCCGGATAGATCCGGGTAGTGTTGCAATACTGATTCATGCACAAATCCGTAGAAGCTGCCGGGCTGATCGTCGGTCTGCGGGTCGGACAGGGCACTTGAATACTGAATGTTGCCATGCTGTTCTGCCCATTTCTGTGCGCGTTTGTGCATATATAGTTCAGCGCGGTTGCGCACGCCCCAGAATAGATGCAACGGTCGTTGGTCGTGGTGCGCCAGCAGGTCTTCAATCATTGCTTTCAGTGGTGCAAAACCGGTGCCGCCGCCCATCAGGATCATCGGCCTGTCGGTTTGGTCGTTGCGGATAAAAAACGTGCCCAGTGGCCCTTCGAGCCGCAGGATGTCACGTTCTTTCAATTCATCAAATACCCAGCCGGTAAAGTCACCGCCGTCGACGTGGCGTATGTGCAATTCGATTTCATCTTCAAGTTGCGGCGGGCTGGCAATGGAAAAGGCCCGTCGCTTGCCCCCGGGTAACAGTATGTCCAGGTATTGCCCGGCCAGGAACTGCAGACGCTGCGCACTCGGTAACTTGATCCTGAGTTGCATGACATCCGGCGCCAGCAGTGATTTTTCTACAACCCGAGCCGGCATCTTACGGACCTGGATGTCCCTGACCGCCTCAATTTCACGGGCGTGGATAACGAGGTCTTCGGTTGGCTCGGCCTGGCACAGCAGCGCGGCGCCAGCGGCTATGTCGCTACGCTCAAGTGCCAGCGGTGGATGAAACGGGTAATGCACGTCCCCCGATTCGAGACGGCCTTTACAACTGCCGCAGGTGCCGTTTTTACAGCTGTAAGGCAGCATGACACCCTGTCGCAAGGCGGCCGTCAGCACCGACTCGCCTTCATTGACGGTAAAGGTCGCGCCGCTGCTGATGATCTTGACTTGAAACTGTTTCATTGAATAAATATGTCTCATTCGCGTTTATATTGACAGGCGCACATTGTCGCCGAAAAATGTAGCGGGTTCATTTTAAATTGCATCCGGCCGGTTTTTTGCTTCTGTGATAACCTTGATACCACTTCGTTGACAATCAGCACCAGACCATGATTTCAGTACTCGCCTCAATATTGCGATTTGCTTTCCGCAGTCTGCTGCTCGTTAGTTTCATGGTGTTTTTTCTTTTGCCGTTGATGATGCGGGTTAACCATCACCGGGGCCTCGATACACCAGCAGGGGCCCGCAAAGCGGACACTGGAGCCATACGCGTGGCCACCATGCTGCTGTGGTTTTTCGGGGTACGCGTCAAGGCCATTGGTACCCCGGCCCATGCGCCGGTATTGATCGTGGCCAACCACATTTCCTGGATGGACATCCTCGCACTGCATTGTGTCCGGGCGATGGGATTTGTCGCCAAAGCCGAAATAGACCGCTGGCCCCTGTTCAGTTACGTGGCACGTACCGGTGGCACGATTTTCCATCAGCGTGGATCGCATGACTCGGCAAACGATGTTGCCGTACTCATGGCACAGCGTTTGAGACAGGGCCGGCGTGTTGCCATTTTCCCGGAAGGCGGTATTTTGCCCGGTACTTCCATAAGAGTGTTTCACGCGCGTATGTTTCGTGCGGCAGTGGAAGCCCCATGCCCGGTTCAACCGGTCATGGTCCGCTACATGCACAACGGCCACCGGGATGATGATGTCTCCTTTCGTGAAGGTGAAAGCATGATGATGAATCTCGGCCGCATGCTGGCCAGGCCGGCAACGGAAGCGGAAATACATTTTCTGGCGCCGATCGATGCGGTTGGCAAACCGCGGCGTGCCCTGGCGGATGCGGCAAGGGCTGCCGTCATCAGCAGTTTCGAGGGTCGACCCGGGGCACGGGTCAAAACCGATTAAACATGAAGCACACCAATATAACCGCAAAAACATTTTTGCCTGCGTTCGGATTACGCAATACCCACGCGCAATCGCTGATCAACAGCAGTCGTTACCGCCGGTACATCGTCAGTCGACGATCCAGGTCGTTGTTGGCGGCAGAACGCGATTGGGTGGCGGACGGTGGCGATGGCGTGCGTCTACTGGGGCATTATTCCCCGCAGGCGGGTGACAGCAAAGGGCTGGTTATCCTGTTCCACGGATGGGAAGGCAGCAGCCGCTCGAATTACGTGGTCGGTGTGGGCGGTTTGTTGTTCGACCGTGGATATGATGTATTTCGTCTCAATTTTCGCGACCACGGTGAAACTCACCACCTGAACCCGGGCATCTTTCATTCCTGCCTGCTGGGCGAAGTGGTGCATGCGCTGAAGGATATCCAGCAACGCCTCGGGGCACGTAACTGGTTGCTGTCAGGATATTCACTGGGTGGGAATTTTGCTCTCAGGGTGGCGCTGGAGGCGGGGGCAGCGGGGTTGTCTCTTGAACGGGTGATCGCGGTCTGCCCGGTGGTCTCACCGTCCAACGTGCTCAAAGCGATGGAGCAGGGTTTTTCATTGTATGAAAACTACTTCATACGCAAGTGGGCAAAATCGCTGAAACTCAAACAATCACTGTTCCCCGACGCGTATGAATATGAAGAATGGCATGCGCTTGGGAGCCTGCGGGAAAAAACCGGCTATTTTGCCACCCGTTACTACGAATTCGAGTCACTCGATGAATATTTCAATGGGTACTCGATCGCGGGCGACCGTCTCGCAGCGCTGATTATACCCACCACCATCCTGGCCTCGGAAGATGATCCGGTGGTACCGGTGAGTGATTTCAATGCCTTGCCGGACAATGAAAATATTGAATTGCTGGTCGCCCGTTATGGTGGCCATTGTGCATTTTTGAAAAACTGGAAAATGGAAAGCTGGGCGGATGATTTGATCGTCGCACGGGTTGCTTGTAGTGATAGATGGACAAGCTTGGCAAAGAGCTCAAGGGTGAGGGATAAGCCAGCTACACCGTAATTTGCAGTCGCTGTGATTTGAAAACGGCTCCCAACCCGGCGCCGTCTTTACTGTAAGAGGCTGGGGGAATATATGCGGAAGAACAGGGAGTGGAGTGCCCCGGGTATCACGGACACTTTTGGCCTATTCTACGAGCATAGGAGAAAGTGAATGAGCAATCAGCGTTATTCCCCAAAATTTAAAGATGAGGCCGTGAGGCAAGTCGTTGAACGTGGCTATCGCGTCGTCGAAGTTGCGTTGCACCAGGTCGGCAGGTCGTGCAGCAGAATCGTCGGGAATCGTGGTTTTGTAGCCCTTACCCCGCTTCACGCCGTGCAACCCAAGCTTTTTCATCAGGCGCTCCACCGCGCATTTTGCCGCTCTGATCTGCTCACGGTTCAGTTGCCGCCACACCTTGCGGACACCATAGACCCGGAAGTTTTCTTCCCATACACGGCGGATATCGACCTCCATCTCAGCATCTCGCCTTGTTGAGCAGTTTTGTTGTAATACCGAGAACCTTCGCGAACGAGTCGACGGGCTTTATTATCGAAGCGATTGGCTATAACCAGTTTTTTGTCCTGTGGACGCTGGTTGCAATCCGGTGATCCTACTGCTTTTCAAAATGGCTCCGTGGAGTAATAGAAACCATCAGGAACCTAAAACATGAAGCATTCATTTGCGCTTTTCGTCGCTGGGAAGGAATCTGCGCTTTTTTAGACTCAGAATCATTCATAGGTCACTTCTATGATGCTCTTTGCCCCTTTCATATCTTTACCGTATTCCATTTCGGCAATGGCTTCGGATACCCCGACATTCTGAATGGTTGTCCGCAGCCTGATATCCAGGCCGTTGAACTCCCCCTCACCTTTCCAAAACACCCACGACACACCAAAGACATCTTCATAAGTGTACGTTTTAAGCTGCTCTTTGTACCATGCAACGACTTTTTCGACAGGGTCAGTCGAGAGAAGCTTAATGTATGCAAGCGTCTTATAAGACTCATCGTTCGCAGTCATTTCACCTGCATCCTTGGTTTGAAATATTTTCGCGCCTGGGTAGGCCGAGATCTCCACCGAGCTACTGTCCGGAACCTTGGCGCTGTTGATGATCATCTGAGAAAGTGGGCTTGTGCTGGAAGTGATTTTAATTTTATCTGCATAAGGCTCGGCAATGACATGACTGCTTATGATAAAACTCAGCAGCATTACTAAAACGACAGTCAGTTTATTCATTTCATTCTCCTCATCTTTATATTTCGACTGGCACGATCAGAGATAAGTTTAGTTTACTCCATCAGAACGGCAGGCAGGTAAGAGTTCCGGTTCCGGACTGCGGTTTCGCTGGGTAAATGCGCCAACCAGTGACGAACTTACCCATCTGACGCACACCATAGCGCACCGGGTCGCCCGTTACCTGGAACGCCAGGGCTTACTGGAGCGGGATGCCGGGCATCTCCGACAATGGGTTTGTTCGACTGAAAAAATAAACCCAAACCATATTCCTGATCCGCTGTTCCTAATCTGGTAGTGGTATGGCTTTTTTCGCCCGGTGATTGGAGTTGGCGTGAAATTGAGCGGTAAAAGAGCAGAATCCAGCCTCCACCACTCAACTAGCCTGCATATTGCACCAGTCGGCCTCGGCCACCAGGTAATCAACTGAATTACAGGAATAATGTGGTGATATTTGTCTATAGCTCAAAGTCAAAGTTTGACGTTGGCCCGAGGCCTATCCCGACCCTGGCTTGTCAATGTACGAGAGGGAGCCTCTGGGCCAGTATATGGTGTCTCTGGCTTACCGGCTGGTTCGCAATCAAGGCGCGGCTTCGAAGCCATGCCTGGGCCTGTCGAGAAGTGGCAACGCCGAGTACGGAGCAGCCGGCAAGCCCCGAAGGGCGAGTCCTGAAGCGCACATCTACTGTGTTGCACTTCTTACAAAGGACTTGGGCCATTTGCTGCGAAGCACGCCTTGTAGCCGCACACTTCAGGACTCGCAGAGACGCCATATACTGGTCCAGAGGCTCCCTGAGACTTGAGCTTCCCTCCACCCATAGCTACGGCTATGGGTCTCAGTCCAGCCCGACGTCCAGTGGCCCAGGCCAGCTTCTCGACCAGTTCCTGGTCTCACCTTCTCGCACCTGTCCGGCGCCAACTTTCGTGACACTGGTGCAATATGCAGGCTAGCGCGACAATTCGCGATGAATTGACCAAAGTTCTGACGTAATGAGATGTTCAATATATGCAGATTCATGGCAATACACCATTAATGCGTCCTATACTCCGTCCTATACTCAGAGAGTTTGCGTACACCGGTGGGTGGGCAGAGTTTCTGTAATGCTCAAAAGCTATCTGTTAAACAGTGCTAATTACGTTCAAAAAATGATAATAATGATAATATAGAGACTACGCATCATGAAGATAATGAGAAAGATGAGACAGTTATCAGTCTTCGATCGTATTGTGATTGCTGGTGGTCTGATGAATTTGTTAGTGATCGGATACCTATTCTTTTACTGGCCATTAAGCTGATCTGCTGCAGACCCAATCAAGAGTAAACCAAAATGCAAAGCTCGAAAATTCAAGCCATTAACTTGTCTCGGGAACCTTCACAGATAAGCCCTACACGTTATCAACATATTATTGTTGGTGCGGACGCTTCCCATCATTCTAATCGAGCGATTGGAGATACGATTGAACTCGCAAAAATCATGCAATCAAACGTCACCGGTGCCCATGTTTACGCAGCCAGGCTCCACGATCGAAGATTTCGACAGATGGAAGGCGGTTTACCGGAAGAGTTCAAAGAAGAAAATGAGCTCGAGCGCCAACGCGACATCCACGACCAGCTTATCACCAAGGGTTTGTCCATCATCACTGATTCCTATCTAGACCAGGTTGAATTGAATTGTAAAAAAGCGGGGCTGGATTACACAGGCTGTTCTCTCGAAGGTAAAAACTATCGTGAAATGGTGCGCGAGGCACGCACTGGAAAGTACGATTTACTGGTTTTGGGGGCGCTGGGTTTGGGTGCAATAGAAGGCAGCAGGATTGGCACCGTTTGTGAACGCGTCGTCAGACGCTGCGATATCGATACGCTGGTAATCAAGCAACCTGAACGAAGTTTGAAAGACGGTCCGATCGTGGTTGCGGTTGATGGTTCTAAGAAATCCTTTGGTGGCCTGATTACCGCTTTGACCATTGCCAAACACTGGAATTTACCAGTGCACGTTATCTCAGCCTATGACCCCTATTACCACTATGTGGCCTTCAACAGCATCGCGAAAGTGCTTTCGGATGAGGCCGGCAGAGTTTTCCGTTTCAAGGAACAGGAAAA
>Ga0255052_10001206_pt1 | contig 19787 bp, 15 predicted proteins | sample JV7_2_21_MG_FD_188632 | JGI IMG/M metagenome (GOLD analysis project Ga0255052, IMG submission 188632) | Seawater microbial communities from Jervis Inlet, British Columbia, Canada - JV7_2_21 | ecosystem: Environmental > Aquatic > Marine > Inlet | place: Canada: British Columbia | collected... | reverse complement strand
GACGTTACCCCGTTGAACCGGAAAACAATCGGCTATCCGCTCGTACTGTTCATGCGTGATTTCCATCCATTGAGTCTACACCGAATCCACTCAATAGTGTTAACAGGCCCTAGTCGATCGCACCTGGCCACGGTTGTGCAGCCCTGTGGTGGATTCACCCGGCAGCTCGACCGTCGGTCAAGTCATCGTCCTGCGCGGAGAGCCTGGCCGGCGATATGCCCGGCCAGGCTCTCCGTGGTCTTATCCTCTACAATCAGTGGGGTTTTTGACCTTCGATAGGAGTCCCTTGATCATGCGGATTAAGTCCCTAGCAACTCTCGTTCTGGTTCTACTCGCCACACAGGTTGGAGCCCAGCCAACCGACTCAAGCATCTTTCAGCCCCGAGATATCTTCGATCTCGAGTGGGCGTCCGACCCGCAGATCTCACCCGACGGATCGCGGATCGTCTATGTGCGCAATTTCATGGACATCATGAGCGACAAGCGGCGGTCCAATCTGTGGATCATCGATTTCGACGGCAGCAACCACCGGCCGATCACGACTGGCGTGAGCAACGACCGCTCACCGCGGTGGTCTCCGGACGGCGAGCGCCTGCTGTATGTCTCAACCGCCAACGAGTCGAGTCAGCTCTTTGTGCGCTGGATGGACACGGGCCAGGTAGCCCAGATCACCCACCTGACCGAAGGACCCGGAAGCCTGGTCTGGTCCCCCGACGGTCGGCGGATCGCGCTGGCGATGAGGGTGCCGGCCAAGAGCGAGCCATTCGCCGGGATGCCCGAGAAACCCGAGGGGGCCACCTGGGCAGACCCACCCAAGGTGATCGAGAAGCTCCGATATCGGGCCGACGGTGCCGGCTTTCTCAAGGACGGTTTCCAGCACATCTTTGTGGTGCCGGCTGATGGCGGCTCGCCCCGTCAGGTCACCTCCGGAGACTACGATCACGACAGTCGACTCTCCTGGAGTCGGAACGGACAGTCGCTCTTTTTTTCGGCCAACCGTCGCCCCGACGGCGAGTACCAGCCTCTCAACAGCGAGATCTACTCGGTTTCCCTACAGACCGGAGCGATCGAGCAACTGACCGATCGCAATGGTCCCGACCGCAGACCCATGGTCTCACCCGATGGCAAGAAGATCGCGTACCTGGGATTCGACGACCGGATGCAGGGATATCAGCTCACCCGGCTCTATGTCATGGATCTGGATGGCGGCCATGCGCGCGAGATATCCACCGGTCTCGATCGCAGCATCCAATCACCGAGTTGGGATGGCGAGAGCCAGGGCTTGTTCATCTATTTCAACAGCGAGGGCAACGGCAAGCTGGCCCATGTGACTCTGGACGGCAAGGTGCGCGAGCTGGCCAGCAACCTGGGTGGGCTGTCGCTTGGTCGCCCCTACAGCGGCTCCCAGTACACGGCCCATCGCGGCGGACGATACGTGTTCACCCATTCGACACCCGATCATCCCGCCGACCTGGCTACTGGCACCAGCGACGCGGGTGGAGCCACTCGGATCACATGGCTCAACGAGGACCTCCTGGGTCACAAACAGTTGGCCGAGGTCGAGGAGCTCTGGTGGGAATCGTCCTACGACGGACGGCAGATCCAGGGCTGGATAGCGACGCCACCGGGCTTCGACTCCACTGGCAAGTATCCCCTCATTCTCGAGATCCACGGCGGTCCCTTCGCCAACTACGGTGATCGCTTCTCGACCGAAGTCCAGCTCTATGCCGCCGCTGGCTACGTAGTCCTCTACACCAACCCGCGAGGTAGCACGAGCTACGGTGAGGAATTCGGCAACCTGATCCACCACAACTACCCCGGACAGGACTTTGACGACCTGATGTCCGGTGTCGACGCCGTCCTGGCCAGGGAGTATGTCGATCCAGACCAGCTCTTTGTGACCGGTGGGAGCGGCGGCGGAGTCCTGACCGCCTGGATCGTCGGCCATACCGATCGTTTCCGGGCCGCCGTATCCGCCAAGCCGGTCATCAACTGGTACAGCTTCGTACTCACCGCGGATTCCTACAACTTCTTCTACAAGTACTGGTTTCCCGGTTTCCCCTGGGACCACCCCGAGCAGTACCTGGAAAGATCACCCCTCCATCATGTCGGCAATGTCTCCACGCCCACCATGTTGCTCACCGGTGAAGTCGACTACCGCACCCCCATGTCCGAGTCGGAGCAGTTCTACCAGGCGTTGAAGCTACGCCAGATCGACACCGCACTGGTCCGCATACCGGGCGCGTCGCATGGCATTGCCAACCGTCCCAGTCAGCTGATCGCCAAAGTGAACCACATCCTGAAGTGGTTCCTAAGATATCGGCCCACGGTCGAAGAATCACCGTAGCTCCCGACTGCGGACTCTGACCCGTACCGAGTTATGCTTCTCAGCACATGATCGGCAGGTCGTTGGCTCAGTTCAGGATCACTGCCCTTCTCGGCGAGGGGGGCATGGGCCAGGTCTACCAGGCTGAAGACTCCAAGCTCGGTCGGGATGTGGCGATCAAGGTGCTGCCCGAGGGGTTTGTCGCCGACACAGATCGGGTGGCCAGATTCGAGCGCGAGGCCAGGGTCCTGGCGAGCCTCAATCATCCCAACATCGCCGCTATTCACGAGATCGGCGAAGAGGAAGGCGTCCACTTCCTGGTCATGGAGCTCGCTCCCGGTGAGACTCTGGCAGAGCGAATCGACCGCGGTCCTCTTCCCGTCGGGGAAGCCCTCAAATACGGTCGTGAAATCGCCAAGGCTCTGGAGGCAGCGCACGCTGAAGGCATCATCCACCGGGACCTGAAGCCCCTGAACGTCAAGATCACTCCGGGAGGCGGGGTCAAGTTGCTCGATTTCGGGCTGGCGAAGATCTTCAGTCCCGACTCCGACGTCGGCTCTGCAGCTACCAGCGCCGCTGCCGATCTCACCGCCACCGGCATGATCCTCGGTACGGCCGCCTACATGAGCCCCGAGCAGGTGGGTGGAGACACGATCGATGGCCGAACCGACATCTGGGCTCTCGGCTGTGTGCTCTACGAAATGCTCACAGGTCGGAAGGCCTTTGGCGGGGAGACCGGCTCCGAGGCGCTGGCGGCTATTCTCGGGGCAGAGCCTGAATGGAGTGCTCTTCCTCCCGAAACTCCCGTCTCTGTCCGCACTCTGCTACGCCGCTGTTTGCAGAAAGACACCGACCGGCGACTTCATCATGTGGCCGATGCCCGGATCGAGCTCGAGGAAGCCATGGCCGAGATCACGGATTCTGGTGTGCAGAGTGAACCCTCTGCTCCGGTTGTGGCCTTGCGTTCTCGCACTCCGGTCTTCGCCGCCATCGCTGCCGCGGTCGCCCTTCTCGTCGGCCTCCTTCTCGGCTCCACTTTCTGGCGCCCTGGCCCTGGTGCTGAGCCACGCTCGGTGCGTGCGTTTGTGCCGCCACCGGCTGGGGGAAGCTTCGTCCTCCATCCGGAAAGGCCGGGATCCGTGGCTGTCTCTCCAGACGGGTCACAGCTGGTCTACACTGCGCAGGTCGGAGACGATCCGGCACAGCTCTGGATCCGTCGCCTCGACGAAGCCGAGGCCCATCCCCTCCCTGGCACGGAGGACGCCACCTACCCCTTCTGGTCCCCCGACAGCCGCTACATTGCGTTCTTTGCCGAAGGCAAATTGAAGAAGATCGAGGCTACCGGTGGGCCACCTCTCTCTCTGACGGACGCCGGAATGGGCCGGGGCGGCAGCTGGAACGCGGACGGCGTCATCCTTTTCGCTCCTGACGACGGCGCCCCGATCCTGAGCATCTCGGAGGCCGGTGGCGATTCGGTTCCAGTCACCGAGATCGACGCCGAGTCCGGCGACAGGGACCACCGCGAGCCCCGTTTTCTCCCCGATGGGGAGCGTTTCCTGTTCGTTGCCAGAAGGAGGGGCGGCAGCTACAAGGCGGGTCACCGGCTCATGCTCGGATCCCTTTCGGGCGACGCCCCGCGCGAGCTCATTCAGACCTTCACCCAGGCCGAGGTGGCAGGCGACCATCTCTGGTACGTTCGGGAGGAGACGCTCCTGGCTCGACCCATCGACAGGGACACCGCGGAACTGACGGGCACACCGGTCCCAGTGGCGGCCGGAGCGATCTCCTCGGTCTGGCCCATCTCCTACGCACTGGGCTACTTCTCCGTCTCCCCCGCGGGAGTGATCGCTTTTCACCAGGGCGGTGCCGATCCCAAGAGCATTCTCACCTGGTACGACCGCAACGGCAGACAGCTGTCCACGGTGGGAGAGGTCGAGTACCAATACCATCCCAACATCTCTCCAGACGGCTCCTCGGCAGCGCTGCAGCTCGAGGACCCCGATCTCGCTACCTGGAACCTCTGGGTCTACGATCTCGAGCGCGGCATCAAGAGCCGTTTCACTTCACACCCCTCTGTGAGCGCTGTACCGGTGTTCTCCCCGGATGGCGAACGCATTGTCTTTGTTTCGATGCGATCAGGAGATTTGGTGCTTTATGTCAAACCCGTGGTAGGCGGAGAGGCCGAGCCGTTGCTGGAGGGTGGTTTGGCCGACTACGGACGTGCCGACCTGGCACACGTGTGGCCCATGGAGTGGTCTCCGGACGGTCGCCACGTGGTTTACTTCTCCGAAGATGCCGACGGCAACTCTGATCTATGGGCTCTACCGCTCTTGACAAAGACCGAGCCGATTCCGCTGCAACAAACACCGTTCAACGAGGTCGATGCCGCGATCTCACCAGACGGCCGTTGGCTGGCTTACACGTCGGATGAGTCGGAGCGATACGAGATCTACATCACGGCCTTCCCGGACGGGGGTCGCCGGTGGCAAATCTCATCCGGCGGGGGCACGCGGCCGGAATGGAATCCGCGAGGGAATGAGCTCTTCTTTCTCGACCCGGACGACGTGCTGATGTCGGCCACCATGAGTATGGAGGGGGACTCCATGATTATCGACGGGCTCCAGCCCCTCTTCCCGATCGAGGTGCGCTACTACCTCCCGAACGAGCCCGGCGGATATGCCGTGGGCCCGGACGGCGAGCGGTTTCTCGTCAACCGCGTCGTCGAGTCGGGCACCACCGCTCCCCTGGCCCTGATCGTGGGCTGGCCCGAGGAGCTAGAAAGCCGACAACGGTAAAGGCCGCGAGACCATCACCGTCAGATCGTCCCGCCTCGTACCACCATTGCGGAATCTCCGCAGATCCGACAGGGAGCCGGCAATGGCATCGGCTGGCGGTACACCTCGTAGCTTCTCGAGCGTCGAGATGATCCGTTGCTGACCGTACTCCTCACCCCATTCGTTCGCGGCTTCCGATAAGCCGTCGGTGTACAGAAAGAGGAAATCGTCTTCTTCCAGAACGAACCGATTGACTTCGAAGACACCTTGATCAAACAGACCAAATGGGACTGTCGATGCGGCGATGGTCTCGACTCGGTCCTGCCGGACGATGAGCGGCGGGCAGTGGCCCAGATTGCAGAGCTCCACCTCACCTCCGGCACCCAAGCGCCCAACCACGAGGGTGGCGTAGGCATTCGCAGGCGTGCTCTCACAGAAGATCCGGTTGGCTCTCCCAATCAGTTCCTCCAGGGGCAGATCGAGGGTGAGGAGCGAGCGAAAGAGCGCATGCAGATGAGAGGTGAGCAGAGATGCCGCGACCCCCTTCCCCGCCACATCGCCGAAGAGGAAGACAAGTGGCTCGTCTGGTCGCAAAGGCTCGATCAGATCCAGATGATCGCCGCTTACCGGGCCCACCGGCTGATACTCGAAGTGGATATCCCAACCGGAGCGACAATAGTCTTGCTCGGGTAGAAGGGCTCCCTGAATGACAGCCGCGGTCTCCAGGTCGTGCTCGAGCGCCCTCGTTTCATCTGCGGAGAGGCACTCCAAGCAGACGCGATGCAGAGGGTTGGCCAGAAGCCTCTCCTCTTCCATCGGCTCGAGGCATTCCTCGCAGATGCCGTAATCGCCCCGATCCAAGCGTCCCAGGGCCGCATCAACCTCGTGTAGGAGTCGATGCAGATGTTGCTCGCCGCGAGCCGGCAGGATGCCCTCCAGTTGGTGCCGGCGCAGCTCCAGTTGTTCCTTCACAACTCCATGATCAGTGATTTGCATCGTAGTACCTCCCTGTCAGGACTGAGTAGCTTCCTTCAGCAGAACGATCTGGCCTGCGTGATACAGGTTGTGCTGTACGAGTCCGTGGAGCATGAGATACTTCGAGATGCCCTTGCCGGGCACGATCTCATCCAGATGTCGATCGTCAAGCGCCACGATCGCGGTCTGCAGTCGGTTCGTTACTCGATCGAGTCGATCGATGGTGGCGGACCAACTCGCAGCACTCTCGTCGATTGCCGCGGACCAGTCCTCCTCTGCTGGCGGATCGACGACGGCCTTCCCGGCCAGGCGTTGCCGGGCGACATCCGTCCAGAGCGCAACGTGAAGAACGATCTCCCAGATGCTGTGAGCCGAGGCGATGGGGTGTTCTGCGGCGGTGGCGGCATCGACATCCCAAAGCACCTCCGACACCGACGGACCGTGCCAGGCATTTCCACTGTGGGCGCGCTCGAGCTGATCAGCAATTCTGTCGACTTCGCTCATGATTCTGCCTTTCTACTCTTTTCTAACTAGCTTAACCATAACACGGGTTAGATTGTACTGATCAATTTATAACCTGTCAAGCCCGCTTATCGGTTATACTGTCCCCATGACGAATGACGAGCCATATCCGTTCGAGCTCAGCGGCGGAGCTCTCTGTCTCGACTTCGCCAACACCGTGGGTGATCGACCGTACAGCCAGAATGACCACCTGCAGAGCTACGCTGATCTGCTGAGCTGGGCTCGCCAAGCCGATCTGGTCGATCGATCACGCCAGATAAGCCTGGCCCATGAGGCCGACAGCCATCCCCGAGTCGCAGCCAGGGTCTTTCGAGAAGCCGTGGATCTCAGGGAGTGCATCTTTCACGTCTTTGCCGCCCTGGCAGACGGTCATCGACCAGCAGCAGCCGATCTCGCCAGGCTAAACGACTCTCTGGCTCCGGTGATGGGTCGTCTGCGGCTCGAAAGCGACGAGGAGGGGATCGACTGGGGCTGGAAGGGACCGGCGACTGCACTGGATCAGATGATCTGGCCCGTCGTGCGGTCCGCCGCAGACCTCCTGACCTCCGAGGAAGGCAAGAGCCTACGGCAGTGCGATTCAGACACGTGCAGCTGGCTCTTTGTCGATCGCAGTCGTACCCGTCGGCGACGCTGGTGTGACATGAAGACCTGCGGCAACCGCGCCAAGGCCCGCCGCCACTACGAGCGCCAGAAACGGCGTCAGCGTTCTGGGTCGTAACTTGGATCCGGACACCTATCCGTCGCCACGAGCTGCGTCTCCTGGCCGAGCTGTGAGCACTTCTTCTTGTTCCACTAATGCGCAGGGCCACGAAAGACGGCGTTGACGAAGAGTAGATTCAGGCCGTCGAGATAGGCGCGATAGTTCGGGTCGGCGGTGAAGCCAATTGCCAGTCCGCGGCCATGTTCTTGCACCATGGCAAGTGGCTTGAAGGCGAGTTGCTCTCGGTTCTCGTTCCATAGGTGGCCGCTGGCAATAAGCTCCTCGGCTTCGACAAAAACGACGGGATTGCGACCCTGGTCCAGGGTGAGCGGCGTGTAGATAGCATTGCCCTGCACAAGCGCATTCACGATGTCGCTCGAACCCGAGGTGAGCCAATGGTCCGTGTCGATCTTGGCTCGGACAAGTACCCCAGCGACCGAGTCGGGGGGTCCCTGCTTGGGCTCGATAGCTTTGCGGTAGTCCTCTTCGGTCCTCAATAGCAGGCCCGGAGGTGCTGACTCGTCCTCTTTCGGATCCCTGACTTCGCTGCCCGGCATGTTCTCGCATCGGGTCGCCAGAAGCTCGCTCGCGGCCAGATAATCCACGGCTCTGCCGACACCGATCAAGGTACCCCCTCTGCGGACCCACTCCTGTAAAGCGCTGGTAGCCGCTTCGTCCAGAACGGATTCATACTGACCCTCGGGCAGGATGAGTACATCGAGTTCGCTGAGGTCGATGGTACCGAGTCGACGGGTGCGGATGGGGGTCACGGGATAGCCAATCTGGCGTTCAAGCATGAAGCGCGTCGCTCCAGCCGAGTAGGATCTCGTCGGGATGTCCCAGGCAAGCGCCACCCTGGGGGGCTTCAGGTAACGGACATTGTTGCTGCCAAAGTTCACTCCCTCTTCGACCCAACCTTTGTCGGTGGCAACGATCTCTGCGCCTGTTTGTTGCGCCAACCGTTCTAGGGAATCATGCAGGGTGTCGGGGTTCTGGTCGACCATGAAGACGAGGGTTCCCCTGGGATAGGTCCTTCCTTCTTGTACAAATTCGCGATCCGAGCCGAGCACGCGCAGGTCCTCCCGCAACGCTCCAGCGAGCAGGCGAGCAGCAGCGGTTGTATTCCAGGGAGCGATATAGGCCAGCTTCGCCTGACCGCCGACGATCGAGGCTTGCTCTACACGATCCTTGCCAGCAGGCTCAAAATCACCGGTGGGAACCGACTCGCAAGCGACGCTCTCCACACCGAACATTCGGGGCAGCGACCACCCGGTCACGTCGTAGATCTGATCAGGTAGATCCTTCTGCCGACGTCGCTCCTGCTCGGCGAGAAAAAAATCGTCCATCGGTACATCCGGATCGAGGACCGTCCGCAGCAATCTCTTGGTCGGCTGCGCCATCTCGACTAAATAGCTCCCGGCCGGAAAGCCTCGCCCACAGCCCTGAAAGTCGCTCCGGGAGCGAGAGACCTCGACGCCATGTTCTCCGAGCACCCCGGCCAGCTTGCGTGCAGCCGCAGTGTTGCCCTCGTTGACCAGGACGTATGCCTTCACCGGTTCACTTCGACCCTCGGCAATTGCGGTCTTGCGAAACTGCCAGAAATCTTCGAGAAACTGTTCACGGTTGCGGGCCGAGGTTTCCGCCGTGGCGATCGAAGCCACGAAGTGGTGTCGGACACCGTCGCGAAAGTGGAGATAGGTGCCGTCTTCGCGACGAAACACGAGGCCGCGGGACGACGCCTGCTCATAGGTGGTGGCAATGCTCCCCTGAAACAGAGGCCAGCTGGCGCCGTACCCCGGATAGAAGGCGTCGAAGATCTCCCGGGTGAAGTAGAGGAATCCGAACTCATCGAACCACTTGGCGTTGTTGCGTCCGTAAGTCTCCAGTGCCTGACGCTGAGCCTTGGTGATATGAGGGTTGTAGGGAACCGCCTCTGGTGCGAAGTAATACGTCGAGTTGCCACCCATCTCATGCAGGTCGACGACGACCTGCGGAAACCACTCCTGTAGCGCGGCGACGTGGCCACGAGTCTCGGGCTGTGTGAGAGCGAGCCAGTCCCGGTTGAGGTCGAAGTAGTAGTGATTCGTCCGCCCGCCGGGCCACGGCTCGTTGCGCTCGGCCGCGACTGGATGAGACATGGGCTCGAGCCCCTCCGCCATCCTGTTGCCATGGACAAATCGATCACGGCCATCGGGGTTCTGTGTGGGCACGATCATGACGAGGGATGCGGCCAGAATCGTGTCGACGGTCTCGTCCTTCCGGGCAGCGAGCAGGTGATAGGCCGTGAACAGGCCCGCGTCCGGAGAGGAGATCTCATTGCCGTGCACCCCATAGGCGAGCCAGGTGATCGATGGCTCGCTAGCGATCAGCGCTCGGGCCGTCTCGTCACTCGTCACTCGGGGATCGGCCAAACGCTGCCGATTTGCACGGATCTCATCGAGCCGCGTCAGGTTGGCCTCCGAGCCCACAACCGCGTACACCAGCGACCTCCCCTCCCAGGAGCGCGCATACTCGAAGATCCGCATCTGGCGCGGTTTAGCCTCGACGAGAGCGTCGAGGTACTTCAAGATCTCGGAGTGCGAGACGATCCGATCGCCTGGCGCATGACCCAGAACTTCTTGAAATGAGGGCACACTCGGGTCGTATTCGACCCCGGGCCACAGGGCGTCCTGACCAGCAATCGCGGGAGCCCAGAGTAGAACGGTGGCACAGCTGAGAGCGATGTTCCGAAACGACATGAGCGTCATCCTCCTACCCGAACGAGATCTCACCGCCCTCTGACGGCACACTGTTTTTGGCTTTGTTGATTCCCCCGCTTGCGCAATGCCAGGTCGCTGGCGGCACCAAGTCTACCGGCTCGGGGCCCAGTTCAGAACACCTTTCCCTCTGGATTCGTGGTTGTCAACTGCGTCCGGGCGGCCAGCTCCCAGCGAACGATTCGACAGAGCAGATTGCCACGACAAGATCCTGCTCGATCTAATGGCACAAAAGCCAAGCGTGACACTGGGACAATACGAGGTTCTCTCCGCGATGGGTGCGGGAGAAATGGGCGAGGTGTACCGAGCCCACGATACGAAGCTCGGTCGCGAGGTAGCGCTCAAGGATCTGCCAAACGAAGTGGCTCGAGATCCCGAGCGCCTGTCCCCAGTCCAAGGTGTCAGCCATGTCCTGAGGTCATACACCCCTGCGCCGGCCGTCGGGTCGGGGACCAGCTGAGACCCACCGAGAGGAGCTAGAATCGGGTTTGTGATCCAGGTGAAACGCAGTGGCTCCGACACACCGCGCGAGGTCGAGGACATCCTGATATCGGCCTATCGTCGGATGACGCCAGCCCAGAAGCTCGCTCGGGTTTTGGATCTCAACCGCACGGTCGCGCTGATGTCGGCCGCACGACTACGGGCCCAATATGGCCCGGCGCTATCCGATGAGGAGCTCGATCGACGCTTGGCTTCTCTCCACCTGGATCGCGAGACGATGATTCGGGTCTTCAACTGGGATCCCAGGAAGAAGGGTTACTGAGATGGAGACGAGTGACGCCCTCGAGGCCGTGCTCGAAGTAACGACCATCCTGGACACCTTGGCGATCCCCTATCTTGTGGGAGGGTCCCTCGCCAGCTCGCTACACGGAGTACCCAGATCCACCGAGGATGCAGATCTCGTTGTCGAGCTCGAGCCCGCGAAGATCGAACCGCTGGTGAAGGCACTCCAGGAGACCTTCTATATCGACGAGGAGAGAGTGCGCGACGCCGTGCGCAGACGTGCATCCTTCAACATCATTCGGCTTACCGGCATCTTCAAAATCGACCTCTTCGTCCTGCCGGACACTCCTGGCTCGCGTCTCGAGATGGAGCGCCGGCAAGTGGTCGATCTTGGCGATCCCGAGAGATCGATCTTTGTCGCCTCCGCTGAGGACACCGTGGTCCAGAAGCTGCACTGGTACCGCTTGGGCCGCGGAATCTCAGAGCGCCAATGGCGTGATGCACTCGGAGTCTTGAGAGTCCAGAAGGGGAGACTGGATCTGGACTATCTCCGAGAGACCGCCGTTCGGTTGGAAGTCGAGGGTCTTCTGGAGCGCGCCCTGAGAGAGGCCGAATGAAGCGGCTGGCCTTGTGCTGGCCCTTGCGTCGCAGTGATCAGAGATCACACCGCGCCGGGGCCCAGTTCAGAACACCTTTCCCTCTGGAATCGTGATCGACTGCCCGACCGGCGGCAAGATGACCGACTCGATCCTGCCCTCGTTCCACTGGACCCAACGCAGAGATGGATCTTCGAGCGGCACATCGCGGCTCGAATGTCATCCCACACCCACCAGGGCAGGATGCCGTATTCCTTGAGCAACCGGGACTGGTGGTGGTAATCGTCCCCAACCCACCCCACCCAGAGGCTCGGCATGCAAAGCAGCACCCCGATAACGGCCGCGTACAGAGCGACCCTGGGGTTGGCAAGGCGTTTCTTCAGATGTTTCACCCAACCCTCGCTGCCTTTAGGATATCGTCTAAGAACTGAACTGGGGAAGGAGGATCCCATGTCTATCGATCGCCGACAGTTTCTCGGCTCTGTGGCGGCTCCAGCTGCTGCCGTGGCGCTTGGCGCTCTACGGCCCGACCGGGTGCTAGCCATCGCTACCGAGCTCTCGCAGGTCGCCGGCACCGCCGAGGAGATCGCCAGCGACTCATCGTTCTGGTTCCGGGCACAAGAGGCCTTCACCGTCGATCGCAGCCTCGTCAATCTCAACAACGGGGGGGTAAGCCCGTCACCGGCGATCGTGCAGAACGCCATGAAGCGCCACCTGGACTACTCCAACACTGCGCCCCCCTACGCCATGTGGAAGATCCTCGAACCTCAACGAGAACCGGTCAGACAACGCCTGGCCCGGGCCTTCGGCTGTCACACCGAAGAGATGGCTCTGACTCGCAACAGCTCTGAGAGCCTGCAGATCTGTCAACTGGGCCTCGATCTGAAATCAGGCGATGAGGTACTGACAACGACCCAGGACTATCCGCGGATGATCACCACCTTCAGACAGCGAGAGCGTCGAGAGGGCATCGTCCTGCGGCAGTTCCCGATTCCCATTCCCAGTGAGGATCCCGAGGAGATCGTGCAGCTCTTCGCCGACAACATCACTCCCCGCACCCGGATGATTCTGATGTGCCACATCATCAACATCACCGGCCAGATCCTGCCCGTCAAGACGGTTGTGCAGATGGCGCGGGAGAGAGGGATTCCGGTAATTGTGGACGGCGCCCACGCCTTTGCGCACTTCACCTTCGATTGCGGTGATCTCGACTGCGACTACTACGCCACCAGTTTGCACAAGTGGCTCTTTGCGCCACATGGCACCGGCTTTCTCTATGTGCGCAGAGAGAAGATCCCCGATCTCTGGCCCCTGATGGCCGCACCCGACACCATGGATGACGACATACGGAAGTACGAAGAGATCGGCACCCACCCGGCCGCCAACTATCTGGCCATCGCCGAGGCTTTGACCTTTCACGAAGGGCTCGGCGCCGAACGCAAACAAGCCCGCCTCACTTTCCTGCGCGATCTCTGGGCGCAGCGGCTCGCCGTGAACGACCGCATTCTCCTGCACACCAGTCTGCGCCCGGGGTTCTCTTGCGGTATCGCCACTGTCCAGATTGACGGAGTGGACTCAGTGGAACTGGCCGACCACCTCTGGAACCAGCATCGGATCCTGGTGGTCGCCATCAAGCATCCCGAGTTCGAGGGCATACGGGTCTCTCCGAGTGTCTACACCACGGAAGAAGAGATCGACCGCTTTGGCGACGCCATGGAAGCGGTGATCAGAGATGGAGTCCCGGCTACTACCTAGCAGGGAGAGCTCGGCCAAGAGAGGTTCGCCTACTCGATGGCGCAACGTAGCGCCGGCGCTTGCATCGGGATGTGGTCGCGACCCACTACCGCCAGCACACGTTCTCCTTCGAGGACCGCCGCCGTCAACACTCGCACCATGTTCTCATCGCGGGTTCGAGCCGACTCCCTGGCAAGCTCGTTGGTGTAGGAACCTCCCGAATCCGCTGAGCTGAAGAAGGGATCGAACCACCCGACGGACGCGTCCCACCAGTTCTTCGGGTAGCTCCAGTAGCTCCAGAAGGCACGATCGAGCTCCTCCATGGTCGTGATGGGATTGGGAATCCCCGGCAGCTCGGACCCGGTGAGGAGGTCTTCGAGCGCCTGTTCCACCTCATCCCTCGACATGCCATGCCGCTCTCGCAGCCGGACGACTTCGCGAAGCAAGAAGAACAGCTGGAGCTGCTCGGGTTGAAAGCGGTCGGCCAGGCGATCCATTTCGTCCTCGGGAGTGGGCTCGAGCGATGCTATGGGAGTGCCGGACTGCTGTGCCAGAAACCGGACAAAACCCGAGACGCCGAACTTCCGAATCGTCGGCTCACGCTCGGCAACGATCTCCGAGTCATGACCCTCGTAGAACACCCGTGTCGGTCGAAATCCCTCGAATTCGCTCTCGATGGTGAAAATCTGGGTATCTGTTGGATTGACGGTGTGCCGCACACCGATATACCGCAGCTCCCCACCACCCCGGCCCCGCAGCTCCAATCGCGTTGGCTGCCCGGGGCGGCCGTAGTCGTAGGAACGGAGCTGCTCGATACAGGAGTCGATTCGGGCTGGCGCTGCTTCAGCTTGCCCGGACAGCGCTGCAGCGAAGATGATCAGCGCGAGATTGACCCGACCTACCCCACAGCCCCAGCTTCGACAGGGGCGCTCGCTCCTTCGAGCACTCCGAGAAGGGCCGCCAGCCAAGCGGGATGAGCCGGCCAGGCAGGCCCGGTCACCAGGTTGCCGTCGACGTGCGCTTCGGGCCAGTCCTTTTCCACGTACTGCCCACCTGCGGCCGTTACCTCGGGCCCACAAGCCGGGTAGGCGGAACATTCCCTGCCCGCCAGGACACCGGCAGCAGCCAGCAACTGCGCGCCATGACAAATAGATGCGATCGGCTTCTCAGCCGAGGCGAAGTGGCGCACCATCTCCAACACGCGCTCGTCGAGTCGGAGATACTCAGGTGCACGTCCGCCAGGTATCACCACTGCGTCGTAGGCGCTGGCGTCGATCTCCGCGAAAGTGGCATTCAGAGCGAAATTGTGACCCGGCTTTTCGGAATAGGTCTGGTCCCCCTCGAAGTCATGCACCGCCGTCTTGATGGTCTCTCCTGATTCCTTGTCGGGACAAACGGCATGCACCGTATGTCCAATCATCTGCAGTGCTTGGAAGGGGACCATGATTTCGTAGTCCTCGCCAAAATCACCCACGATCATGAGGATCTTCTTCGCCATTGCTGTCTCCTTTTTTAGACATTGTGTCACGGGCCACTGCACTCTCGATTCATCCCTGCCCTCGGCTCCCTGCCAATCTGCTTCCATGGACAGGGAAAGTGGACCCGCTCCCCGGTTAATATGTTGCAGTGTCGGACCCCGTCATTATCTCTTCTCTGCTGCTCCTGGTCAGTGGTTCGGCTCTCCTGCTGAGCCTGGCATCCTTCGCTCTGGTTTCGATCCGCGAGCGCGAGCAAAGAGCCACAACGGTCGCCGTCGCTCTTGCAGCGGTGAGCTCACTCCCCTTCTTTCTTGCCACGGTCTTTCCGCCCCACTTGCAGATCACTTTGCTTGGAATTGTCACAGCCGTAGTCCTTGCGGTAGCAGTTGCCTGGTTCCTGCCAATTGGTTCGTCCTGCAAAGAGAGCGGCCGTCCGAACCATCGCGTTGACGAGAGGGACATCATGTTCGCCCGGGCTCGTCTCGTCCCCGGGAGCGAGCAGTTCGATGCCTACTACGGAAGGCGACCGGAAGACCGGGAGAGTGATGATCGCACCCGCGCGTTGCCCGGCTTGCTCTCGCCCGAGACCCCTGCGGCCGAAGCGGTCGCCTTCGGCTCGGCCGAGGCTTCCTTCGCCGTCACCGAGGCTCTGCGCGACGAGGTCGACGGACCGGTAGCACCAGAGCGTCTCGAGCGGTCGCCGTCAGAAATGGCGGCAACTGTAAAGCGCTTTGCACAGCGGCATGGAGCATGCGACGTCGGCATCACCGAGCTCCAGCCATACCACGTCTACAGCCACGTCGGTCGCGGCACTGGTGTCTGGGGTGAACCGATCGAGCTCGATCACCGGTGGGCGATTGCATTTACCGTGGAGATGGATCACGCCACCATGCGCTGCGCTCCCGCCGCCCCGGTTGTGGCGGAGTCGGCCCGGCAGTATGTGGAATCGGCGAAGATTGCCATCCAGCTCGCTGCTCTGATCCGCTCTTTGGGCTATCCGGCACGGGCCCATATCGACGGCAATTACCGCGTCATCGCTCCGCTGGTCGCACAGGATGCCGGACTCGGCGAGATCTTACGCATGGGGATCCTGATGACACCGCGACTGGGCCCACGGGTCAGACTCGGTGTCGTGACAACGGATCTTCCTCTGTCGCCGGATCGACCAGGGGATGACCCTTCAGTCCTCGACTTCTGCAGCGTCTGCAAGAAATGCGCAGAGAACTGCCCGACCGGGTCGATCACCTTTGGCGAGCGCGAGTCCATCGACGGTGGTCTGCGTTGGGCCATCGATGCAGACAGCTGCTTTCGCTACTGGAACGCCTTCGGTACCGATTGTGGCCGCTGCATGACGGTGTGTCCCTACTCTCATCCCGACAGTGCGGTTCACAATCTCGTGCGCTGGGCGATTCGGTCCTCGGGCGCCGCCCGACGAGGTGCTCTCTGGCTCGACGATCTCTTCTACGGGCGACGACCCCAGCCCCTGCCAGCCAGCCGATGTTGAAAGACCCCACCGACAGAGCCGATCACCTGCGCCGCAAGGCCACAGCGGTGTTCCTCGGTGGTGCGGGCCTGGGCAGTGTCGGTCTCATTGCGGCCATCATCGTCTCCACACTGGCGGCGGAGGAGATCTCCCGGGCCGCGACGTGGAGCGGATTGCCCTCCGCCATGTCGATTCTCGGCACCGCGGTGGGGACGACATTGCTGGCCGAAGCCATGCAGCGATGGGGGCGGCGAAACGGTCTGGTGTGCAGCTACTCCTTGGCGGCGCTGGGTGCTGTCGCGGCCATTGCCGCGGTGCTCAAGGGGTCTCTTCCCCTGCTCGTCGTGGCGATGTTCACGATCGGGCTGGGCCGTAGTGGCGACGCCCTGAGCCGCTATCTCGTGGCCGATCTCTACCCTGTTGGCCGTCGCGCGTCGGCGATTGGCTGGATGGTCTGGGTGGGAACGATTGGCGCCGTCCTCGGGCCCAGCTCTCTGGATCCCTCAGGCCGGCTCGCTTTGCACCTGGGCCTGCCACGTCTCTCGGGGCCCTACCTCGTGACCCTGGGCGCCTATGGCCTTGTCGCGATCCTCTACGTCGTCCTTCTCCGCCCCGATCCATCGACCCTGGTGTACAAGGAGAGCCACGCAGACGAGTCGTCCGAGGGAGCTCGGCTCTCTCACCTGCTGCGGAACAGCAGAGTTCGAATCGCCCTCGCAGTGTTGGTGATCGGTCAGACGGTCATGGTGCTCATCATGACCATGACCCCTCTCTATCTGAAGTCGGCTGCGCATGGGCTGGGAACGATCGGGTTTGTGATGAGCTCGCACATCGTTGGCATGTTCCTCTTCTCGCCGTTGACCGGGCGGCTGGTGGACAGACGGGGCCCGTTGCCGGTGATCCTGGTGGGTCAGGTCACCCTGCTCGCCGCAGCGATTTCAGCTCTCCTGGCACCGGTAACGAGCGTCGGCCCGATAGCTTTCGCCCTATTTCTTCTCGGCCTGGGATGGAATCTCGGCTTCGTGGCGGGAAGCGCCTTGCTGAGCTCAGGCCTGGCTCTCCGACATCGAGCTCGCCTGCAGGGAGTCACCGACTCCTTGATCTGGTCATCCGCTGCCCTCGCCAGCGCCAGCTCGGGCCTGGTGCTGGCAGCGCTCGGCTACGGTGCCCTCTGTCTGATCGGCGCCCTGCTGCTGGTGATTCCGGCAGCCGTCATGCTCTGGTACCGCAAGGCACTGGCCAGCCCTGGGAGCCACCTCGGGAATCGAGTTGGCGGAGGCTGATCCCAGCGAAGTCATTCCGCCTCGGACTAGGACAGAATAGTCCTATGGGGACCCTGAATACCAGGTCTACTTCGGTCATGGGCAGGCCTTCTGGCTGGAGCTTTCCTCAGCGGGATGGGAAAAGATCGACATCACTGGCACTAGCTCGCAGCCGGTCAAACCGGGGAACGAGCGCCGGGTCACTTCGCGCCCAAACACCACTGCAAAGGACTTCTGCTAGCGGATACGAACGCTGGTCAGACGGATCGGCTCGGAGGAGAAGTGCTCGATCTCGACCTGGTTTTTCTCCTCATTCCAGACAATATCGACCCCGAGCATGATCTGCCCCTCACCCCTGCCATCGGCGTCGACATTCAGGATAATGAGTGTCACGTTGTAGTCGAGAGTGCGGGAGGAGCGCCATGACTCGGCAAACTCGATCCTCCGGTCGGTTGCCAGGAGGATTTGCTGGCCGCCCTCGGCGGTGGGAATCGATCGCGAGTACCGGAGATCGTAGGAGAGTCTCTGGATCTCGCGGATGGTGCCCACCGACTCCTTGTCGAACAGGGTGTTCGCCAGCTCGCGGTTGAATCGGCCCTGGTTGGCCTTCAAGGCCTCCATCAACGTCGCCCGTTCCTCGGGGGTGCTCCAACGGGTGACCCGGACTTGCAGCCGGGTCTGCCCCCTGGGGCCCACGTTGCTCATGTTCACGGCGATGGCATCGAAGTTCAGCGGCAGACCCTCTTCTTCGGCCGGCAAAGGTCCAGCCAAGAGACCGAGAACAAGGGCCAAACCGAGAGCCGACAAAGTCAGAAAACGACGTCGAGCAACTTGCGTCTTGAACATTCAGTCCCCCTCTTTACCCATATAGCAGTCACCAAATGTAGATACAGCATACACGGACCCGCCGCGCATCACTCCATCTCCAAAGAGTGCAGATCTACCGAGCTTCCGTGGAGCTCGAGTCTCCACCCCCTACGATCCGGAAAGAGCTGCAGCAGTCCCCGGTTCGATTCGGTGGCTTGATCGAAAGCGAATAATACATCGGTGCCTCGCAGATCCGCCGGATTGAGGTTGAACCGGGTAGCTGGATGAATGAGAACCAGGTGCTTGTCGGATTGTGCTTCCAAGGAGGCTCGGATCTCCTCCCGGTTCCGTGACGGAGCGCCAGCGTCCGGTCGGAACGCCGGGATCTGTGCGAGAAACGAGACCACCAGGACTATGGCCACGACGAGGCTCAGACCAGCACCCACAGGACGTTCCCGCCACCGCATCACGGAGAGCGAGCTCAGGACCATCAACGCCACGACCCATAGGGGTGCCGTGAGCGGAGCAGCGTAGTGGGGAAAGAACTGATCGACGAGGAACTGGCTGAGCAGGACCAGTAGGCAGGCCGTGACGAGGGGCCCGGCGCTGCGACCTCGCAGGGCACCGACCCCGAGCAACAGGGGAACCGCCAGGGCCGGGCTGAGAAGGAAGAAGAGGACCAGCCAGACTCTGTACGAGCCCTGGAGGAGTCCCACGCTCCGCCAGGTGGGAACATCACCATCCGTCGCCCTACCTAGATCCAGATGTTGGCTGGGGGCGCCCGGCTGGCGGTTCCAGACGAACTCGCTGTGGGTACTGTAGATCTCCTTGTAGTGAAAGTGCGGCATCATGAGGGCGTCACCCGTGACACGCCAGTTGTAGTAGCCAACCCCCGTCACGATCAGCATCAGAAGCACGCCCACCGGTAGTGCCACCGACAGTAACGCAGGCCGTCGCTGGGGGCCGCTCAACCCAACGAACCAGCGCCCCAGCATCCAGACTGCGGGCAGAGAAAGCAGCACGCCCTCCAACGGACGGCTGTTGGCCAACAACGCTAGCCCGAGAGCCAGCAGGAGAGCGTGCCGTAGCCGAGGCTCCTCCGTCAGTCGCCGCACCGCACCGTAAAGAAGCGCTCCGCCGATCGCCGCCATGGAGCCGCCCCAGTAGCTCTGGTTCCAATAGCTGCCCAGCCCGAGTCGAACCGCCAGCAGCAGGCCACCGAACACTGCCCATCCAGGCGAAACCCAAGCTTGAAAACACCAGGTACAGGCCGCTGCGAGAAGGCCTGCGCTCAGCCACAACCCTACCGCCGGGTGACCTCCGAGGAGCTTGCCCACCGCCAGGATCGAGCCATTCGCCGGCGGGTACTTCGATTGATAGGTCGGACTGCCGATGACGTGCTCCCCCACCAGTGCCGGGTGGGGACTCGCAGGATTCGTGAGCCGGCCCGAGGCGAAAGTGTCTGCCGCCAGCAGGTAGCTCCATTCATCAGAGACCTCAGGGATCGGCGGCCCCTGAATCCAAGTGAGAGCAGCGTTTCCCAATCCGGCTAAGAATCCCACCAGGAGAACCGCTCGGCCAGCTGCAAAGGTCCGGCGTGAAAGGGCATCCAGCAGCTTGCCACTCCACCGTTTGCAGCCGTCGGACCAGA
>Ga0255052_10001204_pt1 | contig 19791 bp, 17 predicted proteins | sample JV7_2_21_MG_FD_188632 | JGI IMG/M metagenome (GOLD analysis project Ga0255052, IMG submission 188632) | Seawater microbial communities from Jervis Inlet, British Columbia, Canada - JV7_2_21 | ecosystem: Environmental > Aquatic > Marine > Inlet | place: Canada: British Columbia | collected... | reverse complement strand
GTTTCCTTCGACTAAATCTATGTCGCCGTCACGGTCGAGATCGCGAAGCACCAGTGCGACTGTCACGTGGGCCCCATTAGAGTCTGACAGTGTCACCGGGTCATTGAAGAATCCTGGATTTGCCAGACCCTGATTGAAGTAGATCTGGGTCGGCAGGCCCGCATTCCCCTCAACGAGGTCGAGGTAACCGTCGCCATCGAGGTCCGCCAGCTCAACGGCAAATGTAATGTTGGCGTTGGTGTGCACTACGTCCCGAGCGACAAATCTCGATTCATCTCCGAACCAGCGGTAGATATGATTGCCGACACCACCTTGGTCGCCGGCAATGATATCGGTATCGCCGTCCCTGTCGATGTCGCCGAAGGCGATGGATCGCGTGTTGAACCGGTCGTTAGTAATGCGAATCTCGTTCGAAAACGACAGCGAGCCTGTCTCCATGAGCATGTTCCGGTACAGCGAATTCAAGCCAGAACCTGCGTTGCCCTCGATGTAGTCGAGGTCGCCGTCCGAATCGACATCGACCAGACCAACCTTCCATGTTTGTCGTATCTGGTTGGTGAACGGCATGCCGGGACCGTAGTTCGACACGCTGAGGTTACCGGTGCCGTCGTTCAGATAGTAGACGCCTTGACCCTGGAAGTTACCGGCAACCAGGTCGAGAGTGCCGTCGCGATTGAGGTCGCCAATGGCCATCCCGCGTGTAATGCTGGCATTGGTTCCGACGTCAATCGGCGCGAGGTCGAACACGCCGTTGTTGTTTTCATAAATCTTGTTCACCTCTCCTGCGGGACCGGAGCCGGAATCGCTTCCTTCACTGCCCACAACGGCGTCGAGGTCTCCGTCGCCGTCGAGATCACCGAGAACGATGTCCCTCGAAGTCTCACCGACTTCGCCCAGCCCCCCAAGAGGAACCCGAGTGACGGGAGCGCCCGTTAGCTCAGTGGCAAGCGCAAACTTCAGCGTGCCGCTGACGGTGTCCCAATCAGCGGTCGTCGATGCGTCTTTCAGTGCGTCGCTCGAAAAATCTTCAGTAAATGGAAACCCGGGTACAGCGGCGACAGCCAGGGACAGCACTGCAATAGCAGACAGCCCGACTATCGAAAGGTTACGTAGACCTTTACGGACGGAGGATGCGAGGATCATGGTTTTTTCCTTATTGTTGGCCGCTTGCGACGTGGCGCAGCCGGTTTATAATTTTACAGTCGATTCTAAGTTTAGCCCTTCAAGTGCTTGAAAAAAACAGTTATTTACTTAATCGCTGTAATTAACTTAATCTGGCCTGAGGGCCGTCGGGAATTCTCGTCGTAAAGTTGCAACAACTGATTCAGCAGCGTTCTAGTAGTCTGTTCTCATTACTTTTTTTTCCAATCTGGATATTATAGCGCTGGCCTCCGAATTGCGACGAATATGATCACAACAAATTGTGTGAACTGCGTCACAGTTTTGGGAATCGCGCCCGTAGCGGGGATATCGGCGTATCTGAGTCAAACGTCGCGAAGCCAGGCGCGCGTCAGATCGTCTGGGGTGCCGATGTCGATCGCGTCGCCGTCTGGGAATCTCAGGCCGTGAATCGTCAGGCCATCATCAATTGCGGCGTTCAGGACATCGGCAACGTAAAGCTCCCGCGAACCCTTTGGTCGATCCTGGCCCTCAACCTGCTGCAGATACCGATGCAGAAATTGTGTGAACCGAGTAGACCAGCTGGCGACGATCCAGGTCCAGCCAACAAATTCGGCACCGGGTTTGGCCATTATTTCAGTAACGATGCCCTGTTCGTCGCAGGACACGATGTCCACCTTTTCGCCGCGATTCGAAGGGACGAGCGCGAGCGCCACGTCCACATCACGGCTGGCTCGGCATGTGATCAACTCGGATACCGCATTGCGAGGCGAGAATATGATGTCCGGAAATACCAACACGACATCGCAGTGCTCTATGAACTCGTAGGCCGCATCGAGCGAGTGCGGGACACTCGGGGACGACTCGGCGACGACGTAAGAAATACAGGCTTTCAACCGGGTGCCATCTCCGAGATAGGCTGGGATGTCCCATTTTCCCGGAGCAATGACCACGTGTTGACATGTTATGTCGCTTTCAACGAGCGACGCGATTGCGTTCTCGATAGCGACTGGCGTACTTTCGCCGTTTGTCGATTCTCCAGAGAGGTTCAGGGGCAGCAACTCCTTACTGAAAGGGAGCTTGCCCAGCCGCGACCCGGTACCCGCGGCCGGAAGCAGGCCCACGACTGGTCTGTTAGAGACATTCATAATTTGCGCCTGACTGGCGGGAATGTGGCAATGCACTTTGACGTCCATAACAGAAATTCGACGTCGGTCCGGAACCGAATGAGAGGTTTGTCATTGTCGGCACAACGATCACTACTCTATGATAGGGAAAATAACACGCAAACAGTTGTTCGGCATGGGGGCAAACGGTGTCCCCGCCGTCCTTCGTGTGCGCGAAACCCCATTTTAGAACCATAAAGCGAGACAAGTAATGCAAGCCGTAATATTAGCTGGCGGATTGGGCACGCGACTATCTGAAGAAACAACGATCAAGCCGAAACCGATGGTCGAAATTGGCGGCCGGCCGGTTCTTTGGCACATCATGAAAATCTACTCGGCACAGGGATTCAATGAGTTCATCATCTGTTGTGGCTACAAGGGTTACATGATCAAGGAGTATTTCGCGAACTACTACCTGCACGTTTCGAATGTCACGTTTGATGTTAGTAACAACAGCATGACCGTACACGAAAACCGGGCGGAGCCCTGGAAAGTTACGCTTGTGAATACCGGCGATCAGAGCGGCACCGGGGGACGGCTCTTGTATCTTCGGGAATTCCTGGAAGGTGGTACGTTTATGATGACCTACGGCGACGGGGTCGCGAACGTGGATCTCGCGAAGCTGCTTGAGTTCCACAGAAGCCAGGATACCAAGGCAACATTGACAGCTGTGCAGCCGCCGGGCCGTTTTGGTGCGTTCAAGCTCAGTGAGGATAAATCCCGTATCGAGCATTTTCGTGAGAAACCGCGGGGGGATGGTGCCTGGGTCAATGGCGGGTTCTTCGCGCTCGAGCCTGCCGTGCTCGAATATGTAGAGAACGAAGGAATCTTCTGGGAAGCTGAGCCCCTGAGCAGACTTGCGGAGGACGGCGAACTGTCGGCATACAAGCACGATGCGTTTTGGTATGCCATGGATACGCTGCGAGACCGAAACGTACTCGACGAAATGTGGAACAGGGGCGAGGCCCCATGGAAGATCTGGGACTAGAGTCTCATGAGATTTTCGGAAACTGAATTGTCGGGCGTCTACCTGATCGAACTCGAGCTGTCCGAAGACGAACGTGGCTCATTCGCCCGGTCTTATTGCGGGGATGAGTTTGCCGAGGCCGGCATAGACTTCTCCATTGCGCAGGCAAATATTTCCTTCAATAATTTCGCGGGCACGATAAGAGGAATGCACTACCAGGAGCGCCCATTTGAAGAGTCAAAGGTCGTTCGCTGCACACGCGGAACCATTTTTGACGTGGTGTTGGACCTCCGACCTGAATCGAACACGTATTGTCAGTGGTTTGGTGTCGGACTCGACTCTGAGAACAGATCAGCCTTGCTAGTTCCTGCAGGATGCGCACACGGGTTCCAGACTTTGTCGGATTCGACGGAAGTCCACTATTTGATGTCGGAGTCCTACAGACCTGATGCTGCAGCAGGCATCAGATTTGACGATCCTGTGTTTGGCGTCGAGTGGCCGATGACTGTATCGTCGATTTCCGATCGTGACCGGCACTGGCCCGATTTCCGCCCGTAACTGAATGACAAGGCATCTGAAAGCATGAGTGCTCCCGAATCTGCAGACATCTGCGAAGACAATGTTGCCGTTATCGAGCCGGAGTCAGGTTGGCGCATACTCGATACCAAGGAGTTGGCGCATTATCGTGACCTCTTCTTTTTCCTGGTCTTCAGGGATATCAAGGTCCTGTATGCCCAGACGGTGCTCGGTTTTTCCTGGGCCATACTGAATCCACTGATACAGGTTGTGGTCTTTACAATTATCTTTGGACGAGTGGCAGGGATTGAGACGGACGGTATTCCCTACGCGCTTTTCTCGACCGTTGCGATTGTGCCCTGGACCTATATGTCCAATGCCATGTCAACCGGCAGTACCAGCCTTGTAACTGGCCAGGCAATGCTGGGGAAAATCTACTTTCCGCGAATCATATTCCCCGTTACGCCGATCCTGGCGAAACTCGTCGATTTTGCGATTTCAATCGTGCTAATCATCGCAGTGATGATCTATTACGGGGTTTGGCCTAGCGTAAACTTGTTACTTCTGCCGCTATTCGTGCTGATGATGATAGCTGTACCGCTAGGCATAAGTTTGTGGCTGTCTGCGCTCGCTATTCGCTACAGGGACGTAAAATTCGCAATGCCGTTCGTCATTCGCATGCTGATCTATTCGGCGCCCATTGTATACACGGCCACCGCGATTCCCGAGTCATGGCGCTTCGTCTATTCCCTCAATCCGATTGTCGGAGTAATCGAAGGATATCGTGCGTGCCTGCTTGGCACCGAGATCCCCTGGCAGTTCATCTTGCCGGGCATTTTTACGTCTACGGTGCTTGTGTTTGGCGGACTCCTGTACTTCCATCGCAAGGAAAAGGTGTTTGTTGATGTCATCTGATGCCTTGACTGCAAACAGGATTGCACCGTGAAAGCAGACACTGCGATCGTCGTCGAAAATCTGTCGAAGCTCTACCGGCTCGGCGTGGAGCAGCAGTCGCGCGATAACCTCGCGACGTCGATGGCGTCCTTTTTTCGAAATCCATTGAGCAATTATCGAAAGTATCGGTCGCTGCACGATTTCCGCGACGTCGATATTGCAAATCTCGAGAGAGGTTCGGAGTCGGGGTCGCGAGAGGACATCCTCTGGGCGGTCAGAGATATTTCCTTCGAGGTTCCGCGTGGCCAGATTCTGGGTATCGTCGGCCGCAACGGGGCAGGCAAGTCGACATTGCTGAAGATTCTCTCTCGCATTACGGCACCAACCACGGGGCGTGCGCTGATTCGAGGAAGAGTAGGAAGCCTGCTCGAGGTAGGTACCGGATTTCACCAGGAGCTTTCGGGCAGAGAGAACATCTACCTGAACGGGACCATCCTGGGTTTGCGTAAAAGGGAAGTCGACAAATTGTTTGACGAGATCGTCGATTTCGCAGGAGTGGAGCAGTTTCTCGATACCCCCGTGAAACGATACTCGAGCGGCATGAAAGTGCGGCTGGGCTTCGCCGTCGCGGCACACCTCAATCCGGAGGTGTTGATTGTCGATGAAGTGCTGGCTGTTGGTGATGCAGAATTCAAGCGTAAGTGCCTCGGAAAGATGGAGTCGATCGGCGAGGAGGGCAGAACGATATTGTTTGTATCGCACAACATGCCGCAAGTGACCCGCCTCTGTAATCGGGTCATCATGATGGAGAAAGGCGAGATCGCCAGAGATGGCGCGCCGCACCAAGTTGTCGAGGCCTACCTAAGCGCGGGACAGCATCGCGTCGCAATGCGCGAGTGGACGAATCTAGAGGATGCCCCGGGCGGCGAAATAGCCAGGCTGCGTTCTGTCAGTGTGCGCAACGAGCGAGATGAGATCGCGGATTCCTTCGATATTCGAAAGCCGATTACGGTGCAGGTCGAGTACGACTGTCTGCAGTCCGGGTTCGTGCTCTTGCCGGCGTTTAGCCTGTGCAATGAGGAAGCGCAGATAATTTTTTCCTCGGCCGACATCGAGCCGAAATGGGCCGGCAGGGAACGCGCGCCGGGCCGCTATGTTGCACGAATCACAATACCGGGAAATTTTCTCGCCGAAGGAACAATGTTAATCAATACCGCGGTCTGGCAGTGGGAGCCGATACGAAAGATCGAGTATCACGTCCCGGAGGCTGTGGCGTTCCAGGTAATCGATACTCTGGAGGGCGACTCAGCCCGAGGCAAGTACCAGGGCGACCTCGCAGGTGTTGTCAGGCCGAAGCTCGACTGGCAAACCGAATTCACTGGATGATTGAGGGAGTGCAAAGATGAGCGGTGAAAGGTGTCGGGTCTGTGACGCCGAACTGGAGCATGTATTCGTCGATCTGGGGATGTCGCCGATCGCCAATGACTACGTTCCTGCCGAAGAGGCCAATGCAATGGAGCCATTCTATCCGTTGCGCGTCTATGTGTGTGGCCGGTGCTGGCTCGTCCAGCTGCCTGCGGCGCAATCTGCCGACAATATTTTTCGCGATGACTATGCGTATTTCTCGTCGGTATCCCAAAGCTGGTTGGAGCATGCCCGCAACTATGTCGAGAAGGTTATCGAGCGCTTCGGGATAGGTCCTGAGCAGTCGGTCGTGGAAATCGCGAGTAACGACGGTTACCTGCTGCAATATTTCAAGGCTCACAGTGTGCCGGTCCTCGGGATCGAGCCGTGCGGCAATGTTGCAATGGCCGCAGAGAATATCGGCGTACCCACGATCACGCGTTTCTTCGGCCGCGAACTGGCGTCGCAGTTGGCGGAGGAGAAGAACAAGCCCGATCTCATCGTCGGCAATAATGTCCTTGCACACGTTCCCGATCTCCGGGATTTTGTCGGCGGCTTGAAGATACTTCTGGCCGACGATGGTGTGATTACGATGGAGTTTCCACATCTTGTCAGGCTGATCGAACTGAACCAGTTCGATACGATCTATCATGAGCACTTCTCTTACTTTTCATTGCACGCTGTTCTAAACGTATTCGAGATCCATGGACTCCGGATTTTCGATGTCGACGAACTGGGCACCCACGGGGGGTCACTCCGGATCTACGCTTGTCACGAAGACGACGAGCGCGAAGCCACGGGTGACGCCGTCGGTGAACTTTTTGAGAGAGAACGGCAAGCGGGCATCGGCGAACTCGAGATTTATAAAGACTTCGAAAAGAAGGTGCATCGTACGAAGCGTGAGCTGCTGAAATTCCTGATATCGGCAAGAGAGGCCGGCAAAAGCGTCGTCGGGTACGGTGCGCCTGCCAAGGGAAACACGTTACTAAACTATTGTGGTGTCGGAACTGACTTTCTCGACTACACTGTGGACAGGGCACCCAGCAAGCAAGGGACCCTGCTGCCTGGGACACGGATTCCCGTGTACGAGCCTGACAGGATTCTCGAAACGCAACCCGATTACGTGCTAATACTGCCCTGGAATATAAAAGATGAAATCATGGCAGGCATGTCGGTAGTCCGAAAATGGGGCGGACAATTCGTTGTCCCGATTCCAGAGGTCCGGCTCCTCGACTGATGTGACGACTGATCGAGACATATTGGCGAAACTGCTCGGCTCCGGTTCCGGGGATGAGATGTATTCGCTTGTCGAGGAGCTCTACCCGATATGCCGCAGCATCACGGGCAACGGCGTGCGTGCGACGCTGAACCGGATTGGGGACGTTGTACCCCTGCAGCGCCACGAGGTGCCATCCGGTACATCCGTATTCGACTGGACCATACCCCGGGAATGGAATATCCGAGAGGCGTGGATCAAAGGCCCCGATGGCGAGACGATCGTGGACATCGCACGCCACAATCTGCATGTCGTGAATTACAGTGTTCCCGTGCACGAAAACTACAGCCTCGAAGAATTGCAGCCGCGCTTACACACACTCCCGGACCGCCCGAACTGGATTCCGTACCGAACGAGTTATTACGATGAGACCTGGGGATTTTGCCTTTCGCACAAGCAGTTCGAGGCTCTGCCGCAGGGCAGCTACGAGGTCTTTATCGATTCGACGCTGGACGACGGTTCGCTGTCGTATGCTGAGTGCCTGATCGAAGGCGAAACTGACGACGAGGTCCTGCTGTCAGCGCACGTCTGTCACCCGTCCCTTGCCAATGACAATCTTTCCGGCATTTCTCTTTTGACACGGTTGGGGGCGGCGCTCGCCGCCGTCACGACCCGATACACTTACCGGCTCATCTTCGCGCCTGGAACAATCGGCTCAATCGCCTGGCTGGCGCGCAACAAGGACAGGGCATCCCGGATCAAACACGGTTTGATCGTGTCCTGCGTCGGAGACCCCGGAGGCCCGACCTACAAGCGAAGCCGTCGCGGAGACGCCGATATAGACCGGGCCGTGGAATGCGTTTTCTCCGGCTCGGCCCCAACGGCCGTCATTGAGGATTTTTCGCCTTACGGTTACGACGAGCGGCAGTATTGTTCGGCTGGCTTCGACCTTCCGGTCGGCTTGTTCGAGCGGAGCAAATACGGCACATTCCCCGAGTACCATACCTCGGCTGACAATCTCGATTTCGTCGACCCGCGGAGCTTGGAAGAGTCATACGCTCTCGTCGCCCGCATCATAGAGATCATCGAAACTGACTGGTCGCCGAAAAGCACGGCGCCGTACTGCGAGCCACAGCTCGGCAAACGCGGCTTGTACGAGGCGATGGGTGGCGACAACGAGCGCGTCGATCGGCAAATGGCGATGCTGTGGGTGTTGAACCAGGCCGACGGCAGTCACTCGCTACTGGATATCGCCGAGAGGTCCGGAATTTCCTATTCGCTGATTCGCGAAGTCAGCGATCTTCTGGCTGACAAAGACCTGCTCAGGCGTTAGATTGCCGTCGCGCCACCTCCGGCACAATAACATCCGCCACGAACCGGTCGTAATGCTCGGCGAATTTTTCGCGAGTGTGATTGCTGCGCGCAAGCTGCCAGGCGGATTTGGCCCGATCTCGGAGCTTTCCGGCAGGCATATTCGAAATCGCGATCACGGCTTCACGTATAGCTTCCACGCTCGCTGATTTCAATATCAGCCCGGAGTCGCCGATGTTGACGCTGGCCTCACGCGTCACTACCGGCAGCATGCCAGCGTGCATGCAAGTGATTACACTGCCGCCTCCGCCCTCTGAGCAACTCGGATAGATCGTGGCTACGGTCCCCCGTCTCAACTTCGTGAACTCTTCCCCGGTAACGTCGATCCAGCCTATAGTCTTAATGTTTGACGTATGGAACATCTGTCTGTCAAATGCCTTGAGGAAGCGAGGCTCCTGATCGGTCGGGCCGCAGATCAAGAGCTCCAGGTCCGGGAGTTCCGTGAATGCGTCAATGACCAGGTCGAGACCCTTGTGCGCGAACCCGCCGCTGCCGAACCAGAGGAATTTGGCTCTGCAGGCGTCAAAATCCTTGTCATCCTGCCAGTCAAACTGTCGAACCGAGGAAAGCGGAATGCGGTGAATAGGTTTCCCTGCAAAACCGTACGAATCGGCCGTAAACGAGTTTCCGAGCACACACCCTATATCTGCAACTTCAATCGCCCAATTGTCCTCGACCATTCGGTTGCTACGCAGCGAAATACCGTGCCGGTCGCGGATACGTCGCAGACGTTGTAACGCATTCGCATTGTGTGTGAGAAAGTGCGCGGTATCGAGGTGTGCAATTTTCAGGCATTCGGGCGACAGGTGTTTCGCCAGTCTTTCCAGGTTAGTGCGTGCTGAAACGAGCACATCGTATGGTTTTTCCGGTACGAAATGGTCGTCGGCAAAGTGGACGACATCGACGGCAAAGCCTGCCTCGGCGAAACTCGTTGCCATTTGTCGACACTCCCAGTAGTGGGTATGGGATGCTGACACGTCATCGTCGGCACTGAGAACATCGTCCGGAATATAGGAGATCAATGCATTTCCCAGGCACTCGCCCTTTGGGGGAAGCGTAGCGGCGATTCCTTTGTGGATGCCGTCGCCATGCCGGGGCCGGCGCTTGATCTCGAGGCCAGCGAAGCGAAGCAGTCGATTAATCAGTCGCAGCATCGGTGGGGTGTTTCTTATTCGCGATCAGCAGTCGCCGGAGTTTGCGGCGAATCCTGGTTATGGGCCCCGGTGGTGGAGCATTCGCTGTCTCCGGGTCGAATGGCACTCTGAGATAGTTCACAGGAAAAAACGCACCTGCGCAAGGTTGCTGCTGGCGCTCGAGAGGACCCTGTATGAAACTCTCACTGGGAAACCAGGCATAGTCATCCGGCCAGGTCCAGGCGTTATTCCGAAAGTACGTATCAGCAATTTGTTTGGCGCGATCACGGTCAACCGGCATAGTGTAGTACGAATTATCGAATACTTGCATGTACGACTGCATTAGCATGCTGCTCTTATTGCTCACATAACTGCCGTACCAGACGGTCGAGTTCGTGCTTCGTGCGAGCTGAGTTGTTATCCGGTGAATCTGGACATGATCTTCATGGCCATATTCGCCCCAGGGGTTGTGCGTGAAAACGTTGCTTGCACCCTGAATATGCGTATCCAGCGCGGCCCTGACTCGAAGGCCCTGGTCCTGGTATAGACATTCATGCTCCGGGTCGCTAGTCAGACGCAATCCAAATTCGGTCTCTTCCGGCTCCGGCCAGGCGCTCCTATTGTGGGATCTTGTCTGGGCGAGGTTCAGTAGCGTGATCCGGTCTCTGAATTCATGCTCATCGATGCCGCGTTGTCGTGACTTTCCGAGTTCCGGCGAGTGCCCGGCATCCAGAAAAACGATAATGATTTTGTCAATCTCGTTGAGTATGGAGCTAAACCAAAGCACCTCGTCGTCTGGATGTGCAACGACTAGAACCGATTTATTCAGTGCGCTCTCTGGCAATTTCATTCTTATTCCGTCAGCGTTGCCCCACGCCGAAGCTGGCAAATTGGCCTTGGCATGCTCCGATTTGCGATTTTCGCTCAATGCTGCAAGATATCCACCTGTCTGGCAGTACTTTCTAGCATACAAAAGCGATCAGGCGATTTGTAACGTACCGATTGGCGATGAGCAAAAGCGATCTACACGACATAACCGAGGACGGGACATACCTGGTGACCGGAGCCTCCGGCTTCATCGGGCACGCAGTGTGCGCGAGACTTCTCGAGCTCGGGGCCACAGTCTGCGGCGTGTCTCGTCGCGAAGTTGACTTCGATTCCACGAAATGGACACATGTCGGTGTCGATCTTACAAACGCCGACGCCGTTGATAATTTGTTTGCAGACATCCGGCCGAGATTCGTGATCCACCTGGCAAGTTGCGTTACGGGAAAGCGAGAGATCGAGTGGATTCGGCAGACATTTGCCGACAACCTGCAATGTGCAGTCAATGTGCTTGTCGCCGCGCAGAGTCACGGTGTAGTGAAATCCGTCCTGGCCGGTTCGCTCGAGGAACCTGATAGCGGCGATACCCAACCGGTTGCGGCGTCCCCATATGCAGCCTCTAAATTGTGCGCCAGCACCTACGCGCGGACGATGCATGCGCTTTATGGAATTAATACGGCAGTAGCGAGAATTTTCATGGTCTACGGTCCCGGCCAGCAGGACCTGATGAAGCTTGTTCCTTACGTCTGCATCTCAGCTGCAAGGGGCGAAGCGCCCAACCTGATGAGCGGAAGTCGCCCCGTAGACTGGATTTATGTCGACGATGTCGTAGATGGGCTGATCCGGATGGCGCACGCAGGGCCGGACGATGGGTCCTATGTTGATCTGGGTTCAGGTGAACTGGTTACTACTGGCGAAATCGCGGAGAAAATCTGCTCTCTCGCAGGTACAAATGTCGCACCGCGTTTCGGCGTTGTGCCGGATCGACCGATGGAACAGGTCCGGACAGCCGATGCGGTGGCAACACGGTTGATGTTGGGGTGGTTCCCGTCTACGGATCTCGAGACCGGACTCAGGAATACATTCGAATGGTATCGGCATGTCGCGGCGGAACAAGATGCGGCCCGGACCAGTAGCTCTTAAGCAGTCGGTCGGATAGTATGAAGTCAGCGATTTTGGAGACGTGATCAAAAGATACCTACGTAAACTCGAGCGCAAGATTGCACGCAGGCTCGGGCTTTTGATCCGAAACATGGATGAGGAACTCGATCGCCTCAGTTTGCCTGCATTCGCGAACAAGCCTGCCAACTTGCATTTCTCTACACCGCGCCGGATATCGAATCCCACTTGTATATGGATAGGTGACGACGTATCGCTTGGTCCGGGATGCCTGTTGAGCGCGACGCGTAAATACCCTGGCAAATTCATGCAGGGATCTCCTGACGTCAAGGTCCAGGAATTCGAGCCGGTCATCAAGATCGGAAACCGTGTATCGGCAACGGGTTACCTGACAATCGGTGCCGTGCAGTCAGTCGAAATCTGCGACGATGTACTCCTGGCTTCGCATATTTTTGTCGGTGACAACCAGCACGGACACTCAGTCGTCGAGCTTCCATTCAAGTATCAGAGACTGGAGAAAATCTCTCCGGTCAAGATCGGGGCGGGGTGCTGGATTGGTGAGCAAGTCGTAATTATGCCCGGCGTCTCCATCGGAAAGATGTCAATTGTCGGTGCAAACAGCGTCGTGACCGAGTCGGTTCCACCGCGTTCCATCGTCGTTGGTAGTCCGGCCAGAATCGTCAGGCACTGGGACAGTGACGCCGCGGCATGGCGCAAACCGGTGCCCGATGACGAATGAGATTTATGTTAATTGTTGCAATCGGATAAGCGGACTGCAGGAGCGTTGCACCCGGCGCCGACAAACGCCCTCAAAGCGGTTGCGTCAAAGCGGGCCTGAAGTCGTGTCAGTTGCGGCAAGTATGTGATATATACGAATCGCCTCTTCGGCTGATATAGAGACACAAAAGAATACTATGGCCGCTGGTTCCGTCCCACCCGACAAGCTAATACTCGGAATATCCGCGTTTTATCATGACGCGGCGGCGGCTTTGCTGGCTGATGGCAAGATACTTGCGGCTGCGCAGGAAGAGCGCTTTTCCAGGAAGAAGCATGATGCCTCATTTCCGGCAAATGCCATCGGATACTGCCTCGATGAAGCCGGCGTCGGCCTCAAAGACGTTGGCTCCATCGTTTTCTACGACAAGCCGCTGGTCAAATTCGAGAGATTGCTCGAGACATACTTGAGCTATGCGCCGAACGGTATTCGCTCGTTCATTGCCGCGATGCCCGTCTGGCTAAAGGAGAAACTCTATCTCAAGAGCACGCTCAAGCGAGAACTCGCGGCGATCGCGGAATGCAAGACCAGCGAACTCCCGGAACTTCTGTTCGCCGAGCATCACCAGTCGCATGCGGCATCAGCGTTCTTTTTCAGCCCGTTCGATGAAGCAGCGGTGCTCTGCCTGGACGGCGTTGGCGAATGGGCCACGACCACGGCCTGGCATGGGTCCGGCAACCATCTCGAATCACTGTGGGAGATCGATTTTCCCCATTCACTCGGCTTGTTGTACTCCGCGTTCACATACTTCACGGGATTTCGCGTCAATTCCGGCGAATACAAGTTGATGGGCCTTGCGCCCTACGGAGTGCCCAGTTATGTCGACCTGATCAAGGACGAAATCGTCGATATCAAGGATGACGGAACGTTCGTTCTCGACATGCAGTACTTCGATTACTGCACGGGCCTCACAATGACCAATGACCGCTTCGCCAAGTTGTTCGGCAGGCCGGCCAGGGCGCCCGAGACGGAACTCACTCAGGATGATATGGACATTGCTGCCTCGATACAGAAAGTCACCGAGGAAATCGTGATGCGGCTTGCGGTCACGTTGCAGGAGGAGACGGGTTCCAGGAATCTCTGCCTTGCCGGCGGCGTTGCGCTGAACTGTGTCGCCAATGGAATATTGTTGCGGGACGGACCCTTCGACAAAGTCTGGATACAGCCTGCGGCCGGCGATGCCGGTGGCGCGATCGGCAGTGCCGCGGTCGCCTGGCACGAGAGAGCCGGCTCCGAGCGGCGTGTCAACGGCGCGGACCTGATGCACGGAGCGTATCTCGGTCCACGATATGCCAATGAACAGATAAAGTCGGATCTCGATCGACTCGGCGCTGTGTACGGGGAGATACCAGACGACGAGTTGTTCTCCCGACTCGCGAAATTGCTGGATGACGGTAACGTAATCGGCTGGTTCCAGGGACGAATGGAATTCGGACCACGCGCGCTGGGTGGTCGATCGATCGTCGGCGATCCGCGCAATACCGAAATGCAGACGGTAATGAACGTCAAGATCAAATACCGGGAGTCGTTCCGGCCCTTTGCGCCATCCGTTCTGGAGGACCGGGTCTCCGATTACTTCGAACTCGGTGAGCCCAGCCCTTACATGTTGCTTGTCGCCCCGGTCAAAGAGAATCTGAGATTGCAGATGACGGACGAGCAACAGGACCTGTTCGGAATTGCGAAACTCAACGTGCCCAGGTCACAGATCCCGGCAGTTACCCACGTGGACTATTCGGCACGGGTCCAGTCAGTTAACGAAACGACCAATCCCCGTTATTACCGCCTCCTCAAAGCGTTCGAGTCCAGAACCGGCTGCGGCGTCCTCGTGAACACGTCGTTCAACGTACGTGGTGAGCCAATAGTATGCACGCCTGAAGATGCGTATCGTTGCTTCATGAGAACGGAAATGGACTACCTGGTGGTGGAAAACGTCTTCCTGGACAAGCGCGAGCAGCCGCACTGGGACGACGACGAATCGTGGAAAGAAGAGTTTGAGCTGGACTGATGTCGTTGACGAAAGTTACAGAACCGAACAAAAAGATCCTGCGTGAGTTCGGATTCGTGATGGCTGCGGCCATCGCGGGCGTTTTCGGCTTGTTATTGCCGTTTCTCTTTGACCGCGCCTGGCCGGTCTGGCCATGGCCAGTGGCATTGGTATTTCTGATCGTCGGCGTGCTATTTCCACAGGGACTAAAGCACGTCTACGTGTGGTGGATGCGCTTCGGGATGTTGCTCGGCCGAATCACCACGCCGCTGCTGCTTGGGGTATTATTCTACCTGGTGATAACGCCGATAGGCCTTGTTCGTCGATTGTTCGGTGGCGACTCAATGCACAAGGCAACCGATGGCGACAGCTATCGGATTCGGAGCCAGCAGCCGGACAATGAGCATATGGAGAGGCCATTCTAATGTTGGACTTGATGAAAGATCTGTGGGACTTCATGCGCATCAGAAAGAAATTCTGGCTGTCGCCGATCATTATCATCATGGTGTTACTCGGCGCACTCCTGGTTGTTGCACAGGGTTCCGCAATTGCGCCTTTTATCTACACACTATTTTGATTACGCGTCGTCCGGATACCTCATGGCGCCCGGGTTTCCACGTAGCCGTCACGGCTGATTCAAATGATGGTCCTCCCAGTAGGCCAGGCTAAGGAGCGGCCACAAGCCCCTGGCGTGATCTTCCTCGCCTGACAGATGACGATCGTAAAGCGCACGAAGTACAGGACGGTTAATTGCCTGGCCAAGGAAGTCTTGTCGCCCGAGTACGAGGTCCTCGAATTGCTCGCGTAGCGGCCCACGCAGCCACTGCGACATCGGAGCTTCGAAACCACGCTTCGTTCGAGACTGATGCCTGACATGCCTGGCAAGGCTGTCCCGGAGCGGTTGTTTGCCGACCTTGCTGTCGAGTGACAAGCAACTCTTCCAGTCCACCCTGGCGGCCGTCTCGATGACCTCCATGTCGAGCAGGGGCACGCGTACCTCCTGCGAGAAGTGCATGCTGGCCCGATCCACCTTCAGCAGAACCATCGTCAGGTGGTACTGGAATTCGTTTGCCCTCAGCCATTGTGCGGTTTCGCCCTGGTCGAAACCGGAATACTCGTAGCCGTCGAAACGGTCGTCGTCGACTGGCCGACCCGGAAAGACACGCTCGAACCAACCGGCTTTCAGGCACGTGTGACGCAGCAAATACCAGTCGCCGATGGACTTCATGTGAAGGCTGCCAGCTTTGCCGCGACCGATTGCCTGTCGAAGTAGCGATCGAATGCGCCGGCCGACATACGGCACGCGGAAGTCGCGCGAACGCCGGATCAACTCGCCCGATCGCTCCGGGTAGCCCCAGAACAATTCATCGCCGCCGTCTCCCGAAAGCATCACTGTGAATTCGTTGCTGGAGAACTTCGACACCAGCATCGTCGGAAAAATCGAATAATCGCCGAACGGCTCGGTCGATGCCTCGATAACCTCGGGCAACATCGCAAGCGCATGTTCCGGCGTAATTCTTTCCGTGACCTGCGCCACCCCCAGTTCGGCGGCATAAATCCCGGCATCGAAGCTTTCGTCAGTCTCGGAATCACCGGTCGCAATCGTGTAGGTCCGCATATCCGGATGCCCGGCCTCCACCATCTTCGCGACGACAAGCGGAGAGTCGATTCCACCGGACAGGAACGCGCCAACAGGGACGTCGCTGACGAGTTGCCTGCGTACGGCATTGGTCACCGCGGTGTCCACGGCCTCGAGCGCCTCAGGACCAAATAGATCCGGATCCGCAGGAAAAGGGAATTGCCAGTAACGGCCAACCTGGCGTTCTCCGTTGTTCGAAACCCTGACCCATGTCCCGGGTTCGACCATGGACGTATCTTCGAGAATCGCGAGCGGTGCTGGTATGTACCCGAATCTCAGGTACAGCCTGAGAGCGTCCCGATCGATGCCATGGTCCCGGCGCCATGGGTGGCGCAGCAACAGGTTGAACTGTGAGCCGAAGACTACGCCACGCTTGTCCGTCATCAGGTAAAGCGGCTTTATGCCAGCGTGGTCACGAGCGAGCAACAGGGTCCTGTCGCTCGTATCGTAGAAAGCGATCGTGAAAATTCCATTGAGCCGTGCAAGCGCGTCCGTACCCCAGCGCGCCAGCGCAGTAAGCAGAACCTCTGTATCGCCGGTGGAACGAAATGTCTCACCGTGCGATTCGAGATCTTTGCGCAATTCGCGAAAATTGTAGATCTCGCCATTGAATACCAGTACATATCTGCCAGATGAATGTACCATTGGCTGGTGGCCTCTTTGACTGAGGTCCAGAATCGCGAGACGCCGAAACGCGAGCGTACAGGAGCCGTCCTCGTCCCACAGACCGGAGTCATCCGGCCCACGACGCTGCATGAGTTCGCTCAATCGAGCCCAGTCCGCGCTCGACGGGCCGGAGTCAAAACGAAGTTCGCCGGCTATACCGCACATATATTGTTAATAAGACACCGAATTAGGTGACAATCCGATTAGTTTAGTGACCCAAATCATTTGACCTCGACAATCCCGAAGCCACCGGCAGTGAAGCGAACAAGGCGAAGATGACGCAAAAAGTTACGATCGCGATCCCAACCTACAACAGGGCGCAGCGATTCCTGCGACCCGCAATCGAGTGCGCACTGGCACAGGATTGGGACAACCTCGAGATCATTGTCTCTGACAATTGTTCCACTGACAACACGGCCGAGGTTGTCAGGTCATACACCGATCCCCGTATTCGCTACATCAGGCAGACATCAAATATCGGCGCAAACAACAATTTCAATTCCTGCGTCGAGAACGCCCACGGTGACTATTTTCTGCTGTTTCACGATGATGACGCGATCGATGGCGACCTGGTTTCCGCGTGCATGAAGGCCGCGCAGGGCCGCTCGGATTTCGGCTTGATCCGTGCGGGCACCCGCCTGATCGATGGCGATGGAAATCTTATCAGAGAGATACCGAACCGGGCCGCCGGCCTCGATTACAATGACTTTTTTCGCGGATGGATGCGGGACCGGTACACCTCATACGTATGCAGCACCTTGTTCAATACGAGAATGCTCAGGGAGATCGGCGGATTCCAGTCCAGGCACGGCCTTTTCCAGGACCTGATCGCGGTCGCCAAACTCATCGCACGCGGTGGCCGTTGCGATGTTGAAGACGTCAAAGCGTCATTCCGGAGACATGACGAAAACTACGGCAATGCGATGGAGCTCAAGGCCTGGTGTGAAGACGGCAGGCAGTTGGCGGATACTATCGGTGCCGAGGCGCCATCCGAAAATGACGCCCTGTACAATGAGTCGATGAGATATCTTTGCACGAGGGTCTACGGATACGCGCGCCGCTTCCTTCCGGGACGACTGGACAGGTTCAGGGCGTACAGGATGATCGACGCTGAGTTCGGTCATTGCTATCCGCTGAGCAAGTACATTCTTGACCGGACAGTCATGCGGCACTACCGCGATGCCAGGCGATTGGCCCGCCGCACGGCAAAGCAAATCATTGGCAGACAATCGGCAATGTCAACCTGACCATCCCTGGTGACGCAGGACATGAGAATCGCCTACTTCGTGGACAGGTTTCCGCAGATTTCCGAGACATTCGTTCTCGGTCAGATTTGCGGAATGATCGACAAGGGGCACGAGGTCACTATTTTTGCGGACTATCTCGTCCAGGCCGACGTGCAGCATGCGATCATCGCCGATTACGAATTGCTCGACAAAGCTAAGGTGCTGCCCGCGATCACGCCGACGTTTGTCCAGAGGCTCCCGACGGCTTTCGCCGCACTCACGTCGGCATTCAAGGCGGGCCAATTGCGCGTTGTCGTTCGGAGTCTGAACAGTGCGCGATACGGCAGGGACGCCACGAATCTGAAGGTTCTATTGCGAGCGGCGCCACATTTCGGCAGCCGAGGCTACGACATACTGCATTGTCAGTTCGGACAACTCGGCGTCTGGGTGCAGAGGCTGAGAGAGTGCGGAGTACTTCCCGGGGCCCTGGTCACCTCATTCCGGGGCACCGATGCGATGAAGTTTGCGACGCAGGACCCGGACAAGTTCGCCAGGCTCTTCGCGGGAGGAGACAGGTTCCTGCCGGTAAGTCATGCAGTCAGGCGCCGCCTTGTAGAACTCAGTTGTCGCGAAGACAAGATCACTGTCCTGCGGTCCGGGGTCGACCTGGAAATATTTCAACCGAGAGCAGATTGCAGCCTTCATAATCCCGTACGGTTGCTAAGTGTTGCGAGACTGGCGCCGATCAAGGGCCTCGAGTATGCGTTGGAGGCCACGAAGCTGCTCCTCGAAGCCGGATACCGAGTCGAATATCGGCTGCTGGGAGACGGACCGCTTACTGCGTCGTTGCAGGGCCTCGTCAAGACGATGCAACTCGACGAACACGTGGTCTTCGAAGGTAGAGTCGAGTCTCGGCGAGTTGTCGAAGCACTAAACGGCGCCGATATCCTGCTGGCGCCGAGCATAACTGGTGACGGCGGTGAGCAGGAGGGTCTGCCTAACAGCCTGAAGGAGGCGATGGCGATCGGCGTGCCGGCGATAGGAACAAACACGGGCGGGATCCCGGAGCTTATCGAAGATGGTGTCAACGGTTTCATTGTCGACGAGAAAGACGCCTCGGCCATCGCAGAACGGATCAAGTCGCTCCTCGGGAATTGGGACGCGATGGGGGAGATCGTCGCCAATGGCCGCAGAACCATTGAGCAGCAATACGACCTGCGACAATTGAACGGCGACCTCGAGCAGATTTACCTGGAAACGGCCCAATGCAAGTACTGACGATCCAAAAGAAACTGCTCTTCTGGTTCGCCCTGGCATTCATCACGCTGCTGTTTGCAGAGGCAGCCGCGTACATCGGCCTGGCCGTACTGGAAAATGGTATTGCCGGCAAGAGACTCGCTTATCAGCCCGCTGATTCGCTGTCCGACAATCACCGCGAAATCCTCAGCCGTCTGCTGATCGAGGAGCCTGGTTACACCGAGTACAGCGCCGATCTTGGCTGGGCGGTAAAAGCAAATGCGGAGTCCGCAGTGCATCACCCGCGCGGCCGGTCCGAGTATCGATACAAGTCGAACAGTCAAGGCATACGGGCGGAGTCGGACTATTCGGAATTACCGGATCCGTCACGCACACGGATCGCAACATTCGGCGACTCCTTTACCCACGGCGATGAAGTCGGTAATGGTGATACATGGCAGAGTCAGATTATGCGCCTGGACGATCGTCTAGAGGTGATGAACTTCGGCGTAGGCGGTTTCGGTCTCGACCAGGC
>Ga0255052_10001203_pt1 | contig 19798 bp, 13 predicted proteins | sample JV7_2_21_MG_FD_188632 | JGI IMG/M metagenome (GOLD analysis project Ga0255052, IMG submission 188632) | Seawater microbial communities from Jervis Inlet, British Columbia, Canada - JV7_2_21 | ecosystem: Environmental > Aquatic > Marine > Inlet | place: Canada: British Columbia | collected... | reverse complement strand
AGGGTAGAGCAAGGCAAGTTGCGCTCACATCTACTAATATCCATTCTGCAAAACCCTTGTTAGAACTCACAGCGGCATTTAGTATAATCGCTCCTATGAGTCTATCTCAAGACATAAAGCACAAAACCATCGAACTGGGTTTCGATCCTTTAGGCGTAACCGATGCGGCGCCGATAGACGCCGAGCAGGCGAAGGCTTTTGCCGAGTGGTTGGAGTCCGGCTTTGCAGGTGATATGGATTACATGCACCGGAACCTGCAAAAGCGCCTCAGCCCGGCCAGGCTCTTGCAAGGCGCTCAATCGGTCATTGTCGTGGGCCTGAACTATACGCCGCCGAAGCTGAGAGCGGGACATCCCGGAGCGGCGGCGCCGACCGGCAGGGTGGCCAACTACGCTCTGTATGAAGATTATCATCAATTTGTCAAAGAACGGCTGTGCGATCTGGTCGCTTTTGTGGACTTGCTCGTCGATACCGAATTCAAGTTCAAAATTTGCGTTGACTCGGTGCCCTTGGCCGAGCGGGCGTTGGCCGTCCGAGCGGGGCTGGGCTTTATCGGCAAGAACCACATGCTGATAAATCCCGAACTCGGCTGCCAGATATTCCTGGGCGAGATCGTCACCAGCTTGAAGGTGGAACCGGACGGACCGATCGCAGCCGATTGTTCCAACTGCCGCAGGTGCATCGAGGCCTGCCCCACAGACGCCTTGAGGGGCGACGGGCAATTCGACGCCGGCAGGTGCATCAATTATCTGACGATAGAGCACAAAGGCCCGATCCCGCCGGAGCTGGGGGAGAAAATAGGCGAGCGGCTCTTCGGCTGTGACGAATGCGTCCTTGCCTGCCCTTATCAAAAAGACGCACCGGCCTGCACCAACGAGCAGTTCAAATTTCACGGCGACAGAGCGAATCTCGACCTGCGCGAGATTCTGAATATGGACGGCGAATCGTTCGGCGCCAGATTCGCCGATTCCCCGATCAAGCGTATAGGCCTCGAAGGCCTGCAGAGAAACGCCCGAATCTGTCTTGCCAACGTAGCGCTGAAATAGGAGCAGAGGAGGTGTTGAAAAAGTCCCCCGTTGACGTTTGAGATTGCCGCGCGATTTTGGGAATCGCAATGACACTGGAATACCTTTCTTGTCATTGCGAGCACCTGGCCGGATTCTCAGGAGGCATGCAAAACAAAAACGCCCGACATGTCATTGCGAAGGAGCGAAGCGACTGTGGCAATCTCAACCCTTACGCCACAAAAACCGTCTATTCTCTCAGGAGGAGCGCAGCAAGCCTGCCCCCGCGAAGGCGGGGGAAGCAATCTCACCTTTTTCAACAGCCCCGCAGACCCGTGTGCCTGCCTGGGCAACCATCCCGGCCCGCCGGGGTCCCTACGTCTACGCCTTCATGTGTTGCTTGCAGATCTTCTCCAGCAATTTCTGGGTCTGTGACATTATTTGACTGTCAATGTGACTGAGCCTCGTCGGGTTGGCCAACTGATATGGCTCGTCCCAAGTGCAATTCGGCAGGGTCGGCCATAAAATCCTTGCTTTGGGTGCAATCCTTGGTTAATATACCGCGAAAATGGGAAATTTGGCGGTTGATGGACGGTTGGACCGTATGGAAGAATCACCAGGGATGGGCCGGACATCAGACTTTCCTGAGAAATTCAAGACAAAATAGATATGGGTAGGTAGTTTCTGTAGGACAGATAAGGAGAATAAAGTTATGGCAGTAACGATTTATTACAAAGAAGATGCTCCGATCGACGCGTTGAAGGGCAAGAAGGTGGCGGTCATAGGCTACGGCAGCCAGGGCCATGCACACAGCCTGAATCTGCGCGATAGCGGTATAGAGGTGGCGGTGGCGGAGTTAGAGGGGACGGACAATTATGCACTCGCGGTCGAGCATGGTCTGGCGCCGACCGACATTAAGCAGGCTTGTGAGGGCGCGACGCTGATTGTCGTGACGCTGCCAGATGAGATTCAGGCGAAAGTTTACGCCGCTCAGATTGCGCCCAACCTCGCGGCGGGCCAGACGCTCGGTTTTTGCCACGGGTTCAATATTCACTTCAAGTACATCGAGCCGCCCAAGGACATCAATGTCGTGATGATCGCTCCCAAGGGGCCCGGACATCTGGTTCGCAGCGAGTTCGAGAAAGGCGGCGGGGTGCCGTGCCTTATCGCTGTCGAGCAGGACGCGACCGGCGATGCCAAGCAGATCGCCCTTGCCTGGGCCAATGGAATCGGCGGCGCCAGGGCGGGCGTTATCGAGACGACGTACAAGGAAGAGACCGAGACGGACCTTTTCGGCGAGCAGGTGGTTCTGTGCGGCGGTCTTACGGCGCTGATCAAGGCCAGTTTCGAGACGCTGGTCGAAGCCGGGTATCAGCCCGAGATTGCGTATTTCGAGTGCATGCACGAAGTCAAGCTGATCGTGGACCTGATGTATCAGGGCGGGATGAGCTATATGAGGTACAGCATATCCAACACAGCCGAGTACGGCGACTTGACCCGTGGGCCGAGGATTATTACCGATCAGACCAAGGCCGAGATGAAGAAGATCCTGGCCGAGGTCACGTCGGGCGAGTTCGCCAAAGAATGGGTTCAGGAGTACAAGTCGGGACACAAGAACTTCGATGCGCTGTACGAGAAAGACCACGACTGCCAGTTGGAAACTGTCGGCAGAAAACTGCGCAAGATGATGAAATGGATTGATTCGAAAGAAGCTTAGGCTTTCGAATACGTAGGATGGGCAGGTTTTCTGCCCATGCGGTCTGGGTCGCATTATGTTTACAGCATGGGCAAACGAGTTGCCCATCCTACTTTCAAGGTGATTTAAGAGAAACCTCGATGCGGCGAAGAAGGTCGGGTCAATTTGTGGTTGCTGCTTGCCGATGTTCTGCGCGAATGTCGAAAGCATCAAGCCGCCAATCGGTGGTTTTCTTGTATGGTCTGGCCGTCTTACTCCTGTGCGGCTTCACAGGGGGTTGCTCCTCCTGGTTTTCGCAAGCCGGGGAGGAGCAGCCTTCCTTTGAGGGTATGCTTTCTGCGCCCTACGACAGAGCGAAGTTGAAGAAGAGCCTTACTCTTGATGTGCTTGGCAAGATCCATAGGTCGCAGGGTGAGCTTATGCCGTATTTTATGGGAGCCGAGCTGCTCAGTCAGAGCGATAATGTTATTGCTTCTTCGGGACAGAGTGAGGATGGCCGGAGAATATGGTTTAATATGGTCGCATTCCACGAATTCAGGCTATATGTGATCCGCAAGTATTTCTTCGTGGCCGACGACACGGGCCCGACTCTGCGGGGCAAGTCCAGGCGGGGGCTGAGGTTTGACTGCGCGATGGTTTTGCCTGACGAGCTGCTCGAGAAATCATACGCAGATGACAGCGCAAGGCAGATCGCCGTACTCAAGTACATCCTGGAGAACCTCCGCAAGGACATAAATCAGCTTGGCGCCGGCGCCGGGGCGACAGGGCGCAATGACAAGACGCTCACCGTCTGCGGGATGCTCATGAATCAGACGTTCGAGATGATTCTGCGCAGACTTGACAGCTCGCCTGCGATGGTGGGGGGGCTGAGCCAGGCAGACGGTGTCCAGTTCGATCACATCACGTTCGACAAGGGGAAAGTCCGGATGGTTGCCGGGGGTGACACCGTTGCGGTCAAGATCCTCTTCGGTGTTTTAGCGCCGCCCGAACAATAATCAATTGAAAAGAGTGGGTCTGTAAGCCGAGTCCTGTATCCCGCCGGTAACGGCGGGCGGCGGCCATTTATCTTGACCGACTGTTGCCAGCCGGCTCTGCCTCATCGACAAGCGACCTACCCGCTGGCGGAGCGGCAGGCTTGCCGCTCACACTCGGGCCGAGTAACCAGCTGCTTGGTCTTGCAGGCGGTGGGGTTTACCCTGCCGGCATCGTCACCGACGCCGCGGTGCGCTCTTACCGCACCATTTCACCATTGCCTGTTCCCCGACGAGTCGGGGCCATCGGCTGTGTATTTTCTGCGGCACTTTCCCGCGGGTCGCCCCGGGTGGCCGTTAGCCACCACCGTGCCCTGTCCTGCTCGGACTTTCCTCCGGTTTCTAAAGAAACCAGCGACCGCCCAACCCACTCTTTTCGATTGATTATTTTGCCACCGGCTGCAGGCCATTATACCATGAATCATGTTCAAGTGGAGCTTTTGAATTTTTCCATCATTATTGCCTGCATCTTTCTGGTTACCTGCGAGCGGTCATGCCCCTCGGTCAGCCGTTGAGGTCGGAAGCTCATAAAGTTCATTGTGTTGTCATTTCAATGTGTTCCTTGAAGTGCTCGTCGTCGGTGTCGGGGAAATCTCTTCTGAAGTGGACGCCCCGGCTTTCCCGGCGCTTCTGGGCCGATTGGGCCATAAGCAGGGAAACGGTGAGCATGTTTTGACATTCCCAGCCTTCGGGCGAATCGAAGACTTTGTCCATTACGTACCTTTGCCAAAACCGGATAATTTCTTGCGCTTCGGCGAGCGGTTGATTAGATCGGGTGATGCCGACGTTTCGCCACATCAGGGCTCGAAGCGAGTTTCTTACGTCATCGGTATCCAGACGCGTGCGGTCCGAATGCGGGATTTGGTATTTTATCAGCGGGTGCCTGAGATGAGCGGCGGTTGCCTTTGTGCTTTGGGAAACGGCCCGGCCGGCCATCTTGCCGAACACCAATCCTTCGAGCAGCGAGTTGCTGCCGAGTCGATTCGCGCCGTGCAGCCCGGTGGAAGCCACTTCGCCGCAGGCGTAAAGACTGTCGATGTTCGTCATGCCCGATGTGTCGGTCTTTACCCCGCCGATCATGTAATGCGCGCTCGGCCGCACCGGTATCAGGTCTTTGGTGATGTCTATGTCGAAACTGCCGAGAAGCTCGTTAATGAAGGGGAATCTCTTCGCAAAATATGCCTTATCGAAGTGCCTGACATCGAGGTGAACGTTAGTTGACTCGGTTTTTCGCATCAGGGACAAGATAGCTCGACTCACGACGTCGCGCGGCGCAAGCTCGGCGGCTTCGTGGTAGTCTTTCATGAACTGCCGGCCCTTGTTGTCTACCAGGATGGCCCCTTCGCCTCGAAGAGTCTCTGTGATCAGGGCCCTTGTCGCGCCGGCGATATAGAGCGTGGTCGGATGAAACTGTACGAATTCCAAATCTCTCAGCACCACCCCGGCTCGGTACGCCATGGCAATGCCGTCGCCCGTCGCCACTTCGGGGTTCGTAGTCTCGCGATAGAGCCGGCCGGCTCCTCCGGTTGCCAGGATCGTTCTCGCGGCCCAGATTATTTGCGACTCGCCCCGGCTGTTGCGCCCGATGATTCCCATGCACTTGTTCTGGTTGCTCGTGAGCAAGTCGATGACGAAGAAGTTCTCCAATATCCTTATTTTCGAGTTCTGCCTGACTTTCTCTATCAGTGCTTCGGCAATTATCCGCCCGGTTTCGTCGCCGTGAGCATGGGCTACGCGAGGATGGCTGTGGCCGCCTTCGAGGGTGGTGGCGATCCGGCTGCCGGACAGATCGAACTCGGTATCCCAACCGAGCAGTTGATCTATCAATTCCGGCCCCTGGCGCACGACCATCTCGACCACTTCTTCGTCACACATCCCGCAACCGGTCTTGAGCGTATCGGCTGTGTGTGCTTCGAACGAATCTGTTTCGTCAATCGCCGAGGCGATCCCGCCCTGGGCTTTGAATGTGTTGCTGTCTTTCACGTTGCTTTTGCAGACAACAATGACGTTGCGATGCTCGGCCGTTTCGAGGGCGGCGCGAAGACCGGCGATTCCGGTCCCGATTACCAGACAATCGGCAAAGAGTTGGGATGAAGAGATAGAGTCAATATCGACAAGATAGCGTCTGAATTCCAATTTATCGCTCATGACGCTATTTTCAGCCATCAATTGCCAATTGTCAATTGCAAAGCGAACTCAAAACCGATAGATTGCTCAGGTGAAGATTTTGAGCCTAAGATGAGAAGACATTCAGTGGGGATGGATTGCCTTGGATATTGATTTAACGAGTTGGATTGTGGTTGCCCTGTGTGCGATGCTGGTGGGGATTGCCAAGACCGGGATTCCCGGAATTGGAATCTTGGTCGTGCCTATGATGGCCATGGTGCTGCCTGCGCGAAAATCCACCGGGATATTGCTTGGCATTCTGATTCTGGCCGATCTATTTGCCATCCTGTACCACCGGCGCAATGCCAGGTGGAGCCACGTGATCCGGCTGCTGCCGGCGGCTTTTGCAGGCATTGTCGCTGGATTTTTCGGTTTGAGATACGTCGATGACCAGCAGCTCAAGCCGATTATTGGAGCAATTGTGCTCGTGATGCTGGGCGTCAATTACTGGCGCACCAGGGCCGGCGGCGAAGATGCCCCGATCCCGGCACAATGGTGGTTTGCCGCCGGGCTTGGATTCATAGCGGGAGTCACTACGATGATGGCCAATGCCGCCGGGCCGATAATGATTATTTATCTTCTTGCAATGCGGCTGCCCAAGATAGAATTTGTGGGAACGGGAGCATGGTTCTTCTTTATTGTCAACTGGCTCAAAGTCCCGCTCAGTGCAAAGCTGGAACTAATGACAATAGAGTCCGTCAAGTTTGACTTGATGATGCTGCCGTTCATCGCAGTTGGCGCAGTCGCGGGGATATTCTTTCTAAAGCGAATCCCACAAAAGGCGTTTTCCAGTGTTGTGCAGATATTGGCGGTCGCCGCGGTGATCAAGCTCCTGTTTTGATTGGATGTCACAGAATAGACGGAGCACAAAAAGTTCGCTGAATCTTGGCCAAAGAGAGACTATTACAACCATGTGCGGGCAAGAGAAGAAAGATAGATTCTGCACCAACCTACAGCGGATGCTCGACAGGGATCTGGTGGGGCGTGATATAACCGATCCTCGGGTATTGGCTGCGATGGCTGAGGTTCCGCGGGAGGAATTTGTGACGGACTCGCATCGATCGCAGGCTTACTCTGACGGTCCGCTACCCATCGGGATGGGTCAGACGATTTCTCAGCCGTATATTGTCGCCCTGATGACTCAGGAGCTGAGGGTCGATCGAGAATGCGAGGTCCTGGAGATCGGTACGGGCAGTGGATTTCAGACGGCGGTCCTGAGCAAGCTGGCAAAGAAAGTCTATACGATAGAGAGATTCGGCGAGCTGGCCGAGTCGGCACAGGCGGTCCTGGGCAGATTGGACGTCAGAAACGTCGAGTTCCATATTGGTGACGGCAGTTGCGGGTGGCCGGCGTCGAAGTTGCCGCCGTCGGGATGTTTCGACAGGATCATGGTTACCGCTGCGGTTCCGAGCATTCCCGAGCCGTTAATCGGGCAGCTTGTCGAGGCCGGCTTTGTAGTCGTCCCTGTGGGCCACGGTGGATCGCAACGACTGATGAGATGTGAAAGAAAGGCGGGCGAGCTCGATGAGAAAAGAATCTGTGACGTTCGGTTTGTCAAGCTGTTTGGCAAACACGGTTTCGAGCAATGACGCAAGGAAGCGGTGATGACAGAGGTAAATGAGAGATCGCAACCAGGCTTCAATTTGTCGATGCCGGTCCAGTATGTCAAAGGCGTCGGGCCGGCGAGGGCCAAGACCTTTGCCCAGTTGGGGGTCGAGACCGTAGGGGATTTGCTGGAGTATTTTCCGCGCGACTGGAACTTCCTGCCGGAGCCGACGAAGATAGGCCAGTTACAGCCCAACGAAAAAATCACCATCATCGGTATGATCGAGTCGACGGATTACCAGAGCTATCGCAGGCACCCGATGTTCGAAGCCCTGATCAGTGACGACACGGGGGTGTGCAGGATTCTCTGGTTTCACGGCGGATTTCTTCGCGATCAGTTGGAGCCGGGCCAGATCATCATGGTCTCTGGCAAGGTGACGCAGTACAAACATCAGTTGCAATTGACGAATCCGAAGTTTCTCGTACTCGACGCCGAACATGAGCTATCGCCCGAACATTTCAGCGGTGGAGTTTATCCAGCCTGCAAAGGGCTGAGCAGCAGACAGATCAAGAAGATAATCAGCCGTGTGCATGAGGCAGCCGATCAGCTTGTGCCGGAATTCTATGACAAGCCATTTCTCAAACAGGCAAATCTTATCAGCCGAAAAGACGCGTTTGTCTGGATACATATGCCGCCTGACGAGAAGAAATTGGCCAAGGCAAAGCGCAGACTAAAATATGACGAGTTGTTTCTGATGCAGTTGGGGCTGGCTCTTCGCCGACACAAAGTTCAGCATTTCTCCGCGGCTGGCGAGTGCACGTGCACCGACGAAATCGACAGCAGAATAAGAAGGCGTTTTGGGTTCCTGCTCACCGAGGACCAGAACGATTGCATTGCTGAGATTTCCGCTGATATGGGTAGGCAGCAACCGATGAATCGCCTGTTGCAGGGTGACGTCGGCTCGGGCAAGACGGTCGTTGCGCTGTACGCCGCCTTGCTGGCGGTTGCCAACAAGATGCAGGTGGCGATCATGGCGCCGACGGAGATTCTGGCCGGCCAGCATTCTCTGAGCATCGAAAGATATCTGAAGAAAAGTAACGTTGAGAGGATCCTGATAACGGGTGGCTTGGCGGGAAAGAGGAGAAGCGAAGTCCTGGACAAAATAAAGTCCGGTGGGATTGACATCGTGGTCGGAACCGTTGCGCTGTTGCAGGCCGATATAGAGTTTCAGAATCTTGGCCTGGTTGTAATTGACGAGCAGCATAAGTTCGGAGTTCACCAGCGAGCACAGTTGCGCAAGCAAGCCACGCCGCATTGCCTTGTTATGACCGCTACGCCCATCCCGCGAACGCTGGCGATGACCGCTTTCGGAGATTTGGACGTTTCTATCATCAGGCACTCGCCTCCGGGCAGAGGCGCCGTTGTCACGCGCTGGGTCGACCGCCGGCATCGGCAGAAGGCATATGAGTTCATCCGCGAACGGCTCAAGGCCAAGAAGCAGGCGTATTTTGTCTATCCCCGGATCACTACAGTCGAGCAGGCCGGTGACGTCAAGGCTGCGAGAGATGAGTGGAAGTATCTTTCCGGCAAAGTTTTTTCAGAGTTCACCGTTGAACTGTTGCACGGACAAATGCCTTCTGCGAGAAAACAACAAATCATGTCGGAGTTTCGAAAGGGCAAAATCGACGTGCTCGTATCGACTGTTGTTGTGGAAGTTGGTCTCGATGTTCCGAACGCAACGATAATGGTCATAGAAGGCGCCGATAGATTCGGGCTGGCTCAGTTGCATCAGTTGCGAGGACGCGTCGGAAGGTCGGAGGCAAAATCATACTGTCTGCTGTTCGCTGAGACCGAGAATGAGACGGCCACGAGCAGGCTGGAGATAATGACCCGAAGCAACGACGGTTTTGAGATAGCCGAGCACGATTTGCGACTGCGGGGGCCCGGGGAGATGTTCAGCACGCGGCAGCACGGGCTGCCCGATCTGAAGATTGCGAATATCGTGGACGATTTCGATCTGTTGGTCACCGCCAGAAGAAATGCGTTCGAGCTGGTCTCACAGGATCCGATGCTGGTCAAGGCCGAGCACAAAAATATCCGCCGGGCGCTGCTGGCCAAGTTCGGCGATGCGCTTGGATTGGCCGATGTCGCCTGAAGAATTTTGCGGTTTTCGATTTGCGATCTTGGGTTTTGCCCTTACAATCATCGGTCGAAGTCCGGCGATCGAAAATTGATTTATGCAAGTAAACTGCACAAATAAGCGCTTGGAGAAGGCCCTGGTCGGTGCTAATGCCTTGACGGCGGCGCTGGTTGTTGCGTCTCTGGTTTTGCTCTTCGGTTTCCACGAGCCGCTGCTGCCGGCCTGGATTTTGTTCAGCGTCCATGTCGCTTTACTTTGTGTCTTCATTGCTGAGAAAATAATCCGGCTGTTCAATGCCGTCTCGAAAGCCGAATTCTGGCGGTCAAACTGGTTCGAGGTTCCCCTTTTGCTCGGGCTTGCAGTAGCTGTATTCGGATCCTTCTACTGGTTTGTCCCGGCCAGTACCGAAACGGGGGTGATTCGCCATTCAGCAGTGGGCATCTATCTCGTTCTGCAGGTCGTCGCAAAGCTCTGCAGGACCAGTGTGAATCTGGCGGCGTCGGGCAAGAACCCCACGCGAACTCTCGTCGCGAGTTTTCTCGTGCTGATAATCTCCGGCGCCGGATTGCTGATGCTGCCCACAGCATCGGCTCAGGGAAAGAGCAGCCTCAGTCTTGTCGATGCACTGTTTACCGCGACCAGCGCGACGTGTGTGACCGGCCTGATCGTTAAAGATACGGGCGAAGATTTCAGCTCGATCGGGCAGGTAATCATCCTGACACTTATCCAGCTCGGCGGCCTGGGGATAGTAGTGTTCGGGGCAGTCTTTGCGCTACTTCTGGGCCAGGCATTGAGCGTGCGCGAATCGGTGGCGATGCAGGATCTGCTTAGCGCCCGGACGCTGAGCAGAATCGGCAACATGATTGTTTTCATCTTTGTCGGTACGTTTATCATCGAGACTGTCGGCGCCATTGGCCTGTTCGGCATGTGGTCGGGGGAAAAGCAGAGCACGTGGTTCTTCAGCGTCTTTCATTCGGTCAGCGCCTTTTGCAATGCGGGTTTCAGTCTGCGCAGCGACAGTTTCATCGCATACAACCGGAGCTGGCAGATCTACGGGGTGATCTGTCCTCTGATAATCCTGGGAGGGCTCGGTTTTGGCGTGCTCTACGACCTGGTCAACATCGTGACCGATCGGATCAAACGATTCTTCAAAAAGTGGTTTAACAAGCAGTACAGGTTCTCGATGGAAGCGCCGAAAAGGATGCGGCTTCAGACCAAGATCGTCCTTAGCATAAGTGTGTCCCTCATAGTTCTGGGAATGTTGGCTATCCTTTTGTTCGAGCGCTATGCGAGCCCGGGCGCCTCTGCCGGAAACACCGGCATGCTCGACGCTTTGTTCCAGTCGATTACAGCCAGGACGGCAGGTTTCAACACGGTCGATATCTCGGCGATGTCACCTTCGAGCAGGTTCATTTTGATTCTGCTGATGTTCATCGGAGGTTCGCCCGGCTCGACCGCAGGCGGGATCAAGACCGTGACGTTGGCGGTGGTGATAATGACCGCTGTCGCTGCCCTGCGAAAGCGTCAGGAGGTCGAGATGTTCCATCGCTCGGTCAGGATAGTTGTTGTCGGCAGGGCCATCACGGTTACGCTGCTTTTCGCTGCCGTTCTGTTCGTTGTGACGCTGGCCCTGAGCGTAAGCGAGAATTCCAAGTTGGTGGCGCTCGGCTTCGACATGTCGGATATTGCCTTCGAGGCGGCCTCCGCTCTCGGGACGGTTGGCCTGACAACCGGAGTAACGCCTTTTTTGACAACTGCCGGAAAAGTGATTATCATTGCCGCGATGCTGATAGGCAGACTGGGGCCTCTGACGTTGTTGGCGGCGCTGACGTTCAACCTGAGGCCGGCAAAGTATAGTTATCCGGATGAGGCGATAATTGTCGGATAATGAATGCAAATATCAAATATCAAGATATCGGAGAGTCGTTGCCGCAGGGCGGCAGCTCCACAATCTTGATCCTTGATTTTTGGACTTTGATTCTATAGGAGTCATCATGAAACGGTTTGCAGTTATAGGACTGGGGCGGTTCGGCAGGAAGCTGGCAATCGCCCTGGCGATGAGCGGGGCCGAGGTCGTCGCTATCGACAAGAACCGAGAGGTGATAGAGCTACTTGCCGACCAGGTGAGCCACGCCGTAAGGCTCGACAGCACCGATGAAGAGGCGCTCAAGGCGCAGGGTGTCGATAAAGTCGATGTCGCCATCATCGGCATAGGGCAGGGGACCGGCCGGGGTTTTGAATCTGCGATTTTGACGGTTGTCAATCTGCGGCAAATGGGCGTCAACCGGATATACGCGCGCGCGGAGGACTTGATTGCAGGCGAGGTTTTCTCAAAGGTCGGAGCTACCGAGGTGATCTACCCTGAAATCGAATCGGCCCAACGATGGGCCTATAAACTTATCGCACCGCAGATCGGGGAAAAAATTGATTTTGCTGAAGGCTACAGCCTGGCTCGAATAAAAGCCCCGGCGAGTTTCGATGGCAGGACGGTTATGGATCTGCAACTCCGGCAGAAATACAACGTCAATCTTATCCTGATCAAGCGGGGCGAGCACAGCAAGCAAAAGAAGGACGAGAAGGGCAGGATCATCAATGTCCCCATGCCCAGCACGATAATCTACGAGGACGATATCCTGATGGTCGCCGGCTCCGACCACGACCTCGTGAAGCTGCCGCAGGAGTAGATCATGACATGAGAAATGGATCAGTTATTTGTGCGCGGTTCCTAAGGTTGATCTTGGGTTGAAACAGTTTGGGGTCTGGTCATCTACTGTGGGGAAAACGAACTTCACAACCTCATATTGAAAGTCACGACTTTTGTCCAGGTATGTCGTCGTATAATTCGAAGATTATACTGGCGGATCAGGATGCGCCACGTCCAAAGAAAGATAAAGGCTGAGAACAAGCCCGGCCGTACCACCAGCTCACTTAGTGATCGCTGAGAGTCTGATATCCCAGAATTTACAGATCATGTGGAACAGTTCCAGGTCGTCGCCAATGTTGTAGAAAGATTTCAGAAAGGCAATATCTTCGTTCGGCAAATTCTTAAAGCGGCGATGGAACGCCTCTTCTGTTTTGTCGGTGCCGTCGAACCATCTCATGGTGCTCCACATACGGCTCTGTTGTTCGGACTTGGATTGATTGATTTCTGCGGCGTACTGCGTTGCCTCTGATACGGTTGGTTCGTGAGGTGTTTGCTGCGATCGGTTGAGTTTTGTTTTCATACGGCTGTCCCCTTTCCCTTGCGAGATATTCATCCTGAAGTCTGCTGCCCAGGGCGGCCATTTTCCCAGTCACCAAAATGGCCTGCGACATAGAAAACATCGGCCTGTCGCGGGCATCACTTTAACGCAATGCGCGCCGAATCTATGCTTATCGGGAAATTCTCTTACGACGGCAGCGCCGATGGCAGGAAACTGACCATTGGGCACCTCTAATAATTCATTTTGACTGCAAACGGCTGCAATCGATTTTGGCGGCGTTGAAAGATCAAAATGCGTCCTCGATGGTGAATAGCGCCATCTCCGGGTATCTTGATCTTCCGCCTTGCCAGAATCGATCTCGCTCGTTTTCGTCTGAAAAGCAATTATTAGAGGCACCCCGTTGTTTCAGCTCTTTCGATGCTCTCTGAGGGCATCGAGAAGTCTGTTCATGTCTGCGGGCACCGGGGCCTCGAATCGTACCATTTTCTCTGTTGTCGGGTGTTTGAATTCGATGGCAAAGGCGTGGAGCGCAACTCGGCCCAGAAGCGGCTCGGCCACGGCGGGCTCGGCGTCGGCCAATTGCCACAGGTAAACCAGCTTGCCGCCGTACATGCCGTCGGCGACGACAGGGTGTCTTATATATGACAGGTGGACGCGAATTTGATGCGTTCGTCCTGTCTTGGGCGTCATCTTCAATAGAGAAAAGCCACGAAAGGCATCGAGCACTTCATAGAACGTGATTGCTTCTTTGCCGGTGTCGGAGCGGACTGCGTACTTTTCTCTTGTCCTCGGGTGGACGCCCAGCGGCGCCTTTATTCGGTCGGCGATCAGATCGGGCGTGCCGTGAACAATCGCCAGGTAGCTCTTGTTGACCAGCCGGTGTTCGAACTGCTTGGCGATTTTCGTTTGGGCTGCGTCATTTTTTGTAACGACCATGACACCCGTGGTGTTTCTGTCGAGCCGGTGTACGATGCCGGGACGAAACTCTCCGAGTCCGCTCGATAGCTTGTCCGAATAAAACACCAGGGCGTTCACCAACGTGCCGTGCGTATTGCCGCGTGCCGGGTGAACGATCATGCCGGGCTGCTTGTTAATGACGATCAGCTCGGTGTCCTCGTAAATGATTTCGAGCGGGATGTCCTCCGGGAGAATCTCTTTGCTCGGCAGTTCGGGCAGCGTCATGTCAATTTCATCACCCGGGCTGAGCTTAAGGCTCTGTTTCGCAATCTTGCCGTTAACCTTTACGGCCCCTTGTCTGATCACATCCTGGATGAAACACCGGCTGAGGTTGCTGAATCGGCCGTGCAGATACTTGTCGAGCCTGCGTTCGGTGATCGAGCTTCCCACACGCAATATCAGCGGCCCCGGTTCGCCATCGGTCATCGCATCGGCTCCGATCCGGAATTCAGAATATAGAACATCGGATTCTCAATTCGCAGCTCCCTATTCTTCGCTGCCGCCGGGTTCATTGGCCTCGGCGGCCTCAGCGAACATGCTAAGGTCGAGGGGTCGGTTGAAGTTAAAAGGTGGGATGATGTTGGCGGGCAGCTTGACCTCGGCGGGGGTTATGTCTATCGACGGCTGCGAAGCGGCGACGGGTTCGGGATTCGGATCGGGCACAAAGGCGATCTTCTGCTCGTAATCAGCCATCGTTTTGAGGCGGCGTTGGGCCTGCGCTACTGTCACGATTCCCTCATAATCGGGATTTGCCACGATTTCCCGGTATATTTGCCGGGCATCTTCAAAGTTGCCAAGCTCTTCTTCGCAGAGTCCCAGACCGAATTCGGCGGCGGCCAGCACGGGATTGGTTGAGCTTTTTGCCATCGCCGTGGTGTAACTGGCTTTCGCCTTGTTTGTCTGGTCTATTATATACTGCTGCTCTACAGTCCCATAGTGCAGCTCCGCCCGCAGGGCCTGGGCCCGCTTGACAAGTGCCATCGCCGCCATGCGGTTGTTCTTTGTGTTCTGGGCGAAAGTATCGAGATTCTTGGCCAGTTGGATGAGCATAAACGCCAGGTCTCTTCCCTGCGCGCTTGCCTGAACGATCTGTATCTTGGAGCCCGACACCTGGTTGACCAGGTTTGTGAATTCGGTTCGTTCCCGTACCTGCAAAATGTTCCTGTTGTAGCCTCTCCACAGGTAGACGCCTGCAAGCACAACAACAAGTGCAGACACACATATGATTGTAATGAGATTTTGCTTTGTCCACTGGGGCAGGTTGCTCAGCCATTCGGCCAACTCGTTAGTCTTTAATTCGTGTCGATGTTCGGATTTCATTTCTTACTCCAATAGTTCGTATTGTGTATTGCGTGGCGCGCAACTCCATAATGCAATACGCATCACGCGCGACGACGTCATTTTAGCAGGATCCGAATTGTCTTGCAATGGCCATATTTTCCGATTAGAATTTTCGCTGGTAACTAGACGAAAGGACCTGAATGCTCGGAACAAAGCGGAATTTCTTACTCATTGTTGTCCACATTTGGGCGTTTTTGGCGGGCCCGCCATGTTTTGCCGGCGAGTCTGCACTTTTGAGTATGAACGGACCGGCGGTTCCGAGCGGGCTTGAAGGCATTTGGGACCCGGCTAAATACATAAGCCTTGATGAAATCAGGCCCGGGACCAAGGCGTACTGCCTGACGGAATATGGCGTTGCCGGGATCGAAAGATTCGAGCTGGAGGTGATAGATGTCGTGCGCAACATGGAGCCGGGCAGGGATGCGATCATGGTGCGGGGTGCCGACGAGCGTTTTATCCATACCGGGCCGGTATCCGGCTGCAGCGGTTCGCCGGTTTATATTGACGGACGTCTGGCCGGGGCGCTGGCTTTCACGTGGCCCTATGCCAAGGACCCGCTCTACGGCGCGACACCAATTGCCGAGATGCTGATGGTGGGCCGGGGCCGGTGGGTTGACTCTTCCCGGACGAATGCCGCCCTGGCGGGTTTTGCGTTCGATTTCACCGCTCCGATCGATTTGGTTGAGATTGACAGGCAGTTGAGAAGCGCCATGCTCAGAACAAACCGGGGTCTCGGAGGCGCCAATTTTCTGCCGTGCCCTCTTATCACTACCGGCCTGCCTGTCGCAGTTAGTGAACAGTTGAGGGCAGTCGTCGAACCCTTCGGGTTCATGGTTGTCGCCGGGGGCGGCAGCGGCAATATTGAAGGCGACGGGAGCTTACAATTGGTACCGGGGGCCAGCCTTGCCGTGCCGATGGTTTCCGGCGACATAGCAATGTGCGTCTATGGCACCGTCACCGAAGTTGTGGACGACAAGGTCTACGGCTTCGGACACTCGTTATTCGGCTACGGGCTGGTGGACTTGCCGATGGCCACGGCGAAAGTGCACACGGTTGTATCAAGCATTGCCAGTTCCTTCAAGCTGGCCAGCGTAGGTGAGACAGTCGGCGCCCTGGAGATCGACGAAGCGGCCGGGATTGTCGGACAGATTGGCGCAAGAGCCAAGACGATACCACTGACCATACGGGTAGAGAGGTTCAACGATACAGAACAGCGCCTGTACAATTGCCGGCTTGCACATAACCGGCAGCTCACACCGTTATATTTGCGTGCGACGGTCGCCGCCGCTGCACTGCGTCTCGGTGATTTTCCGCCTGACCATACGCTCGAGTACAGAGTGGCCATCGGCTTAAAGCAGGCCGAACAGGTTGCCTTCGAAAACATATCCACGGGTCTGGGCCTCAACGAGATGATAATCGAGACTGTCAGTTCGGTGGCGCTCCTCATGAACAATCCATACGAAAGAGTGGACATAGAATCTCTCGATTTTGATATCCGGATTCTGCCCAAGAGCATCGTTTCACATATATGGTCGGCTGAATTGTCAGATTCGAAAGTCAAGGCGGGCCAGAGCGTCGATATTGGAGTTGTCGTGGAGTCTGTTCTGGCCGGCAAGAAGGAATATCGCCACAGCCTGGAAATCCCCAGAGATCTGGCGCCCGGAAAGTATGATCTGATCGTGTGTGGCAGCCGTGATTATGAGCGGTTTCTTGCAAAAGTGGCGTCTTACAGATTTGTCGCGCAGAGCGTGCCGCAACTGATTGATGCGCTGAATAGTTCACTGCAAATCGACAGAGACAGGTTATACTTCCTGCTGGCTTTGCCTTCGGGCGGAGTTACAGTTGAGAAGGCCGAGCTGCCCGATCTGCCGGCGACCAAGACATTAATCCTGCGGGATACGAAAAGAACCTTGAGGATCCTTCCGTATTCGCATTGGATCGAGCAAAGTCTGGAAACAGGCACGGTCGTCATCGACAAGAAGACCCTGGGCATAACGGTAGAAAGATAGAAGCGGTGTGGTGTGTATTGCACAACCCACCTTGATTTGGTGGGCAGTGGCCGCCCTACGATTTTGTTTAAGGAATTACTATGAGAGATAAGTTTTGCCCTGACTGGGTGTTGGTCTTTGCGCTGCTGCTCTGCTTGATCTTGAGTTCACTTTGTCCGGCGGTCAACAGCAAGGTTGTGCGGCATACCAGCAGCGCCGCTCTGCTCAAGGGCAAAATCGAGAATGTTGTCATTGGCTCGCGCGGGACTATTCAACTGGGCAGGGCGGCCGAGGCAATGGTGGTCAAATCCGAGGACTTCGCCGGTGTGTGGTCGATCAACAGCATCGTTACCAGCGCTGAAACGATCTATTTCGGCACGAGCCCGAATGGCGGAATCTACAAGTACGCCGCCGGCGAGCTGACAAAGATATATCCGCTCGATAAGAATGAGGACGAGACCGAACCGGTCGAGGAGCTGAGCGAGATAGAACAACTGGTTCAGGAAATTGTCGAGGCCGGCGAGTACCTGACCAACGAGCACATTTTTGCGATGGCAATAGACGGCTCCGGCGGGCTCCTGGCCGGCATAAGCGGCAGAGAATGCAAGCTGTGCCGGTTCAAGGGCGACAAGATGGAAGTTCTTTTCGAACCCGACGACGCCAAATATATCTTCGCGATAGCCCTCGACGCCGACGGCAATATCTATCTGGGTACCGGTCCGGAAGGTAATATCTACGGACTCGATCCACGCGGCAAAAAGGCTCGGGTCGTTTACCATAGTCAGGACAAGAACATACTCTCGCTGGCAATCGGACAAGACGGCAGCATCTATGCAGGAAGTGATGGCCGAGGGTTGGTGTACAAGATGGACCCGGACACCGAGAATGCAACGGTGCTGTATGACAGCGAGCAGCCGGAGATAACAGCGCTGTTGATAGCGGATAGTAAGAAGCTGAACGCTAATAATCTGTACGCCTCGGCGACCTCGGCGAAGATTGTTCAGACCCAGACGCAGTTTGCAGCTTCATCCTACGGCGGTTATTCGACCGACCGGGCCGAGGCCAAGGCCGAAGAAGACAAAAGTCTGGGTGAGAATAAGGGTGACTTGAAGTTGGAAGTCGCAAATACGAAAAAGCCGACAAGCACCAAGTCGCCGTCGGGTCCGCCACCGATAAGCAAGGGCGCCAAACCGAGTAAGGCGAGCCACATTTACGAGATAACCAAAGACGGTTTTGTCACGGACGTATTCGGCCAGGCTGTGGTGTTCTTCTGTCTCGTCGAGCAGGACGGCAAGCTGCTCGCCGGGACCGGCAACAGCGCCAAGCTTTTCAGCATCGATCCGGCTCTGGAGCAGCAGGCGGTTATCTACGAGGATCAGCAGGCGGCGCAGATAACTGCGATAGCGGCCGCAGGTGCGGACGCATACCTCGGAACGGCCAATCCCGCCAAGCTGGTAAAACTGAGCTGCGGTTTTGCCGCCGAGGGAACGTACATCTCGGATCTTATCGATGCCGGCCAGCCGGCCAAGTGGGGTAAATTGCAGCTCGAGGCGGATATCCCGGAGGAGTGCCACGTTCTGGTTGCTTCTCGCAGCGGAAATGTGAAAGATGTGAACGACCCGACTTTTTCGCCGTGGTCGGAGCCTGTCGTGGTTGCCGGGCCAATCCAGCTTCGCTGTCCTCTGGGCAGATTCTGTCAATACAAACTTATATTGCAGAGCCGGGACGGCAGTAAGAGCCCGCTCATCAGGGAGATTGCGGTGGCCAGCACCGTCCCGAACCGTGCGCCAAAGGTTGCTTCGGTAGTCGTCAGCCGAGTTGCGACGGCTTCCAAACAAGGATATTTCAAAATCAGCTACGTGACCAAGGACGTCAACGGCGACAAGCTGATCTACAAGATTGATTTTAGAAAACTCGGAAGGACGAGCTGGATCGAGCTGAAAGACGAGCTTGAAGCTACAAGCTTCGAGTGGAACGGACGGACCGTCGAGGATGGTCGATACGAAGTCAGGGTCACAGCGAGCGACGAGAGGAGCAACACGGTCACCACCAGGCTTTTCAGCAGCAGGGTAAGCGAGCCGGTGGTGGTTGATAATTCCGGTCCGGTTGTCACGGACATCGAGACCACGCCGGCACTCGAAAATGGGGGGCGGTACAAGGTCTTCAAGATCAAGGTTTCAGATGAACTCAGCGCGATCGGCAAACTGGAATATACGATCGACAGCAACCGCGACTGGATCAGCACCGTGCCGGACGACTTGGTTTACGATACCACCAGTGAGGATTTCACTGTCAGGGTGGACAAGGAAAAGAAATTGCCGAAGGGCGATCATGTGCTGACGATCAGAGTCGGCGATGCGGTCGGTAATACGACCTACAAGACCTTCGAGGCCAGCATCGACCAGTAGTGAACCGCTGCTTGTTGTAACAGAAGGTGCACAACATCGCTATAATTCAGTCCCGTGCCAACCGGCTCCGACGAAATTGATGTTGCAGAACGGACTGCCTATAGCCCGAATTTCTCACAGCCCTCCGGCTGCAATCGCATATCTCATGCCATCTGGCTGGACTTGTCTTGATCGCCGACTTCGACGTATTTCAACCGATGTTCCCTCCGTAATTTCAGCCTAACCTTTTCTAAGAAAAGAAGTTACGTGCTATTTTCACTCCATTTCTGTAGCCACTAATACAAACACTTTTTCTTTATTTATATGCATTTTGTTCTT
>Ga0255052_10001202_pt1 | contig 19802 bp, 16 predicted proteins | sample JV7_2_21_MG_FD_188632 | JGI IMG/M metagenome (GOLD analysis project Ga0255052, IMG submission 188632) | Seawater microbial communities from Jervis Inlet, British Columbia, Canada - JV7_2_21 | ecosystem: Environmental > Aquatic > Marine > Inlet | place: Canada: British Columbia | collected... | reverse complement strand
CCAATCAACAGCATGAAGTCGAAGTAATTCTGCTCGGACACGGCTGGACAGACGTTGAATGTCATCGGGACCTTGGCGGCAGGCCGCGTGTCAGCGTCGCCCGCAAGCCTTGAGACGAGACAGTTGCAAGCGTTCTGTGGTAAATAGACGGCGCTCACAACCAAAGCGAGGCATTATGATCACAATTAAGACCACTCTTGGCGACATGACCGTCGAATTGTTTGACGACAAAGCACCCATCAGTTGCGAAAATTTTCGCCAGTATGTAGCGGACGAATTTTTCACGAATACAATATTTCATCGCGTCATACCTAACTTCATGATTCAGTGCGGCGGCATGACTGCAGACATGTCCAGCAAGGAAACACGCGCACCGATCAAGAACGAAGCCGACAATGGCGAGAAAAACCTCCGCGGCACGCTGGCCATGGCTCGCACGGCCGCCGTTGACAGCGCAACGTCACAGTTCTTCATCAATGTTCGAGCCAACGATTTTCTGGACCATGCCGGTCGGGACTTCGGCTACGCCGTATTTGGCAAGGTCACCGATGGCATGGACGTTGTAGATGCAATTGCCTCAGTACCGACAGAAAACCGTGGCGGCCATCAGGACGTGCCACTGGATGCCGTGAAAATCCTGGAAGTTTCAATAGACGAGTAGCCCGTGACCGACAGCCATCCAGACCTGGATCGAGACGCACGACACGTCGCGTTGCCGCAAGTCGGCATCGACGGTCAGGCACGGATTGCTGGCGCCACAGCTTTACTTATCGGCGTCGGCGGCGTCGGCTGCGCCACCGCGGCCTATTTAGTGTCGAGCGGCGTTGGGCAGCTGCTACTTTGCGACTTCGATACAGTGGATCCGACCAACCTCGGGCGGCAGGTGCTGTACGGGCCAGACGACGTCGGTGAACTGAAAGCAATACTGGCAGCAGAACGGCTCGCCAGCATCAACCCCGAGATTCAAATCACGCCAATCATCGACCGACTGAGTGATGCCGCACTTGCAGAGGCCGTAACTCAGGCCGACGTTGTGTTGGACGGCTGTGACAATTTCGCGACGAGATTTCAGCTCAACGATGCTTGCGTCAAGGCGAAACGTTGCCTGATATCGGGCTCTGCCATACGCCTCGAAGGGCAGATCGCCGTGTTCGGACCCGACTATGGCACGTCTCCCTGTTATCGTTGTCTTTACCAGGAAGCAGACGAATCGCTTGAGAATTGCGCGGGCAACGGAGTTCTGGCGCCCGTGCCCGGGGTTATCGGTACTATCATGGCCGTCGAGGCGCTTAAGTACCTCGCAGGCATCGAAGTGCGGCGCGGTATGCTGCAACTATTTGATGCAGGTAGCGGCGGCTTTCAATCGGTGAGCATCAAGAAACGCAGCGACTGTCCGGCATGCGGATAAATAGGCGTCGCATCGCAAGTATTGTCGGACTATTGCAAGCCGGCGCCGTTGTTACGGCGGTCTTTTCAATAGCTACAATCTTCGATCACTTGCATCGCTATCTCGAACTCTTTTCGCACTTCCGTCTGCAATATCTGTTCGCATCGATGGTTCTGGCGATCATTCTTGTCACGCTCAGGAAATTCAACTATGCCGTACTAATGATCGTTATTGCGATAGTCAACTCAGTGCCTGTCGTGCCGTGGTATATGGGTACTTCGATGACGACAGCGAATATCGAATCTCGTTTCACCGTTTTGCTCGCCAACGTTCAGTCGGAAAATGACGATCATCAAAGTCTCGCTACATTGGTCGAGAACGAACAACCAGACATCGTCTTCCTGCAGGAGATTCACGAAGGTTGGGCCGGTACGCTGACCGTGCTGGCCGAGGATTACCCGTATAGCCGCATCGTACCCCGCAACGACAACTTCGGTATTGCTGTTATGTCGCGGCGGCCTATCGATAGCGTGGACGTGATGGACAGCCCACCGCTCGGTTTGCCAACGCTGGTTGCACGCATAACGATTCAGGATTCGCAGCTGACGTTCGTAAGCACTCACCCAATGAATCCCATTGGCAAGATGGCCTACGACGCACGCAATGAACAACTTGCAGATATCAGCCGTCATGTTTCTGCGCTTGCCGGACCCGTTGTATTAATTGGTGACCTGAACACGTCAATGTGGGCGAGTCACTATCGCAAACTTGAGGCCGATACCAGACTGCGCAATGCGCGAGTCGGCTTTGGTATTTTTCCAAGCTGGCCCACTTTTCTGCCATTTGCGATGATCCCAATCGATCATTGTCTTGTTTCCGATGCGATCGGCGTCGTCGATTTTCGACGCGGGCCGGATATCGGATCGGATCATTTGCCGTTGGTGGTCACGCTTGAACTGTTGTAAGCGCGATGCCAGTGACGGTTGGCGACGGAAATGTGCCTGCCATCACGGCACCCGGGAGACTGCGTCAGGCGGCATTTGCGGCGTCCGGGTTGTAGCCGAGATTTGGCGACAGCCACTTCTCCGCTTCAACCACGGGGATGCCGCTTCGTTCTGCGTATGACACAACCTGGCCGCGGTCGATCCTGCCAACAGAAAAGTACCGGGCCTCAGGGTGTGAGAAGAAAAAACCGCTGACAGCCGCCGTAGGGAGCATCGCATACGACTCTGTCAACCGGAGTCCGATGCTTGCTTCTACGTCCAGCAAGCGCCACAGCTTGGCTTTTTCTGTGTGATCAGGACAGGCTGGGTAGCCCGGCGCAGGCCGAATACCGCGGTACTTTTCGGCAATCAGGTCTTTGTTCGTGAGCTGTTCATCGCTCGCGTACGCCCAATGCTCGCGCCGCACTTTTTCATGCAGGTACTCGGCGAGCGCCTCGGCAAGCCGGTCTGCGAGGGCCTTGAGAATGATGGCACTGTAATCATCATGGTCCTTCTCAAACCGCTCAACGTGCTCGTCAATGCCGATACCGGCCGTCACTGCAAACCCACCAATGAAATCGTCGAGACCGCTGCCCACCGGGGCTACGAAGTCAGCCAGACAATTCTGCGGCTTGCCTTCCGGCTTTGCATGTTGTTGGCGAAGGTGCAGCAGGCGCATCAGTGTTTCTTCGCGGCCTTCGTCTGCATACACGATCAAGTCGTCATGATCTTCGCTGTTGGCAGGATAGAAACCGAGAACGGCTCTCGCTTGAAGCCATTTCTCGTCAATAATCCGTTCCAGCATCCTGGTCGCATCGTCATGCAGAGCTCTTGCGGCCTCACCGACCGTCGCATCGCTAAGAATGTCAGGATATTTGCCGTGAAATTCCCAGGCGTTGAAAAACGGCATCCAGTCGATGTAATCACGCAAAACCGCGAGGTCGATGTCATCGAAGACGCGTCTTCCGATAAAGTCCGGTCGTGGCGGAACGTAGTTGTCCCAGTCGCAACGATGTCGGCGCTCGCGCGCCTGTGACAGGGATAGCTGTGGGACGAGGCGCTTCTTGTTGGCGTGCTGATCGCGTCGGCGCGCGTTTTCGAGTCTGGTCTTGTTCACAAGTTCTTCATATGTACCAGATTCGATCAATGCCTGCGCAACGCCGACCGAGCGCGACGCGTCTTTTACGTAAATCACCGGACCTTCGTAATTCGGTTCGATCTTGACAGCCGTATGCGCTGGCGATGTTGTTGCACCACCGATCAGCAACGGTAATTTGAAGTCCAGTCGCTGCATTTCCCCCGCAACATGCACCATTTCGTCGAGCGATGGAGTAATCAAACCGGACAAACCAACCATTTGAGCCCCTTCGCGACGTGCTGTCTCCAGGATTTTTTCACAGGACACCATGACACCAAGATCAATAACTTCGAAGTTGTTGCATTGCAGGACCACGCCGACGATGTTCTTGCCAATATCATGAACGTCGCCTTTGACGGTCGCCATCACGATCTTGCCGTTCGAACTCATCTCACCGCCCTTCTCCTTTTCAATGAACGGAACAAGATGACCAACCGCCTTTTTCATGACGCGTGCTGACTTGACCACTTGGGGCAGAAACATCTTGCCGTCACCGAACAGGTCACCGACGACATTCATACCATCCATTAACGGCCCTTCGATCACAGACAATGGCCTTGCCGCCGCCTGCCGGGCCTCTTCGGTATCGTCGATAACGAACTCATCAATACCTTTGACAAGCGCGTGCGCCAGCCGCTCATTCACCGGCAACTCGCGCCAGGACATGTCCTGAGTCTTGGCTTTGCCTGCGGATTTCCGGCCTTGGTACGACTGCGCAACATCGAGCAGTCGCTCAGTCCCGTCTTCGCGACGATTGAGGACAACATCTTCAACCGCCTCACGCAGATCTGTTGGCAAGTCTGCATAGATTGCCAGCTGCCCGGCATTGACGATACCCATGTCCATGCCGGCTTTGATAGCGTGATACAAAAACACCGAGTGGATCGCTTCGCGGACAATATTGTTGCCTCGGAATGAAAAGGACACGTTGCTGACGCCACCGCTGACCAATGCATTCGGTAGCGATGCCTTTATCTTGCGAGTTGCTGCAATGAAGTCGAGCCCATAACTGGCGTGCTCGTCTATTCCGGTCGCGATCGCGAAGATATTGGGATCAAAAATAATGTCTGCCGGATCGAACCCGAGTCGTTCGGTCAGAATCACGTAGCAACGCTTACAGATCTGTTCCTTGCGCTCAGCACTATCGGCCTGGCCCTTTTCATCAAACGCCATGACAATAACCGCCGCACCGTAGTCGCGCACCAATGTCGCCTGTTCGATGAAGCGCTGTTCACCCTCCTTGAGACTGATCGAGTTGACAACGGCTTTACCTTGTACGCATTGCAAGCCGGCTTCAATTACCGACCATTTCGAAGAATCGACCATGACTGGCAAACGGGCGATGTCGGGTTCGGTCGCAATCAGATCCAGAAACGTGACCATTGCTTTTTCGGAATCGAGCATGCCCTCGTCCATATTGACGTCTATCACTTGCGCACCGTTTTCTACCTGTTGGCGGGCAACCTGCACGGCAGCCGCGTAGTCGTCTGCCTCGATCAGGCGTCGAAAGTGTGCCGAACCAGTTACGTTGCAGCGCTCTCCTACATTGACAAACAGGTCATCCGAGCCGATGTTGAGTGGCTCAAGTCCGGACAGGCGGCAGCGAACCGGCAGCTCCGGAATCCTGCGCGGCGCACAGCCTGCAAGGGCTTTTTTTAGTGCTTTGATGTGTTCGGGCTGCGTACCGCAACAGCCGCCGACAACGTTGACGAGACCGCTGTGCGCAAACTCACCGATGACAGTCGCCATGTCATCAGGCGTTTCGTCATACTCGCCAAACTCATTGGGCAAACCGGCGTTCGGGTGTGCACTTACGTGCGTGTCGGCGGCTCGCGCCAGCTCGGCAACATAAGGACGCAGGTCCGTGGCGCCAAGGGCACAATTGAGTCCGACAATGAAAGGTTCAGCGTGACGAACGGAATTCCAGAACGCTTCGGTCGTCTGCCCGGAAAGCGTGCGTCCGGAGGCGTCTGTAATGGTCCCCGATATCATCACGGGCAGAGAAAAGCCTGCTTGCGCAAAACAACGCCGCACGGCAAATATTGCGGCCTTGGCATTTAGCGTATCGAAGATCGTTTCTATCATTAGAAAATCGACGCCACCGTCGACCAACGCCGTGGCGGCATCCTGATAAGTCGTTACCAGCTCCGCAAAGCGGATATTCCGGTAACCCGGATCGTTTACGTCCGGCGAAATTGATGCCGTGCGATTGGTCGGACCGAGTACGCCCGCGACAAAACGAGGACTGCCAGCCCGTGCTGCATGTGCGTCTGCGGATTCTCGCGCGATTCTCGCCGCCGTCAGGTTCAGTTCCCCGACCAGCGATTCCATGCCGTAGTCACTCATGGAAGGCGCGTTCGAATTAAAAGTGTTGGTCTCGATAATGTCCGCGCCAGCGTCGAGATATTGACTATGGATTTCTCGAATCACCTTGGGCCGAGTGATTACCAACAGATCGTTGTTGCCTTGGAGGTCCATGTGCCAATCGCCAAAACGATCGCCACGAAAATCGTCTTCGCCAAGGCTGTATCCCTGAATCATCGTACCCATGGCGCCGTCGAGCAGCATGACGCGGTTCTCGAGTGACTGCTTTAGCGCGCGCAATCGTTTGTCGCGTTCCATCATCCGACCCTCAGCTTGCCGTTTGCTTCGGGCGCACACCGAGCGCGTGACAGATGGCGTAAGTCAGCTCGGAACGATTCAGCGTATAGAAATGGAACTCATTGATGCCCTCGGCCTGCAGTTTGCGAACCTGTTCGATCGCGACACTGGCGGCAATCATCTGCCGCGTCTCGGCATCATCTTCCAATCCCGCAAATCGTTCATGCAGCCAGTCCGGCACGCTTGCACCACATGACTCGGCAAAGCGCTGCAGCTGTGGAAGTCTTGTGATCGGCAGGATGCCCGGTACGATCACCGACTCGATACCGGCGGTGGCGCACAGGTCGCGAAAGCGCAGGAAGACCTCAACATCAAAGAAGAACTGGGTGATCGCGCGCGACGCTCCAGCGTCCAGCTTGCGTTTGAGGTTGTCCAGATCGAACAATGGGCTGGGAGCCTCGGGGTGTACTTCCGGATACGCCGCCACCGAGATATCGAAGTCCGCAATCTTGCTGAGGCCAGCAACCAGGTCCGCGGCAAAATCGTACCCATCAATTCGCGGCACATAAGCGGCATCGCTTTTTGGTACATCGCCACGCAAAGCAACCAGGTGCCGCACGCCCATATCCCAATATTTACGCGCGATGTCATCGATCTCACCGCGGCTGGCATCGATACAGGTGAGATGCGGCGCCGGAGTCAGTTGCGTCTCGTTGGCAATACGAGCAACCGCTGCATGGGTTCGCTCGCGGGTTGAACCGTCTGCACCGTAAGTAACTGACACAAAGCGCGGTTCGAGCGCTGCCAGGCGCTGAATGGATTGCCACAGAGTGGCCTCCATCTTCTCGGTGTTCGGTGGAAAGAACTCGAATGAGACTTTGACGTTGCTGCTGTTTTCCTGGGTCATCGGCTTTTCCAAATCAGGCAGCGACCGACGCAGTATCCGTCACTGTCGCGACGGCAAGCAGCCAGCGCGGTTGTTTGTTCGGGATTTGGCGCGGCGGGGCCAGGCGTAGCTCGGCCGCCTTGCACCACTTGGCGAACTGCTGCCGCAGGACCCCGACGCTTTCTTCATCGGTTTGCGCCAACAACAACAATCGTCCGCCCGGACGCAGGAGCCGTCGCGCCTCGCGGAGCACCGCCGCAGGATCTTCGCTACTGCCGAGTACGTCATCGAGAATAACGGTATCGAATTCGGCGTCGGCAAAGGGCAGTTCGTACATATCACCCTTGCGCAAGGTGCTGTTTTCGATGCCGGCAACCAGCAGTTCAGCGCGCGCGTGACGACGTGCACCTGAGTCGATATCGACGCCGACGGCGTGCCGTGCGCGAGAGGCTAGCAGCTTGAGAATTCGACCCTGTCCGCAACCAATATCAAGTAAGTCACCCAGCGGGGCCGCGACCGTTAGTTCGACGAACGCACGATGCAACGGCCGGTCAGCGGGGTCCGTCCGTGCAATTTCTGTGGCAGAATCCTGCGCGCCACGCAGTCGTCGCAGCCTCTCAACATCGTGCCCAAAGGCTGGTTCATCGTCGGGCAGTAACCCGAGCAGGCGACGACTCAGTGAAGCCTCCTGGCCCCGCCCTGGCACCCGGTAATACACAAACTGCCCGTCTCGAAAACGTTCCAGCAAGCCAACATCACAGAGCTGCTTGAGCTGCTGCGATATTCGCGGCTGACTTTGTGACATGACTTGTGTCAGCTCGGAGACACTACACTCAGCACTGGCGCACAGGGCGACCAATCGCAGTCGGATTGGGTCGGCGAGTGCCTTGAAATGTGTGATCAGCTGATTAGTCGAATTTTGCATAAAATAAATATATAAAGATGTTTTTATATTTATGATGGCACAGTCTAGCACGACGATGCCGCAGCTGGCCATGCCTGTGTGACATTTGGATTGCGGACTATTTTTTCAGGAACGGTGGCAGTGGCGATTCGGGCCTGGTCGCTCTCGCACATCCATGTGCTGCGCGACAAAATCGCCGGCTAGCTGAGTTTCTTCTTCAGGATCGAATTAACCTGGCCGGGATTGGCCTTGCCGCCAGTCGCTTGCATAACCTGGCCAACAAAGTAGCCCATCAGTTTTTCCTTGCCCGACTTGTACTCGGCAACCTGATCCGGGCTTGCAGCGATCACGCTATCGACCACGGCTTCAATCGCCGAGTGGTCAGTAATCTGCCTGAGGCCCTTGGCTTCGATGATGGCGTCGGCGCTGCCACCTGCGGCCCACATGGCTTCAAAGACCTCTTTGGCAATTTTGCCTGAGATCGTTTTGTCGTGTATGCGATCGAGCAGCCCGGCCAGGGCCGTCGCGGTGACCCGGCTGGCCGCAATATCGAGACTGTCCCGATTCAATGCTCCCGACAGACCGCCCATAACCCAGTTCGCGACAACCTGGGCAGCGGCATCGCTTGCCGCTGTCGTCGCCTCGAAGTAATCGGCCAGCGCAAGGCTTGCGGTCAGCGCACCGGCATCGTCCGGTTTCACTTTGTACTCGGTAATGAAGCGTTGCTGTTTCGCATCCGGCAGCTCCGGCAGCGTTGCACGTACGGCCTCGACATAGTCGTCTTCGATCTCAACCGGCAACAGGTCCGGATCCGGAAAGTAACGGTAATCGTTGGCTTCTTCTTTTGTTCGCATGGACCGCGTTTCGCCACGATCAGAGTCATACAGCCTGGTTTCCTGCACAACTGTACCGCCATCTTCGATGAGCTCGATTTGACGCTCAATCTCAAAGTCGATGGCCTTCTCGATGAATCGAAACGAGTTCAGGTTCTTGAGCTCCGTGCGCGTGCCCAATTCCGTCTGACCACATGGCCGGACAGAAACGTTTGCATCACAGCGGAATGAACCTTCCTGCATGTTGCCATCCGAGATGCCGAGATAGCGAACGATCGTGCGAATCTTGCGCAGGTAGGCTACAGCTTCTTTGGCCGAGCGCAGGTCTGGTTCCGAAACAATTTCAAGCAGCGGTGTGCCTGCGCGATTCAGATCGATGCCCGACGAATGATCGAGACCTTCATGGATCGATTTTCCGGCATCTTCTTCCAGGTGTGCCCGCGTGATGCCAATGCGCCTGTCATTGCCGTCGGCATCAGTAATGAACAATTCACCCCCGACGACAATCGGCAATTCGAACTGGCTGATCTGATAGCCCTTGGGCAAGTCCGGGTAGAAATAATTCTTGCGCGCAAACACCGAACGGCTGGCTACTGTGGCATTGACCGCCAGGCCGAATTTGCAGGCCATGCGCACAGCCTCTTCGTTCAGCACCGGCAATGTACCCGGATAGCCAAGATCGACAAGACAGGCCTGCGTGTTCGGCTCCGCACCATAAGTTGTTGATGCTGCAGAAAAAATCTTGCTCCGCGTCGCAAGCTGCGTGTGAATTTCGAGGCCGATGACCACTTCCCACGAGGCCTTCATCGGTACGCCTCGGGCGCGGCGTTATGCCAGTCGGTGTTTTGCTGATATTGGTGTGCGCAGCGCAGGATCATTTCCTCGCCGAAATGCGGGCCGACGAGATGCAGCCCGATTGGCAATTCTTCGACGAAGCCACAGGGAACGGAGATCGCCGGCAGGCCAGCGAGATTTGCGCCGGTCGTGTAGATGTCATTCAGGTACATCGTAATCGGGTCGTCGGTCTTGTCTCCAAGACGAAACGCGGGAGTCGGCGCAGTTGGGCCGGCAATCACATCAACCCTGGCAAATGCTTTTTTGAAGTCGTCACTGATAAGCGCGCGTACCTGCTGTGCTTTGAGGTAGTACGCATCGTAGTAACCAGCCGACAACACGTACGTGCCTGTCATAATGCGACGTTTGACCTCTGCGCCAAAACCCTCGCCGCGACTGCGGCAATACAGGTCCAGCAGGTCCACAGGGTTCTCTGCCCGACGGCCGAAGCGCACGCCGTCAAACCGAGACAGGTTCGAAGAACATTCAGCCGGCGCGACCACACAATAGGTAGGCACCGACAAATCCAGATTTGGTAAATCAACTTCAGTAAGCGTGGCGCCCAGTGATTCCAGCTCAGCCAGCGAACCTCTGACCACCGCGCCGCATTGCACATCGAGGCCCGCGTCAAAATGCTGCCTGACGATGCCAACACGCAGACCTTTCAGCGAGCCGGACAAACCCGCGACATAGTCAGGTACAGGACGATCGATCGAGGTCGAGTCCCGTTCGTCAAATCCGGCCATGCTGCCTAGCAGCAACGCTGCGTCTTCGGCACTGCGCGTGATGACGCCTGCCTGATCGAGACTTGAGGCAAACGCGATCATGCCGTAGCGCGATACGCGACCGTAAGTTGGTTTGATGCCGACAGTGCCTGTCAACGCCGCGGGCTGGCGAATCGATCCGCCCGTATCAGTACCGGTCGCTGCGGGCACCAGGCGGCCAGCGACGGCCGCCGCAGAGCCGCCCGAGGAACCACCCGGAGACCGCTCGAGATCCCAGGGGTTTCTGACGGGCCCGAAATAGCTGGTCTCATTCGACGACCCCATCGCGAACTCGTCCATGTTGGTCTTGCCCAACATGATTGCGCCGGCCGAAGCCAGGCGTTCGACAATTGCCGCGTCATAAGGCGAAACAAAATTCTCGAGCATGCGTGAACCGCAGGTAGTCAAGACACCTTGCGTACAAAAAATGTCCTTGTGAACGAGCGGCAAACCGTTCAACGCACCACCATTGCCCGCGGCTCGATTTTCGTCAGCACGTCTGGCTGCCGCCAGCGCCTGATCCGCAGTAACCGTGACAAATGCGTTCAACGTCGCGTTGAGGTTTTCGATGCGCGCCAACAGCTCCTGAGTCAGTTCCACGGACGAAAACTCGCCGCTGTCGAGACCCGCAGCCAGCTGCGTCAGCGTCTGTAAGTGCAATTCCTGACTCGATTGACTCATGGGCGGTGCTTCAACATTGTCGTACTGTTCGCCGGCGGGGACATAAGAGGTAGTGACTGCATAAACAGAGAGAGCTCGGGCTCAGTCGAGAACTTTCGGTACGAGATACAGGCCGCCCGCCACGAAGTCCGAATTTCGCTGGATTTGATCGCGCTCAATGGCGTCAGTGACACGATCCGGGCGCAGGCGCTGCGCCGCATTGAGCGGGTGCGCCATCGGCACGACGTTTTCGGTCGCCGCCTGCGACAATTGATCGACGAAATCGACGATTCGCGACAGCTTTTCAACTGTTTCATCGAACTCATCTTCGTCTAGTTTAAGTCTCGCCAGCATCGCAATGTGCTGGACCTGATCTTTATCGAGCGACACGGGCAGTTTCCGGCTAAGTCTGCATGCGAGATTCGCGGCTTGCGAACGCGCTGGCAATAATACACGCCGCCTTGTGCAATGTCGTGCGCATTGATAGATTACCCCGTTAATCACATTCCGGGATGCCTCCCCAACATGTTCAAGAACATTCTGGGTTATTTTTCGAATGACCTGTCTATTGACCTTGGTACGGCCAATACCCTGATTTACTCGCGCGGCCACGGTATCGTTCTCAACGAGCCGTCTGTCGTGGCAATTCGTGAGGACAGCAGCCGTGGCGGCCGGGTGGTCGAAGCAGTCGGAGCCGAAGCCAAGAACATGCTGGGCCGCACGCCGGGCAATATCACGGCTATCCGGCCACTGAAAGACGGCGTCATCGCCGATTTCACGGTTACCGAGAAGATGCTGCAGCATTTCATGCGCAAAGCGCACGGCACGCGATATTTTCGTCCCAGCCCTCGCGTTTTGGTTTGTGTTCCGTACGGGTCCACTCAGGTTGAACGCCGCGCTATTCGCGAATCGGCTGAAGGTGCGGGCGCACGCAAAGTACTGTTGATCGACGAGCCGATGGCTGCAGCGATCGGCGCCGGCATGCCTGTGCATGAAGCGCGTGGCTCGATGGTTTTGGATATCGGCGGCGGGACATCCGAAGTTGCCGTCATCTCATTGAACGGCATCGTCTACGCCGCATCGGTCCGAGTCGGCGGTGACCGTTTCGATGAGGCCATCACCGGCTACGTCCGACGTAATTACGGCATCCTGATTGGTGAAGCGACAGCCGAGCGTATCAAACATGAAATCGGTTCGGCTTTCCCGGGCCAGGAAGTGCTCGAAATCTCGGTTAAGGGCCGCAATCTTTCCGAAGGCGTCCCGCGCAGCTTTACTCTGAACAGCAATGAGATTCTCGAAGCATTGCAGGAACCATTGCAGGGCATTGTCGGCACAGTAAAGGAAGCCCTGGAACAGACGCCACCCGAGCTTGGTGCTGACGTCGCCGAATGCGGTATTGTGCTTACCGGAGGTGGTGCGATGCTCAGAGATGTCGACAAGCTGCTCATGGAAGAAACAGGCTTGCCCGTCATAATCGCAGACGACCCGATGACCTGTGTGGCCCGCGGTGGCGGCCGGGTGATTGAGCTAATCGACGAGCACGGCCCGGCGGTATTCGGACTGGAGTAGTCAACAGCCTTCCGAATTCATGAAATGCGGAGTCTGATGGTGGCTTCCAGATCCAATAGTAGCAATCCTGCGAGAATTCCCGCACTGGGCGTTCGGGTGTTGTCGTTGATCTTCCTCGGTATCATCTTGATGGTCCTCGATCACCGCGAGAATCACCTCAACACGGTACGCAAGACAATCGGCACCGCGGTCTACCCCTTGCGCGTCCTGGTTGATACACCGTTTCGAACCTGGGAGTGGGTTCGCGAGACCACCACCGCACGTAACACCCTGCAATTAGAGAACAGCCACCTAAGGACTCAACGATTGTTGACCAATGCCCGGCTGCAACGCCTGACTGCCCTCGAAGCTGAAAACGCACATTTGCGAGATTTGCTGGAGGCCCGCGCCCAGGTCCGTGACGAAGTTCGCGTCGCGGAGATCATGGCGGTCGACGCCAATCCGTATCGGCACAATATTGTCATCGGTAGCGGCGACCTTGAGGGCGTGTACGACGGTCAGGCCATCATCGATGCCGACGGCGTGGTTGGCCAGGTCATACGGACCGACCGCCACACTGCGCAAGCAGTACTGATCAGTGATCCTGGTCACGCGTTGCCGGTAGAGGTGAACCGTAATGGGTTGCGTACTATCGCTGTTGGCACCGGCGAGTTAGATCGCCTCGACCTGCCCTTTCTGCCCAACAATGCCGACATTCAGCGGGGTGACCTGCTCGTAACGTCGGGCATGGGCGGCGTGTTCCCGACGGGCTACCCGGTCGCCGTCGTTGACTCGATTAACCGCATTCCACACGAACCTTTCGCCGACGTCACAGCGACACCGGAAGCGGCGCTGGACAAGGTGCGAGAGATCATGCTGATTTTCTCCACCGACGCTGCTGCCGATTCAACGAGCGACGCGGATGAGTAGAGACAGAGCATCGCGCAGGTGGCCCGTCATCGTTACCATCCTCATAGCGTTAATGCTCATGATGATCCCGTTACCAAATTGGGCCGAGTCGTTCCGCCCTGACTGGGTCATGTTGATACTGATCTACTGGGCGATGATGTTGCCGAGAACCTGGAGCGTGGGCTACGCGTGGATCATTGGCATCGTTTTGGATGTTGCACAGGGTACGCTGCTCGGGCAACACGCCGTTGCTTTGTGTTTCATTGTCTTCATTACCGTCAGATTTAACTTGTTGCTGCGGGTATTTCCTGTTTCGCAGCTGACGGCTACTGTCTTCGTGTTGCTGGCGCTGTACCAGTTCCTTTTGTTCTGGATCAATGGCGTCGCCGGTGTAACTGCGCCAGCGATAGACTACTGGGCACCCGTGATTTCGGGCACGGTGATCTGGCCTGCCGCCTACATGTTCCTGTCAGGAGTACGTTACCGAGCCCGTTCGCGAGCTTAATGTGCGCCTGCTCTCGCCGATCAAGGACCACCATGCCGAACGCCGATTGTTCGTGCGGCGAGTGGTCCTGACATCGGTCACCGGCGTGCTATTACTCGGCCTCGTCATAGCGCGACTGGTGCAGCTGCAAGTTTTTGACTATGAAACTTTTTCTGCACGGTCGCAGGGAAACAGGGTGCGGATTGAGGCCGTGCCACCAATTCGTGGCCTGATTTATGATCGCAAGGGCCGTGTACTGGCCGAGAACCTGCCGGCCTACCAACTTGAGCTGATTCCTGAACAGGTCGAAGATCTCGACGACACGATGCGGCGCCTTGCGACACTTGGTCTGATCGAGACCGGAGCTATTCCAAGCTTGATCGAACTGAGTCGCAGCGGGCCCCGATTCAAACCCGTCACTCTCAGACTTCGACTGTCTGACGAGGAGACTGCGAATTTCGCGATTCAGCGCCCGCGTTTCCCGGGCGTCGACCTCCAACCGCGCCTTGTGCGGCATTACCCGAATGGCCGTGCCATTGCGCACGCGGTCGGATACGTGGGCGCGCTCTCCAGTGGCGACTTGGACCGCCTCGATCTGTCGCGCTATGCAGGAACCGCGCAAGTAGGCAAGACTGGCATCGAGAACAGTTTTGAAATGGATTTGCATGGCCGCGCGGGCTACAAACATGTCGTAACCAACGCACGCGGTCGACAGGTACCCGCTGATACCCGCGAATTACTCGAGACATTGCCGTCTGACGAAACACCGGACCCGGGCGCCAATGTCTACCTGAGCCTCGACCTCGATCTGCAACTGATCGCCTCGGCAGCGCTCGAAGGTCGGCGCGGTGCCATTGTCGCCGTCGATCCGTGGACTGGCGAGATTCTGGCTCTGGTCAGCGCTCCGTCATTCGATCCCAATATGTTTGCAGTCGGCATGACAACGGCTGAGTTCGCCGAGTTGCAAAGCGACGTAACGCAGCCATTGTTCAACCGCGCTATCGTCGGTACGTACCCGCCTGGTTCGACAATCAAACCGATGCTTGCCATCGCTGCTCTTGAGACAGGTGCAACCAACCTGACACGGAAGAGTGTGTGTCGCGGCTACTTCATGTTGCCGAACACAACGCATCGCTATCGTGACTGGAAACCAGAAGGTCACGGAGTGGTCGACCTGCACGACGCGCTCGAACAATCCTGTGACGTGTTCTTTTACGAAATCAGTGGCGACATCGGGATCGACAATATGCACACCTACCTCGACATGTTCGGGCTAGGTCGTGCTGCCGGCATTGATGTGAGCGGTGAGTCACAAGGGCTTGTGCCGTCGCGAGAGTGGAAACGCCGGGCATTCAGCGACCGCGATAACCAGCGCTGGTATCACGGCGAGACAGTTATCGCATCGATCGGCCAAGGCTACATGCTGGCGACACCCTTACAGCTTGCCAATGCTGCAGCGGCGGTGGCAACACGCGGTATTCGCTATCGACCACATCTCGTCGCCGCTATCGAGGATCCGCTTAGCGAGCAACGAACGATGATTACCCCTGAACGTCTTGATGCTGTCGACCTCGACAATGACGCAAATTGGCAGACCGTTATTGATGGGATGCACGCCGTTATGCAAGGTGTTCGTGGCACTGCGCGAGCGGCCGGCATGAATGCACCGTATATGATGGCTGGCAAGAGCGGCACAGCGCAGGTCTATTCGATCGCGCAGGATGATGAATACGATGAGGAAGAAATTGAGGAACGACTTCGTGATCATGCTTTGTTCATTTCGTTTGCGCCGCTGGACAATCCGCGCATCGCAGTCGCGATCGTCATCGAGAATGGCGGTAGTGGCAGCCGCATCGCCGCGCCAATCGCCCGCACAATAATGGACGAATACCTGGGATTCGGTAGCAATGCGGCTCAGTGACACACAGGCAATGCGCCTCAAGGGCACGCAACGACTCGTCGCGCGCAAAACAGCGCCGCTGAGTGCCTTCACAAACCTGATGCGACGCCTGAACATCGACGGGCCGTTGCTGGGCGGCCTGTTATTGATTTGCGCCCTTGGGCTCGTTGTTCTCTACAGTGCCGTTGGCGAAGACATGCGCCTATGGTTGAACCAGTTTGTGCGGTTGGGCGTAGCGCTCGTCGCAATGATAATCGTCGCGCAAATTCCGCCCGACTTCTTGCGACGCTGGACACCCTGGGGCTATGGCGCTGGCCTGGTGTTGCTGATCATGGTCCTTGCGACCGGGGAAGTCGGCCAGGGCGCCCGACGTTGGCTGGATCTTGGCATTCGCTTTCAACCGTCGGAAATAATGAAGCTCGCCGTACCAATGATGACCGCGTGGTACCTGCATGACCGGCCGATTCCACCCAGGGCCGGACAACTTCTCGCGGTCGCTTTACTGATCGCCATACCAACCGTACTGATCGGACGCCAGCCCGATCTCGGTACGTCTTTGTTGATTGCCGCGTCGGGTGTCATAGTCATCATTCTCGCAGGTCTGTCCATTCGGTTGACGATCGCGCTGGGCGTGCTCAGCGTTCCAGGCGCACTGCTCCTTTGGAACTTCATGCAGGACTATCAGAGGCAACGAGTGCTGACTCTCCTGAACCCCGACAGCGACCCGCTCGGGGCCGGCTACAATATTATTCAGTCAAAGATAGCGATCGGATCAGGCGGTTTGTTTGGCAAAGGCTGGACGAATGGGTCGCAAGCGCAACTCGAGTTCCTGCCGGAACGCGATACCGATTTTATTTTCGCCGTAATGGGTGAGGAGCTGGGACTATTAGGCGTGCTCACACTGATTGGTCTGTACGTGTTCGTGATAGGTCGTGGTCTGTACATTGCGATCCAGGCGTATGACACGTATGCGCGCTTGCTCGCAGGATCGATCAGCCTGACATTCTTTGTTTATGTGTTCGTCAATACGGCGATGGTGACGGGTCTGGTGCCGGTTGTAGGCATTCCATTGCCATTGGTCAGTTTTGGCGGAACATCGATGGTGACGCTGATGGCCGGATTCGGTATTCTGATGTCGATTCATTCGCATCGGAAATTACTCCCACACTAATGACTTCCCGACTTATTGCAGGTGCCGCTATTTTCCTGTGCGCCGTGTCAACATCTTTGGCCATTGACCTTGAGCGGCCAGACGTAGAAACGTTCATCGACAGGATGGCGCAACAGCACCACTACGACCGCAATGACCTCCGAGACATTCTCGGCCAGGCTGACAGCAAAAAGTCCATCATTGAAAAGATCAGCAAGCCCGCGGAAAAGACTCTTAGCTGGGCAGACTACCGACCGATTTTTCTGACCAGGGAGCGTATTCGTGCCGGTGCCAATTTCTGGCGCGAGAATCGCGAGATGCTCGATGAAATAAGCAATGACACCGGCGTGCCAAACGAAATTGTCGTCGGCATCATTGGCGTAGAAACCTACTTCGGCCGCATTACCGGTAATCACCGAGTCCTCGACGCACTGGCAACTCTGGCTTTCGACTACCCACCCCGAGCGGAGTTTTTCCGCCGTGAACTGGAAGAGTACCTGCTGCTGATTCGCGAGGAAGAGATGCGGGCAACCGATGCGATCGGCTCTTACGCGGGTGCAATGGGCCGACCACAATTCATGCCCTCGAGTTTTCGCGCCTATGCCGTCGATTCGACCGGCGACGGCAAACGCGATATCTGGACCAACTGGGCCGACGTTGTGGGCAGCATCTCCAACTACTTTCTTGCACATGGCTGGCAGCCAGGCCAGGAAATTACGACGCAGGCCATACTCGGTAGTGGCTGGAGAGGGCCGCCACCCGTGCCAGCGAACACACTCCAAGCCGAAGACACGGTTGGTTCTCTGAGTCGCAAAGGCGTTTTGTTTGCAACTGAACTGGCGGCTGACAGCGAAAGCCAGTTGCTGACCCTCGACGGATCCATAGGTCCGGAACATTGGGTCGGCTTCCACAATTTTTTTGTCATCACGCGCTACAACCGCAGCGTCATGTACGCACTTGCCGTGCATCAACTTGGGCTGGAAATCGCATTGGAGATCAAGCTTGGCGATTCGTAGTGTGCTCCGGTGTCTGTCTGTATTGTTGCTGTTCGCAACGCTCGCAAGCTGTGGCACGAACGAGGTCAAAGACAGCGCTCCGGCGGGCGGTGTTGGCCGTGCCGGCCTCCCGGATGACGCCGTCCCGCGACCTGAACCCAGAGGCCGCTACGGCAACGGCCCGGTTTATGAAGTATTTGGCCAGCGCTACACGGTGATGGACCATGCCTCCGGCTACAAGGAACGTGGTATCGCGTCCTGGTACGGCAAGAAGTTCCATGGTCGTCTCACGGCGAGCCGCGAACCCTATGACATGCATGCGATGACAGCGGCTCACAAGACCCTGCCATTGCCAACCTACGTACGTGTCCGCAACCTGCGTAACAACAAGAGCGTCATTGTCCGCGTCAACGACCGCGGGCCATTTGTCGATAATCGCATCATCGACCTGTCGTATTCCGCAGCGTTGAAGCTGGATATGGTTCGCGATGGCACCAGCGTCGTCGAAGTCACCGCGATCAGTTTTGACTCTCCCACGGGCGATCGGCCGATGCGAAATACAAGGTCTGGAGCCGCTGACGCTTCGCCAACTGCCACACAAGGCAACAGAATCTATGTTCAGGTTGGCGCGTTTGGCAGTCGCACGAACGCGCATCGTAGCTACTCTATGCTAAAAACGGGTGGCATTGACGGCGCACTCATTCACGAAGACAAAAGCCAGGGCCAGGTGCTGTATCGCGTACGCATCGGCCCGATCAACGGCGCCGCGCAGTACGACGCACTTGTCGAACGGCTGGCTGGTCTCGGTATCAGGAATCCAATTCTCATCACGCAGCAAGAGTGACAAGATTTCGGATAATTCCGCGCACAGACCCGCTACAATACGCGCCCTGAATTGCTACCACGAAGACACTTCATGCTCTCACACCGCCACCTTCAATCCGTTGCACTACTGTCACTGCTTGCCGTTTTTTCAGCCCATGCCGCCGAACCTCGTCCGACACCGGCGCCGCCTGTCATAGGCGCCAAGAGCTACCTCATCATTGACAGTAAGTCGGGCCATGAACTCGCCTCGCTGGAGCCCGACAGACGGTTAGCCCCGGCAAGCTTGACCAAACTCATGACGGCCTATGTGCTTTTCCATGCACTGCAGGATGAGCAAATCCGACTCGAGGATATTGTCACCGTCAGCGAGAAGGCGTGGCGGACGCCAGGGTCGCGCATGTTCATTGAAGTTGGCAAACAGGTCTCTGTGCAGGATCTGACGCTTGGCATGATCGTTCAATCCGGCAATGATGCGAGTGTGGCACTTGCCGAACATGTTGCCGGGTCCGAGTCGGTCTTCGCCGAACTCATGAACCAACATGCGCGGTCTCTGGGCATGCTTTCCAGCAGCTTCGTTAATGCAACCGGGCTACCTGATGCAGATCATTTTTCGACAGCACGTGATCTTTCGACGTTGGCCCGTGCAATCATCGAAGAATTTCCCGAATACTACAAATGGTATTCAGTGAGGGAATTCACTTACAACGATATCAAACAGCCCAACCGAAACAACCTGCTGTGGCGCGATGATTCCGTTGACGGCATGAAGACTGGCCACACGGACGATGCGGGTTATTGCCTCGTGGCCTCTGCCAGTCGCAACGGCATGCGGCTCATATCAATTGTGCTTGGCACCTCAAGCGCCAAAGCCAGGATCAATGGTGGCCACGCATTGATCAACTATGGCTTTCGTTTTTTTGAGACACGGCTGCTATACAAGTCTGGCGAAGAGATTACCTCGGCGCGCATCTGGAAGTCAGCCAACGAGATCACACGACTCA
>Ga0255052_10001201_pt1 | contig 19807 bp, 16 predicted proteins | sample JV7_2_21_MG_FD_188632 | JGI IMG/M metagenome (GOLD analysis project Ga0255052, IMG submission 188632) | Seawater microbial communities from Jervis Inlet, British Columbia, Canada - JV7_2_21 | ecosystem: Environmental > Aquatic > Marine > Inlet | place: Canada: British Columbia | collected... | reverse complement strand
CCGAACGACTCATCGTCAGTGTCAATGAGAAGGGCAGTCCGTTTGTTGAAACGTATGTGCCGAATGAGGACATCAACGGTCACTACCTGACTACTCGCACGTTCGGTGTGATGGCTTCTTGGGATGACCCAACCAAGATCGTCACCGGACTTCAACTCTTACAAGCGGGTGCGATTGACCTCCAGACGTTCCAGGAGAACTTGGACAACTTGGAGGATGTGGGGGAGATACGTAACCGGAATCGTTCCGATCAGGCTGAGAACAGTTTGCTCGCTTCACTTGATGCTGCTGCTTCACAAGGTGACTTGAACGCTGCCGCACAGTTGAACGAGATTCGTAAACGCCCAGAGAAGATGAGTGACATCCTTGATGAGTTCTTTGCTGCTCCTGAGCAACCGGAGGTTCCGCCTGGTGTTGCTGCGGGCCAAGCACCCCCAGATGTGACAACCGTTCTGTCCCGACTCACGCAAGGTGGGGAAGCTCAGGGCGGGGTGCAAACGGTAGGCCAGTTTTAGTTAGGAGATGAATATGGGTGAACCCATTCTGATAGAACAGTACGTTGAGCTAAGAACCACAACCACTCTCGCCACGGGTTTTAAGCCTGGGGAGTGGGTAGTTGAAATAGCGGATGGTGTGTTTGAGAAATCTGATCCTCCCCCACCCCCCAAGAAAGCCCCGGCTAAGAAAAAGCCTGCTGCTAAGAAGGCTCCTGCTAAGAAGAAGCCCGCCGCCAAGAAGAAGTAGGTAACAATGGCTAGGTCACGGAAACCGCAGGGTGCGAGTGACATACCTAAGCAGCGGAATGTGCAACGTCAAGAGTTGGATGATTTGCAGCAGGCGGCTCCTATTGCCGGTCTTGCGTCCTCTGGTGGGGGGTCGCCTGTTGCACCGCCGTCTAATGTTGACGTGTTCGGTCCTTCGGCGCGACCTGGGGAGCCTGTTACCGCGGGTGCGCAACTAGGCCCAGGGGTGTCACCTCCAATGATGGAGGAACCAACCCCAGTGGACCCGGACCTGTTGCTGCGTCGTTTGTACCGTTTGTATCCGCATCCGGGGATTCTCCGGTTGGTACGTGGTGGCTGAAGACACTGAAGTTCAAGTATGGATGGATGACGCGTTACATGACGCTTATGTAATTGACCGTGCTCAACGTCACGAAACTCAGGTAGCGCAAGCAGACGCATCGTTCACTCCACAGTTCGCAGACCGAGTAGGTCAACTCGCGAACCTGTACTCCACCCTGTCACCGGAACTTATCGTCGGTATTGCTTTGTCTGATGTTCCTTTGGATGATGCGCGGCTGATTGAGTTGGCGCGTCGGGAAGAAGAAGACCGCCAAAACGTGTGGGATTTCGTACAACCCGTACTACGGGGCGCGTTCCTGGGCTTGGAAGGCGTGTACGAAGCGGGGCAGGGTTTGATCCGTTCAGCGTATATTGCTGCAACGAAACCGGACGTGTCGTTCGCGGAAGCGTTCATCCCGAACGTCATCCAAGGTAACGATCTAATTCAGGCGGGTGCCGCACTCGCAAGTGGGGAACGAGTAAACATTGGATCAGGGTTCTTACCTGAGTCCACGCTGCCACAGGACCGACCCGAATACGCCGCCCTCGTCAGTCAGGGATACACCCAAGAAGAAGCGTCGATGATAATTTTCAACGACACGGAGAACTTCGGGAAGCCGATCACTCACATCGCTGACCAGGCCCGCCACACATTCCAACTCGGTTCGACAGTGGAACGTAACAATTTCGCTGAGAACCTGCGACAGCAGGGCGCATCCCAACAAGAGATAGATGGACGGTCCCGGCAAGCGTTCGGGATCAGCCCAGGACGTATCCTCACTCGTCTTGGGCATGACACTGGACGCACGTTCGGTGTGGAAGTGTTTGAACCGGACGCGTGGGAAACCCGTTTCTTCAGCGGCATGGGCGACTTCGCTTCACAAATCTTCCTAGACCCCGCCAACGCTCTCGGTGCAGGACTCACGAAGACACGGAAACTGCACCGCACCTTCACCAACGTCGCATCCCCCACTGGGCTTCGCGCGTCACTGACAGGTCAATCAGATGGGTTCTCGTTCGTTAAACGACTGAACGTGGAGGACTTCGTAAACAGTCCCGATATGGACCGTTTAGCCCGTGGGATCATCGACGGCACTGACAACACCAACTACATGAAGATTCGTTCCTTCAAAGGGTTCAAAGAACTTGAGGAACAGTCCCCACAAACGATCCGTGCCCTTAACGATGCGACCACGGTTGATGAGGTGCGGGACATTATCCGCGGTGTTGCGGGTGCGGAACTACACCAGACCCCCTTCTCGGGGCAAACGAGTCGCATGTTTGGTCGAATGGTTAACGGTGACATTGGTGGCGTATCAGGTATTCGGGCGGGGTTCCGAACGGTTGGCCCTGAGAACATGCCTCCGTTGTTGAAACGGTTACAACGGGCGGGGCAACTTGTCCCTGGTCGCTGGTTGAACCTGGATCATACGGGTACAGCGATGCGGGAGATTGATGAGTGGATGCTCGCCGCAGGTATGAGCATCGAAAGGCGTGGGTCTACGTTACGGAAGATGTCAAAGATCACTGATGGGGACACGGACGCCTTCTATTCGGTGGTTACGGACACGTTTGATGATTGGGCGAAACAGTTCGATATTGAGAAGGTATTGAAGAACGGGGAAACTGTTACTAAACGTCCCCCGGAGATTCAGTCTTTAGTTAACACGTTGAAGGAAATCAACCAGGAACGTCATTTTGCTACGTCTGGGATTGGGGATGCGATGCCGTCCCCCACTAGCAAGATCAAGTTTGAAGCGGGGGATGGGCTTATCAGCATTGAGGCTGAACCTCATCTTGTTGCTGAATTGTTGAATCGTCGGATTCCGTTACCGGATGCACGGCAGACCCGTAAAGCGTTGAATCAGATGAACAAGCTTCGTAGTGATTTCAAACTCCAGGCAGGGTTGTTGGAGGAGTCCGCGGACATGTTCATGTCTAACGCGTGGATACCGATGACTCTGATCCGGGGCGCGTGGACTCTGCGAGTGGTTGGTGAGGAAGCGGTACGGACGGCGTTCACTGGACTGGATAGTGTGTTCCGTCATCCCGTGCAAGCGTTTTTGTTGCGGACGAGTCGCCGGTTGGATAAGACCATGACGGGGGAATCGTTCGATAAGGACATGCTTGCTGCCCGTGGAGCCCTGCAAGTGAATAGTGGGTATTTGGGGAAGTACAACCCGTCACAGAAGGGTATTGATTATTTCCCGGTGGGTCGGGATTCGCCTGATTTTATGACTGCGTGGGGTCAGCAGATACGTAAGGCTGCGTCGTCTGAGGATATCCAAAAAGCTGCTCGTATGAGTGAAGATGAGTTCATGGATTACTGGTTGGATGGTGGCGGCATTTTCTTACGGGAGAAGCTTGCGAAGATCGCTGACCCGGATGACGCGGATGATGTGTTCCGTAAGAACCGTTTGGTGAATGATCGGGATACGGCGGAACGGTATGGGCGGGGCGTGTACGCGAGGTTGCATTCGTTGACGGGTGGTTCGTATGAGGCGTTTGATCCGGTTACGAAGAAGGTTATTCAGGACGCGGATGGTGTGTTGAGTCGGCAGGGTGTTACTCAGGAGATGATTGACCGTGTGGATTACAAGATCATTGATCCTGGTAATCCGGAGTTGATTGAGGCGATTGGTAAGGGCCGGTTGGGTGAAGCGAAGATGGGTCGCCGGTTTGATGATAAGGGTGTGATGCAACGCCGGTTGGATCGTGAATTAGAGAATTATGTTGATTCGGCTCCGTCTACGGTGATTCATGGGAAACCGATTGGTGCGGCTGAGTTCAATTCCAAGATGAACACGATCCGTAATAACGCGTTTTATGCGTTTATGGGTGGCCCATCAGGACGGTTTAGTAGGAGTCCGACGTATCGGCAGTTGTATGCGAAGGCGCAGATTCGGATGGCTCCGTTTACTGCTTCGGAGGATGTGCCTGCGTTACGTGAGGCGTTTGAGGCTATGAGTCCGACGAAGACTTTGCGTAAGGAATTTGATGATGCGTTGGCTTCGGCGGGTGGGCCGAGTGCGCGGGCGCGTGGGGATATTCGTGGGGACATTCATCAGCGGGTGGAGCAGTTCACGCGTGCGCCGTCTGCGGTTGGGGTGCCTGCGTCGTTTCATGGGGGTACGTTGGAGGATGGTGTTGTGGGGTTGGATGAGACTATGAAGGCTGCTTCACCGTTTGGGTTGTTTGGTCCCGGTCTTTATTCAACTGATGCTCCGTCGATTGCGAATGGGTATGCAGGACACATGTTGGGGGAAACGTTTGATACCTGGGCATTAGTGGATGATGTTGAATCCCTTCGCGGGTATCAGTCGTTTCTTGATGATCCGATTCAGCCAGGTGCGCCTCATGTATCCAAGGTGGAGTGGACAGGGAAAACGCCGCCCCGTGTTCTCGATTTAGAAGGGCCAGTCCCCGCAGAATTGATTGACGAATTACGACCGTTGGGACGTAGCCCACGCACAGTGGATGACCTCAAAGACGAGGTGCATCGAGTATTCGGGGAAGGGGCAGTAGCGCGTATCGAGCGCGACCTGGACGAAACAGTGCGGTTAATGAAGGAAGGCAATTACCAATGGGCAGACAACGACGCGTTGGAGGAAATAGCGGTATCCATTGACACGATAGGGGACACAGCGTTTGGGGAACCATATCTCGGTGTGTTTGGTATGACTGATGCACGGTTTTTGGCGGAAGAACTGTTGTTAGATCGGCTGGCTGACTCCGATGTGTCGGCTGGTGTGGTGTATAAGTTGTGGCAGCGAATGGGATTCCCTGGTGAGGGTGGGAGCGACTTGGCGGGTTTCGGTGAGGAAATGGCTCACGCGCTCAGGGTGCGGGGGTTCGACGCGTTGAGTCACAAAGGCGGTGTACTTACAGGCAGTCCCGCCCACAAAGTCCACATCTGGTTGGATACCGACAAAGTAACAAGCACAGATGTTCTCGGAGCCACCAGTCGTATCACCGACGACGTACCAGTACACCGCCTCTTAGACATAGGCACACGGGACCGTATCGCCCACGCCAACGCTCTCACTGGAACCCGTGACCTCCTCTACGACGTAAGCCGTCGCCACGAATGGTCGGATGTGTTCCGTAACTTCAGCCCATTCGCTGAAGCTTGGTGGGAAATCCTTTCAACGTGGGCGAAGATAGGTGTCGCAGAACGACCCATCCAAGCCCTACGCCGCCCACAACAGATCGTCACCGGAGGCCAAGATTCGGGTTGGTTCACTGAAGACCCCGCCACGGGTGAACTCATGTTCAACTTCCCAGGTGAAGGCATCCTCAGTAGCGCCCTCGGCTTAGAAGCAGGAGAAGGCGTGCGGGGCCGGTTCACTGGTGCCGTCAGTGGTTTGAACTTGTTCAGCCAATCGTTCTTCCCTGGCGTTGGCCCCACCGTCCAAGTTCCCGTCGCAGCAGTAACACCCCTGGTGTTGAACAAAGGCACCGGCCTAGAAGTATTGGATTTCATTAGCCCAGTGGTGTTCCCATTCGGGAAACCAGAAGTTACGTCCTTTGGGGATGTAGTGGACACGGCAATGCCACGCTGGTTACAGAAGGTCGTGACTGGTGTGATGGGGGAGAACACCAATAACCGGGAACGGATACGAACGTGGAATAACACTGTGTCCGATATTTACACAGCGAAACAGTGGGCGGGTGACATCAACATTGACCCGTCGATGACCCCAGAAGAACAGTGGCAGGAACAAACTAAATGGATGGGTGCTTCAAAGGGGTCTGCTCGGTGGTTGTGGGTGATCCGCGGATTCACTCAATTCTTGGCACCTACCAGTCCACAGTTTAAGTTGGAGGCAGAGGACGAGAACGGTGACTGGTGGTTTTTCCGCACACTGTCGAATGATTACTGGCGGTATTACGAAACTGTCGCAGACGGCGACCATACTCAAACAACTGCGTGGTTTGAACAACAGTACGGGTTAGACCCCACCTTGCTGCGTACGGCGAAGTCTTCTCAACTTAGGTTCCGTTCCACCACGGAGGAGGGGTTCGGTTGGGAGTTACAGAACCAGGACTTGTTCGCGGAGGACGCGTTCCCCTTGACTGGTTCGTATGCGGCTCCGAACCCGAGTGACCCTGACGAGTTCGATTGGAATGCTTATACCAATTCGTTGAGAGAGGGGACGCGGATTCCCCGTACCCCGGATGAGTGGTTGCGTGCGTCGAATCATGCCCTTGCGTCGTTGCAGTACAAACGAGTAGCGATGGTTTTAGATGAGCAGGAGTTGTTGGATACTCCGCAGGGTGAACAGTATTTGCAGGGTGTCCGTGAGTGGTTGAAGGATCAGTATGAGGGGTATTTGGAGCAACCGTTCCTTCCTGAACGGTCGTTTGAGAACAAGTTGAAAGAGTTGGAACGGTGGGGTGATGATCCCAGGTTGGGTGAGTCACCGGCTGGGCAGGCAGTGAGTATTTATTTAGAGGCGCGGACTCAAGCGTTGCAGTTGGCAGCGGATCGTGACAATGTGAAAACACTGAACGGTAAGAAGGTCACTGATATTCGTGCCTGGTTACGTGAGGTGGGAACGTGGCTGGTATCCCAAGAGCAGTACCGGGGGTTTGATATTGTGTGGCAGAACGCTTTGAAGGGTGAGGTCAATGACAACTAGGGTTCCTAAACGAGTTCGGGTTCAGTCCATTGATCCGGTGTCCCAGTTTCGTGGCATGTTGTTGGGTGAGTTCGCTGCGAGCATATCCAACCGTGGTCGTCACCTCTTAGAAAGCGCCAGTGAGGACACCCTTCGGAAACTAGCGGATACAGCTATTGAGCATGGGGTTCCCCCAGAGTCGGTGGATCGGATGCTGCGCCAAATTTCAGCTTCTTACCCTGGCTCTGACACGGTGCTTGGAGAGGTAGAGGACCGTCCGTTGGGTCCACGAGTGGTGGACCTCGCAGACGACTTGGATGATTTCTTCGTTGATGTCGCTGAAGTGGAACAACAGCAGTTACGGGAAGACGCTGCGGAGTTGGAACAGGACGCGGTGCAACGGGGCCAACAGTTCAGCTTCCAACAGAAGGTGTTGTCTGGGCAGATCGTCCCTGACCCTGCGAGCCCTGGTCAGTTCATTGACCTAACAACCGGTGAGGTTGCGGATGTAAGCAACATTGATTCTCGGGTGTTGTTGGCGTCTCAGTCGTTAGCGACGGGGGATTTTGAAGCAGCCCAGGAGGTTATCCAAGGGTTACCCGCAGAGCTGGTTGGTGGGTTCGCTAGCTTAGAGGCTGCGGCAGGGAACATGATTGGTTTGCCGGGGAACCTTGCTGAACATGGGACGTATAAGGACGGGGACGAGATAGAGAAGGGGTTGGCGTTGTCGCCACGGACTCGTGCTTGGTTGCAGGGCCGTTTTGTTGAGGGTGGTTTGTTACCGGAGTCTTATCCTACGAGTGGTGACTGGGATGAAGCGAGTCAAGCTGCGTTGCGGACAACGATGGGTCGAGTGAACCGTTCATTAGCTTATGCGGCAACGTCGGGGAACCCTTCTCAGTTCAATAATTATTTCCAAACGTTGGATGCGTATGAGCGGGAGCATGCTGCTGGGGTGGAGGCTGCTACTCAGTTTGAACGGCTCCCGTTTCGTCGTCCGAATCGTGCGGAAACTGAACGTACTATTTCGGATAATTTTGAATCCCAGTTGCGGCGGAAACCTACGCGGGCTGAGTTGGAGGATTTGTCTGATGTGTGGGATGAGCGGGTCCGGTTGTCGTTTGAGAAAAGTGAGGACACAAGGTTTTTCCGTGACTTAGCTGAAAAGGCTCGTGCTTCTGGTGAGGAGTTGGTGCCGGGAGCGTTGGAGCCGTTGGATACACCGGAGTCTCCGCAGTCAGCGTTTAATCGTATTTTTGAAGAAAAGTATGGTGGGACGATTGAACGTAACGAGGACCGTGATCGGGCTCGTACTCGTGGGCTTAGTTTCTTAGGTAGGGATTTGCCATGAATCGTGAAGTTGATCGGATTTCTGAGGATCAGATTCGTAATCGTCAGTCCCGTGAGTTGATGTTGGCTGCGTTGGAGCGAGCGTCACAGTTTTTTGCTGGTGGTAAGCGTCAGGCGTTGTCTGATGAGGGGACTATTCCTACGTCGGAGGCGTTGGGGTTTGCCCCGGATGCGGATATTCCGATTGATGCTGGTGGGACTGATTTGCGACCGGATCAGGCGGATAATCGGAGTGGTCGGGGCGCGTGGGGTGGTCATGCGAATGGGCGGATTCCGTTGGATGAGTTGATTCAGGTGGGTTCTGGTCATCGGATGGAACGTCAGGCAGCAGTGGATTTTGAGCGGATGAAACGGGCGGCAGCGCAGGATGGTGTGAGTATTAGGTTGTCGTCGTCGTATCGGGATTATGACGGTCAGGTGAGTATTCGTAAGTCGAAGGGTGATCGGGTGGCGACTGCTACTCCGGGGACTTCGATTCATGGGTGGGGTAAGGCGATTGATGTGTCGGGTGAGAAGGCTCAGGCGTGGATGCGTGCGAATGCTGCACGGTATGGGTGGTTCTGGCCTGAGTGGGCGCAACGTACTGGAACAAAATCGTTCGAGCCTTGGCACTGGGAATGGGGTGGATAACATGGGAATAACTTGTGCTAGAGTGAACCATATGAGAGATAACCCAGTTCAGATGGTTGATGCGTGGTGGAATGCCGACGAACCTAAATATCCTATTGGTGATTGCCAGTGTGGATGTGGGGAGAAGACGGCATTAGCTATCAAAGGGAAGCGAGAACGTGGTTGGGTTAAGGGTCAGCCTCGCAAATATCTAAAAGGGCATCACACACGCCTCTCGGGTCAGGACTATCGAATCGACGAGTTCGGCTGTTGGGTGTGGAACCTGGGTCGTACATGGGATGGATATGGGTCGAAGTTTGTTGATGGGAAAACAGTGAGAGCCTCTCGGTGGTATTACGAGACTCACGTTGGCGCTATCCCAGAAGGGTTGACTCTGGACCATCTCTGTCGTAACCGTGCCTGTGTCAACCCCGACCACTTAGAGCCGGTGACTCATGCAGAGAACTGCGCCCGTCGTGGCAATGAGCCCGTATACGAGCACGGTGGGAGGTAACTGATGCCTGTTGGTGGAACAACCCCAACTGACGAAACTGTTCCCGGTGATCCTAATTTTGGGGTTGATTCGGATTCGGATTCGTTGCTTCAATCTCCGTCTGGGTCGAGTCCTCCTCCTGTGATTACGGATCAGGCGTCGGTGCAGTCAATTCCGACTTCTGATGTGAATGTGGAGGGTGGTACTCCGTTTGAGGTGTGGCATAACTCGGATGGTGAAACGTTTTTGGTGTGGATGACTCCTGCTTTGGAGGATGGGGACGCTGATTTGCCGGTGGCGTATCGGATTCCTGATGCGGAGTCGTTTAAGGATTTGTTTGGTGCTGGGGCTACTTTGCAGTCGATTGCTAGCACGACGACGGTGCGTCCGTTTGATTTGAATTCGGGTGTTGTGGTGTTGGGTACAACGGATTTGATTCCTGATCCGCGTGCGACGGACATGGACGGGTTGGACATGTTCATGGAGTTGTATGAGAAACGGGCTGGGGTGGAACCTTGGTTGCGTGATCCCGAGGTTATGGCGTTGATTATTGGTGCTGAGTTGGTTGAGGGTCGTGCGGTTACGGATGCGGAGTGGCAGCAGACGGAGTGGTGGCAGACACATTCAGCGGCGGAACGTTCTTGGTTGGAGTTGGTGAATGGTGATCCTGCTCAGGCGCAGCAAGCGTTGGAGGATCAACGCACGAACGCGGAGCAGTTGTTACGGAATGCGGGTGTGAATAATCCTGATAGTGCGCTTGTGAATTTTATTGCGGATAAGGTGACGATGGGTTCGTGGTCTGCGACGTATGCGAATCAGCAAGTCACGAAATTGTCGGACCCGTTTGCTCCTGGTGATTTGGATGGTGAGTTGCGTGCGTTTGGTCAGGTGGATCGGACACAGGCGGAGGAGGACACGGTTCGGAATTTGATTACTGAGTGGTTGGGTCCACGGTTGTCGAATGGTTGGTCTCAGGAGTGGGTGGAGCAGCAGGCGGGGTTGATTCGTAATGACCCGGATCATATTCAGGTGTTGACGGATCGTTTGCAGAGGCAACGGTTGGCGATGTTCCCTGAGTACACCGATCCTACGTTGTCGTATGAGGATATTGCTGGCCCGTGGCGTCAAGTCGTCAGTCAGGAGTGGGGGGAGATTCCTGATGAGGTTAACGATTGGGTGTTCAGCAGGGTTTTACAGTTGAATGATTTGGGTGAGGCTCAGAAGTTGTTGCGTACTGAGGGGTTGTCTCGGAATAATTTTCAGGTGACTCAGAACGCGTTGGAGGGTTTGGCAGCGACGATGGGTGGTCCGGTACGTCGAGCAGATAGGGCTCTCTTGTAATGGCAACACTTGATGAACTAATTGACCAGTTGATGCGGTCTGGGTTGTCACGGGCGGAAGCAGAACGGGATGCGCAAGTCTTGTTCGGGGTGACTAACCCTGCGGAAATATCTCCCACCCCGACTGCTACTAGTCCTCCCCCGGCTACGTCGAGTCCTTCGCCTGTGTCTTCGGCGGTGTCGTTTTTTGACCAGGCGCGTGTGTTGTTCCCGTGGTTGCCTGACCAGTTGGTGCAGGTGTATGCGGATGCGTGGGCTGAGACTGATTCGCGGGATGTGGCGTATGCGACTGTTGTCGCTGACCCTCAGTTTGACGCGTTTTTCCCTGGTTTGAAACGTGCGGATGGAACGTTGCGTATGGCTCCCGCTGAGTATGTCAGTACGTTTGAGGGGTATAACCGGGCTTTGTTGGAGGCGGGGGTTAATCCTCAGTTCTTTGAACAACAATTCGTGGGTTTGTTGGAGGGCGATGTGAGTGTGGCTGAGTTTCAGCAGCGGATCAGCACGGTGCGAACACAGGTGTTGGACAATGTTGATGGGGTCCGTAACTTTTATGCTCAGGAGTTCGGGTTGTCTGATTTGACGGATGCTGCTTTGGTGGCTGCGGCGATTGACCCACAGTTGGGTGATGACATTTTCAATCGGCGTGTGGATATTTCGCAGGTTGGTGGTGAGGCTGCGCAGTCTGGGTTCACGATTGGCCGTGACTTCGCTACTCGTTTGGTGAGTGCTGGGGTGAATCAGCAGGCGGCTCGTGGGTTGTTTGGTGCGGCAGCGAATCAGTTACCGTCGTTGCAACGGTCAGCGGCCCGGTTTGGTGTGGACCGGACGTTGGATTTGCATGAGTTCACTGATGCGGCGGTGTTCCAAGACCCGTTACAGTCGCAGCGTATCAGCAGGTTTATTCGTCAGGAACAAAGTCAGTTCACTCGTTCGGGTGTGCGCCGTAACCGGGATCGGTTGACGGGATTACAGGAGAGATAAATGCCTATTTTTAAAGGCCCAGCTCATCATCGTTCGATGAACATTCCGCACGCTGAGATAAGTGCGGTTGATAATGCGACGGCTACTGCGATAGCGGTGGGTGGGACTGCGGTGCAGTTCACCGAGTTCGACACCAACGGCGCATCGTATGATGCGGTTCCAGATCAGGGTGAGGATCACATTCTCATCAGTACGACTGGTACGTATGACGTGCAGGTGACCGCTGCGGTTGATTCGGTTGGTGCTGGTGCAATCATCGGTCAGTTTCAGGTGCAGAAGAACAATGGTGCTTCTGAGGTTGTCCCTCATGTGAATGTGGATTTGGCTGGGTCGGGTGGGGAGATGCAGTCGATCAGTGTTGGGGGTTTGGCTGCTTTGGAGGCTGGGGACACGGTGGAGTTTTGGGTTGAGAATGAGACTTCGACTACGAATCTTTTGGTGGAGTCGATCAGTTTGAGTGTGAAGCAGATCGGCTAAACAACACACTTGTAATTTGTTCCGCTATGATCGGACCAACGCTTAGGCAGGGTACGCGTAGACCCTCCAAAGAACCGGGGGCATGTCCCGGCGTGCCCTCGTAACGCCAAAGTCCGGTGTAGGCACCCTGGAATGGAGACATGAGTTATGGACGATCCACAAGTAACTGATATCGCCCCCGACATCGCTGACGAATCATCGAAAGATAATTTGGTGAAGCAACGGGAAAAGATTGACGCCCTGGAAGCCCAGGTCAAAGCGCAAGACGAGCAACTAAAAACGCAAGTCTTCCGTGAGGCAGGGTTCCCTATCGGTGAATCTGGTCCCGGTATGTTGATGGCGGGACAGTGGCCGTCTGATCGTGAACTGACACCGGAAACGGTGAAAGAGTTCGCAGCGGCCAACGGATTGCAGACTGTGACCCCTGACACTCCCCAGGTTCCTAACGCCGAAGCGGAAACACGGTTGGCTGAAGTTCAGTCGTCGAGCGTGTCCCTCACACCTGAAACAACGGATGAGGAATTAGACCGCCAGATTCGCGAAGCTCAAGAAGCTGGGGATTACAGCAAGGTCATTCATTTGCAGACCGCTCAGTTCGGAGCGTCATAACTCCAAGATATTTTGGAGTAAAACTAAATGACTGATGCGACAACTGGTTCAACATATCATGTTGTAAACCTGATTGGTTCGCTGTTTCAGTTGGACCCGGACGACACCCCGTTCCTCGCTATGGCGGGTGGGCTTAATGGTGGTCGTTCTGCGGGTACTCCCATTTTCACTTGGCAAACAGAATCGGTTGGGGCGGGTGCTGCTGTAACGGGCATCGCTGAAGGTGTCGATCCTTCGATGGCGACCGTTGACCGTTCTGAAGTTGTCAACGTGTGTCAGATTTTCAACCAAGCGGTTGAGGTTACGTACACGAAGCAGGCGGCTACTAACCGTTTGGGTGATTATGGGGCATCTCGCGCGTGGTCTATTCAGGGTGACCAGCCAGTTCAGAACGAACTTGGTCATCAACTGGAACTAGCGACTATGAGTATTGCCCGTGACGTGGACTGGGCGTTCCTTAATGGAACGTATCAGCTTCCGACTGATAACACGACTGGTCGTCAGACCCGTGGTTTGATTACTGCTACTACAACGAACTCGTTTGAGCAGGAATCCGACGCGGTTGGTACAACTTGGGACTTTGACTTCACCGGTGGTGCGTCTGAGGACTTGTGGACTACTGCTGCGGCTCACGGCCTCGTTGTTGGTGATGAGATTGTGTTCACCACTGCTGAGGCTGCACCGGCTGAGTATGTGGCTGCGACCTCATACTGGGTTGTGGCTGTTCCGCTTGCTACCACTGTTCAGCTTTCGGCAACGAAGGGTGGCGCAGTGTTGGCGGGTACGGCTGATGCGACGGCTGGTAACTGGGTTGCTGAGAAACGCGCGGACTTGTCTAAGGCGATGATTGATACGCTGATGAAGTCCGTGTTTGACAATGGTGGACTCACTGGTGGGTCAATGCCAGTGTTCTTCTGTGGTTCTGGTAACAAGACCCGGTTCAGCACGATTTACGGGTACGCACCCGAGGACCGTTTCGTTGGTGGCGTGAATATTTCAACTATTGAAACTGACTTCGCAAGAGTCGGGGTTGTGATTGATCGCAATATGCCACGCGACGTGGTTCTCCTCGCTGATATGAGCGTGGTGAAGCCTGTGACACTTCCGATTCCTGGTAAGGGGCATTTCTTCGGTGAGGAGCTTGCTACTACGGGTCCGAAGTGGAACTGGATGGTGTACGGTGAAATCGGGTTGGAGTACGGTCCTGAGCAGCGGCACGGAGTGATTTCCGGGCTTACGTCTACGACTGACTAGGAGGGCTGATTATGGCTACTGCCAATCTGCGGCCTTCACCGTTTGAGCCTGCCGGTCGTACTGCGACTTCGGGTGAAGTGAACACAGTCGCGGACCCCACTGTGGGTGCGTTGACTGATAGTTCAGGTGGGACTGCTTCAACGACACTTGCCGCTATTACTGGCTCGTATGTTGAGGCGACGATTGAGAACACGGTGGCATCATTGGCTGCGGCCCGTGAAGCTGACCGGGTGGCTCTGGTTGCGTTACTCGCTGAGCTTCGAGCTCAGGGTGTTATCGCTACCTGATGGAGACTACGAATGCCGGGGGGCTTAGCGCCCCTCGGCTACCGTAGAGTTTATGCCTGGATTAAGGATTCGCCACACGGACCCGCGGGTTCGGTCGTGTATTGCGATGATCCCTGCGCCACGTAAGAACCTTCATGTTCCAGTGGACGGTGAGGGTTACGCGGACGTGTCGTTTGGGGTGTGGGAGGATTTAGAACTTTCACGCCGGTTGGGTGTGCCGCATGGTTTTGAGAAGGTGGATGTGAATGAGAATCCACCTGATTTGATTATTGGTACGCGTGTGATGACTAAGCAGGCGTTGAGGATTGAGGCGGAAGCGATCCAGTCGATTGCTCCGCGGAACACGACAGTAACGATTAAGAGGTAAGCATGGCCAATAGTTTCTATGACAATATTCTTGACCTTGCGTTGGGGAACGGCACTCACACAATGCCTGACATGGACACGGACACGCTTCGTGCCAATCTGATTGATGCGGGTGTGTACACGTTGAACACTGCCACTCATCAGGATGAGGCTGATTTGGCGGGTGTGACTAAAGAAGCAACCCTGGCAACAGTGACGGTAGGTGTAGTTGGGGTTGGTGTGGTTGACTGCGATGACATTGTGTTCTCCGCGGTTGCTGGTGCTGAGTCTGAGTACATTGTGATCTTCCAAGACACAGCTACGGCGAGTACGAGCCCACTGATTTGCGTGTTTGATACAACGAATACTGGGTTGCCTGTGACACCTTCGGGTGGGGATATAACGGCGATTGTTAACGCGTCAGGGTTGTTCAGCTTCTAGTTGAAAGGCTGGTAGTCGCATGCCGACCACCACAATCAACCCTGGGGATTCCATCCAAACGGATGGGCACGATGTCGCGTCTGCTGGTGACACTGTTTCGATGACACCTGGGGAGTATTTCTCGCAGTCTGTCAATGTCACGAAGAACAATATGACGTTCCAATCTTCGACTGGGACGGCTAGTGACGTTGTGATTTACGGTGGCCCGGAGGTGACGGGGTTCATTGTTGCTGGTGCGTATTGGAAAGCGAACTCTGGGCTCACACTTTCACAGGAACTTGATCCGCAGTACCCGGCTCAGTTTGAAACCGCGTATGGGGCGGTAGCTGGGGAACAGTTGATGTGTGTGGTGAACACTGATTACTACCACCATGTGAACTCGTCGGGGGATTTAGGGGACGCGGTTCCTACTGGTGCGGCGGGGAACTTCTGGTATGACTACGGCACGGATGAGTTGTGGGTGAGTCTTAATCCGTCTGGGAAGACGGTTGTGTTGTCAACACAGGATGACGCGTTCAGTGGTGCGGCGACTGGCACCACCATCCAGAACGTCACTATCGGTGGGTATAAGACGCAGACTCAACGAGGCGCAGTAGGTGGTGGTGCGTCTGATTCACATGGCACTGGTTGGACTTTGGACAATTTGGATGTGTTTGGGGTGTTCGGTGTTGGTGTGAAGTTTGTGAATGATACGTGTGTGTTGCAGAACAGCACTGTCCGGTCGTGTGGGCAGATGCTTGTTGGCGCGTCAGGTTCGGGTGAGTGGCCTCCGAATGAGGCGTCCCGTAAGGGTGAGAACAACATTATGGATGTGACGATCCATAACAATTACTTGTACTACGGGAACATGAAGGGGGTTAAGCCTGGGTGGGAGGCTGGTGCTACCAAGTTCGCGTGGATTGACAAGCTTTCGGTCACTCATAATGAGGTTTATAACAATTACGGGTTCGCGTTGTGGACAGACATCAACTGTTACGACATTTTGTATAAGTGGAATTATGTGCATGACAATTGGGGGGACGGAATCAAACATGAGATTTCGTATTCGGCGGAGGTCGCTGAGAACTGGTTGTTACGGAATGGGGCGTGGCCTAATCGGACGATAGGTGGCGCATGGCCTGACCAACCTACGGGTGGGTCGGGTTGGTCGTCGTTTCCTGGTGTGGCGATTCAGGAGTCGAATGGTTTGTGGGCTTTCCCGCAATCAGGGAATGAGGCTCCGTATGGGATTTTGGTTCATGACAATGTGATTGATGACAACCGGGGTGGCGTGTTTATTCGGGGGAATAATCGGGATAATGATTGTTCTAACCCTGGGAACAGTACGTCTTGTGGTGGTTCACCGATTGGTGGGTATCCGTCTGATGGGTATTGGAATAAAGCTATCCGTGTATATGACAATGACATTAATTGGGTGCCGGGGTCGTGGACTACTGACCCGAAGCATGGTTTAGGGGACGGGCATCCGACGCATGACCCGTGCGCGGAAACGGGGTCTGCGCAGAATTACTTTTTGACGAATGATTACACCTTTGGGGGGCGTACTTTGCCGTCGTCGGGGTGGGAATACTGTGGGTCAACAAGTTTCGCTAACTGGCAAAGTGTCCTCGCATTTGATGTAACCCCCACGGGGGCTTCTCCTCCTTCGGAGCCGTATGGGGTTGTGGACGCTGCTGATATTCAACTTGGGTTGTTGGATGCTGGGTCGTCGGTGATCGCAGTTGATGTGATTGAGGGCAGCGGCAACATCACTCTTAGTTTGTTGGATGCGGCTGCGGCGTTGTTCGCTATTCAAGTGTCAGCGTTAAGCACGGAAACCGAACGGGTTAATGCGGGTGGCTCACTGGTGTCGGGAATCCCAGATTGGGAAGCTGATGACACTGGACACGCGACAAATGATGACACGGTGGGCACGTCGGTTGTTAGTAATTATTCGGGGGTGATTGATGTTACGTCGTCTGCGGATGTGGCAGCACTTAACCCGCCTCAGTCTTTGTTTCATACGGAACGGTATGACCCTTCACCTGATTCAATGTCGTATACGTTCCCTGGGTTGGACCCTGCGCAACGGTACAAGGTTCGTGTGTTCGCTTCAGAAAACTTCAGTGGGATCACTGGGGCGGGGCAGCGAGTGTTCAGTGTGTTTGTGAACGGGGCAGTGTTCAAAACGGATTGGGATTTATACGCTGAATCACTGGCAGCGACTACGGGTGCGACTCAGGAGTTCGGTGCCGGGTTCGGTTCAGGATTTGGTTCTGGTGGTGTGGGTGGTACGGGTCTGCATGTTGGGTTGATGGCTGATGTGGTGGCGTTTCCCACAGCAGGCGGGGACATCACAATCACTACTACGTCAAGTATTCAAAGTGCATTGTTGAACGCGTTGGAAATTAGTGCGTTCGACCAAAGTGTGACTCTTGGTTTGTTGGATGCGGCAGCGACCGTGGGTTCCGTCACTGTGCAGGGGACGGGTGTGCAGAACGTTTCGTTGGGGTTCTTGGATGCGGCATCTCAGTTGTTTGCCCTCTCAGTGTTTAAGAGCACTGTGCATCTGAGCCTCCTTGACGCCGCCCCGACCATTTATCGAATTACAGTGGAAGAAGGAGATGGAGCTTTGGCTGTTTCAACTGACTTAACGGGACCGTTCTGGTTCGACGTAATAGACGTAGGAGACACGACAGGTTCGACTCCTTCTTCTGCGAGTGTGTCCCGAACGTCATCGTTCTTGATTGGTGAGAATGACACGTTGCCTTCATTGAAGGGGTACGTGCGGAACGGTTACAACGACATTCTTGATTTGTCCGCGACGGGGATCAACCCGGCGAGTGTCACCTTTTCGATGAAGAACACTGCTGATGGGGTGGTGAAGGTGGATGAGCAGGCTTGTTCGTGGGATGCGACTACACATGTTGTGACGTATGCGTGGGCTGCTGGGGATACGGACACTGCTGGTGATTATGACGGTGAGGTTGAGGTCACTACTCAGTCACCGGCTGATGTGGGTACGTTCACTGCTCCTGGTAATCAGCCGAAGATTCGGATAACGATTGGTGGTGAGATTTCGTGAGTACGGCAGGTCAGATAATTGACCGAGTGTACAGGGAGTATTTGTACCGTCCTGACGATCAGCCAGTTCGGACCACGATCACAGCGGACGTGGCGGTGAGTGACCCGTCGTTCAGTTACGTCGAAGCCGGGTTAACCACTGAGGAAGTCGGGTTGTTCACTGTTGGCACTTTGGTTGAGGTGAATCAGGAGTTGATGCGCATAACTGGCGTGTCGTCGAACCTGTTGAATGTGGTTCGTGGTGAGTCTGGGACGACTGCTGCTGCGCATTCAGCGTCTTCTACGTTGTATGTGGCACCGGAGTTCCCACGCCGAGTGGTAGCTGATGCAGTGTCGGATAGCATTGTAGATTTGTACCCGGACTTGTGGCACACCGAATCAGTGATTGAGTCATTGGGACGGGATTGGATTGAGGTTCCTGCTGCTACGACGGGTGTGTTGAGTGCGATGATTCAGTATGGGGATGTGTGGTTGGATGCGGGTGTCCGGTTCCTTCATAATTTCCCTGATTCTCGAACTAATCAGGCGGTGCAAGTGGAGGGGTGGACTTCTGGTCGGGTGATGTTGGAGTTGATCCAAAAGTTCACTCGTCCTGCTTCGGAAGCGACAGTGATTTCGGATATTGAGGAGGATTGGGAACAGTTAGTTGTGGTTGGGGCGGTGGTGAACATTTTGAGTGCGACGGATGTGGACGCTCATCGTCAGGATTACATGACTGAAACGTTCCAAGCTCAGGGGTATCCGGTGGGTTCGGGTGAACGGTTGAGTCGGGCGGCTATTCGTTTGTATGAGTACAAGTTGGATAAAGCGAAACGTGAGTTGGCACGACGGTATCCGATCCCAGTTGTTCAAAGCGGTGTGACCTACGGAGGCTTTTAGATGACGTTGCCTTCTAGTTTGGATAACCCCCAGGGTGAGGGTTTCCACGCAGAGTTAGATGACCTGTACCTGCGGGTCGCTGCTACTCCTGGGAACCCTGCTCGTTTAACTACGGTGCAGGCTTCTCCTCCGAAGGTGGACACGTCAGTTAACGCGGAAGACATGACGGATGACGTGGGCAGCGTGTTCTCACGTAACGATTTTCAGGGTGGCGACGGGCTCTTGTTGGCTCACCGGTTGGATGGGACCGCGGAGGACACGACTAGGTATCGGACAGGTACGGACATTGGAGTGTGGCGGGAAGACCCTGGTGACAGGTCCACACTGGTCACATTGGCCCCATCAAACAGTGTGTTAACGAGCGGGTTGATGGGTGAAGCTTCGGGTGCTACTTGGCAACCTCAACCTGTGGCAATGACTTCAACTGACTCAACTCCTGCTGAGTTGTTGTACACGGCACCGGAACCTGTGGGCAGTATCCGCATCCAAAGCGTGGTAGCTCAGACTGCATCGTTGTGGGAGACAACGGTGGTGACAGATTTCCCGTTCGGTGCGGGCGTGAAGGTTAACGGGCTCACCTCTTTGAACGGTGACGTGTACGCGTCCAGTTTGCTTGGAGTGGTGAACCGGAACGGTGGCGCATGGACCCCGTACTCGTCGGATGCTGTAACTGGTGGAATTTGGGCTGCGAAGGGTCGCCTGTTAGCAGCGGTGGGTTCGTCTTTGGTTGATGTGGCATTAGACCCGTCTACGTCCACAGTGGTTGTGGTTGGTGGTGGTGAGTGGACTGGTGTTGCGGATGCGGGCGCGTTTGTGGTCGCTGCGAACACTGACGGTTACGTGTATGCGATGACGTATGACCCACAGGAGTTAGCGTGGGTGATTCAGGCGCAAACGTTTATGGGGGACGGGAATCATGCGTTGGCTGTGACGGCTGTGTATGGGCAGGTGCTTGTAGCGACGGGTGTTCCTACTCATCGAGTGGATTTTG
>Ga0255052_10001200_pt1 | contig 19809 bp, 15 predicted proteins | sample JV7_2_21_MG_FD_188632 | JGI IMG/M metagenome (GOLD analysis project Ga0255052, IMG submission 188632) | Seawater microbial communities from Jervis Inlet, British Columbia, Canada - JV7_2_21 | ecosystem: Environmental > Aquatic > Marine > Inlet | place: Canada: British Columbia | collected... | reverse complement strand
TGCCGGCCGGCAGAAACTTTCTCACATACTCGCTTATCAAAATGACATGCGGAACCCGGCGACGCCCGTGCCCTTCTGTCAACTTCAGGAGCAACCACTTGAGCCTGCGAAGAATGCCCCACCGGCGGTCCCATATCGCATCTCTTTCGGCGATACCGTGTATGGTAAGAATGTTCGGCTGCTCGCAATTGGCCGCCAGGAATGTGACGCCCTGAAAATGTACAATATCAGGATCTATTTGTCTCAGAAGAGATCTTATCTGTCGCTTGCCTGCGAAGATGTCATAAACCGTGCCGGGCAGAAAACTCCAGAACCCTTGTTTGCCCAATCGATAAACGTTGAAGTCACCCCAGCCCTCACAGGTAATTTCGCCGGCGTCGCTTTTTGGAACGACGACGGTCAGCTTCACATCGGCTTGCTTGACAAGCTCATCGACGAGATATTTCGCCACTCCGGCGACACCTCCGTCGATGCTGTGAGCTTCTTTCGGAAAAACTGTAACTATCGCTATGTGCATCTTGAAAAGTCTCGGTTAGGCGAATTGTTCCTGAAGCATGAAACCTTCCTCGTACTCGGCGCAAGGCAACGGTTCTTCCTCTGCCTCGTTGAAGAACCAGGCCATTCGTTCGCTTGCTATTACGAACGCGAGGAATACCCAATAATGCTTCTGGTACAACTGCCCCACGTTCAATCCCATTATCAATAGATACGTCAGAATCGCCCTGGCGTACATTTTTTCGGCGCCGAGCGGAATGCGTTTTATCGTGAGCATTATCAAGACTATGAAGAATGTAAAAAGAGCCGCCGCGGGTATTCCGTAAAGTCCAAGAGCGAGGAAGAAGTCGTTGTGGGGCAGAATCCTGAGCCCGCTCTCCTGGAACCAGCCGTAGTAACTCGTGCCCAGCGGTCTTCTCACGGCAGCTTTGACGGCCTGTTTGACGGGCATCATCCTGTAACTGATTGCCTCTTCGGCCTGATGGATGTCCGTCAAGCGTGTCGCGACCGCCGCTTGGAGACCTCTTCCTCTGACAACCAATCCGGCTGACACCGAAGCCATCAGGACGACAAGAAACATCAACGCCAGCAGAGCGGGTTTGCGCGCCACCTGTCTGATGAATAGCAATGGTGACAACATTGTAAAGGCCAACGCGATCAGGGCGCCGCGGGAGCCGATCTTCAGCAGCATTACCGGCAGAAACAAAATTGCGGCCAGGTACAACACACGCCAGAATATGCTCTTATCGCGAGCGAATAAATAGATCGCGGCCAGGAACGCTATCGCAGCCAGCGATGCCAGCATGTTCGCATCGGTTGCCTCGCCGAGTGTGGCTGCATATCTGTGCTCTGGCGAATCTTCCATCGCTCTTATCGCCGTACCTGTTATAAAGGTCAGCGCTATCGTTCCCAGTGTCCCCGCGACGTATGCTCTCGATGCCCAGCGAAAGGTCTTTTCGCCGTTTGTCTGGAGTATCCAGTATACGATGAAAATCATCGCCAGAAGCTGAACCTGTGTGAAGGCGCGCACCAGCTCGTAGCCGAGGTAAGGGCCCGCCAGCGATGCCAGGCACACCCAAAGGGTGTATACACCGGCGACCCATAACGCCTTGTTGCCGATACGCAGCCCCGGGCGGGTCACCAGCAAGTTCAGGCAGAAGCTAACCGCAAGGGCCAGGCCGACTCCTCTATCGAGACTGAAAGCTTGCCTGAAACCGACTCCGGCGCCGGTGGGCAAGACCAGCATCAGAATGCAAAGCCCGAAAGTGGGCTTTATGACCATGCCGATGAACGTTGGAACGGCTATTATCACAGCCCCGGCTACGGCGCTTTTTGCGAGAAAGATCACGGCAAACCCGATTGAGCAGATTACGATCCACATCGCAAAGAGCAAAACGTTTATCACCGGAGGCAGTTGGATATCCGAAGTCCGCTCACTCTGCTCGCAGAGCATTTCATCTTCGTATATTTCGTCCTCATATTCGCTATACATGTGGAACTCCAGCTACTATGGTTCACACTTACGCAAGAACAGACAGAAACGGGCATACATCAGCATCTGACACGAAATGTAACCGGCGGCTCTCAGCGGCTGTCTCTGTCGTGAAAGATGCCATATATTCTGCCGCTGCAATCGACATATCTTTGACGAGTGGTCCTTCAACTTGTTCAGTTTCACTTTGGGTGCGGCTTTCGCATACCCTCTCAAGAACGTACCGGCCATTTTCCCGGCATCCCAGTTCCACACGCTTCGATACGGAGCGCCGTGAAATAAGGAACTCACAAACAAAAGAATATCGAAGTAGCGACTGCCAAACGTCGGAGTCCTGCCCACCATCGGCGCCGCCGAGAAGTCCAAAATGACAAGCTCGCCCGAAGGCTCATGAAAGCACACGTTGATACATGCAAAATCACCGTGGATGAAAACGCCTCTCTCACAAGAGTTCATCCATTCGGCCGGCAGTTCGTGCTTCATCTCTTCGGGCAAAGTCAGCTCCGCGTGAACAACCGCCAGAGCCCGGCCGGCCTTGTCCAACAACTCAGGCAACCGCCGGTCTTTACGAACCGCTAAATCGAGCAATGTGGCCAGGTCACTCAGTCGCTCGAATTCAAGCACGCCGGTTTCGGCATCAAAGTTGACCACCTTCGGAACAGAAAACAGCCCCGTGTCTTTGCCGATCTCGAATGCCCTGGATGCCTTGGCTGCCTCGACCGCTAACAAGGTCGATTCTCCGGTCTTTCGCGCGATGTCCCCGACGAACTCCATCAGTTATTTCCTCGATGCAGAAGTATCACTGACGTGATTCTTGCGCCGGCGACAGACGGCAACAGGACTTTCCGAAAATCGATTCAGGGACATGAGTCTACAGGCGAGATTGTCTATCGCCCGATTGAGCCAATACGAAACAGGAACCTTCGGCGGATGAAAGAAGCCCGCCGGATAAATCTCAACTATCTCCAGCCCCGCATCTTCAACAAGATCCTTCATCTGCTCGATGCTCATAACATTGAATGTCCCTTCAGGGTTCTTGCGCAGATGTCGTGCGTACAGCAGCTTGATCCAGGGCGACCCAAGGCTGTGATGATTGTTGAACACGAAATAGCCGTCTTCGTCCAACAATTCGACAAGGGCTTTGACCGCTGAAGAGCGCAGCTCCGGCTCGGCATTGAGAAAGAATCGAAATGCGGTTATCAAATTGAATTTTCGTCTCTTCAGGACATTCTCCGTGGTGATGTCGGCCTCGATTATTTCGGACCGCTTTAGCTTGTTCCGAGCGATTGCCAGCATCGAGCCGGAAACGTCAACACCCGTCGATGTCTTTACCCTGGTCTCCAGGAGACTGGTAATGCGTCCCGTCCCGCATGCAAAGTCCAGCAGGTGAATTTCTTTGCCCACGAAGTATTTGTCCAGGATCTTCAGGATGATCTCCTGCTCGCACGACCAAAGAAATTTCTCCCAGGCCTCGCCTTCGTAGTACGCCTCGTACTCATCACCTTTGCCTTGGTACTTGTGGGACTCTCTATAACTGATCTTAGCCACTGTTTTATACCCTTCAGGGTAGTAAATTCCCGCGAGTAAGATCATAAACTGTTATTGTAAAGCTACTTACCCGCGCAAAAACAGGAAATTTCAATCGGGAGTACTATATCTTCGCAGAGCAATACGGGTGAATCTCTTTCGCTCGACTTCTTTCAGACTCAGGAACCAGCCGCTTATCAACGCCAGGACCATCGCGGCGATCACAACGCCGGCGATTTGGGGCCACGAATCAGGCGGGGCCAGATACTTCCAAACGCCAATCATTGCAACGACCGGTAATGATCCCAATATAGCGGGCCACCAGACATTGCGCACCGCTTCCAATGCCGAAATATGCATCTTCCAATTGAAATATATCGGCAGAATGACGCCGGATATTAGCAACTGCGGCAGCAAATTCGACCAGGCTATTCCTATCAGACCCCAATTGAGGACTTTTACCGAAACGACAGAGGCAGAGACACAGAGTAGCGCCATCAAGGCGGTGAGGACGCCGAAAATCCTGTGCTGGCCTCGACCGACAAGAACGAGGAAGTTACTCTGTTGGGCCAACCTCATACTGTGCCCGACGGCGAGGATAGCAAGGATGGCAGCCATCCCGTCAATGACCGAAGGATCCTCGAATCTGTCACCGACCCATACCCACAGGAACTCCCTGCCCATCAAGACCATAAAAACCACACTGGGGACTATCAGAAGAAGACAGTACTTCTGCGTCAGAAGAGCGATTTCCTTCACCAGCTTTTCGTCGTCTCTGGCATCGAGATCACTGACGGCCGGTTTTATCGCCGCGGTGAAAGCCCGCAGCAGCATTGACAGCAACAATACCGCAGCCGCGGCGGTGCTGAATTGGCTTATCTGGGCGGTACCTATGAAGATACCAATTATAAGAATGCTGGCATTTTGAATTATTAGGGCCCCAACAGCATAAAGAAACGTGTTTATTCCATAAGGCAGCATTTCCCGCAAAAGTCGTAAATCTATCCTTGCCAAAGACAAAGATGTCCCCGGCAGCAATCTCATGACAAAGGCGCAGTGCGCCACCCTCACCACAATTTCACTCAACCCCAGCACCACCCCCGCCGTCAATAGGCCATGACCTCGCAACAGCAGCAGAACTACCAGCAACGTTCGCAAGAATAATGTGGTGAGAACGACAAGGTTGATGAGGTCGTACCGCTGAAGACCACTGAGCACCGCGGTTGCCGGCTGCAGAGGCATCGAAAAAGCAAGGCAGAATCCCACGATGAGCACGAGCGTCCCGGCGGTCTTCACCAGTTCAGGTTCGATGACAAACCACGAATCGACGTTGCGGTAAATCACCAAACTTGCAATGGCAAGGACGACCGCCAAAATCGTGAAAACTAACACCGATGTGTTGATCACACGCTGGATTCCGTCGGCATCGTCTTTCGCAAGGTACACCGGTATGTACCTATTGATGGAACTGTTCAGACCCAAGCTCAGCAGAGGAGCATAGCGAAGAATGGAACCGCCAATGAGCATCCATATGCCGTACCGGACCTCGCCGAACTGGCCGAGGAGAAAACGGATCATAAAGAAACCGATGATGGCATTGCTCACCAATGCAGCGACGTTGAAGACCGTATTATGAACCAGTCTCCTCGAAGTTGTGACAGGTTGTTCGCTCATTTCATTCTTTTAGATTCAACCACTCGCCACAGTATACCTGCTCGGATGAAATCATAATTTTCCAAGATAAATGCAGGGCAATATCCTGGCTTTGGTGAAACAACATAGATCGATCTATCTGCCAGTAATTGCTCCATAACATGCTCATCGAATCTCGGCGCGTCTTCACTGTTGAGCGTTCCCGAGATTATCTTCACGTCAGGGCGTTTCCCCTTCACCTGCTGGGCAAGCAAAAGAGGTCCTACAGTAGTGATATCGGCATAGATAACAGCATTGCTGTCCACCAGGCCCAACGCCTCAGCAGCGAAGCGATCCGCTCCGGTGTATCCTCTCTTCCAGGGCCACAGGAAATATTCGCTGTTGTTGCGGTAGGGTATGTCATCTCTCGTGCCAACGTTAAGGTGCATCCTATCGGCTAACAGGGGCGCAGCAGCATAGACACCGACCGGCACTAAACTGAAAGTCAGCACAAGAAACGCAAGAACTCTGCTGTTTACCTGCTCCTGCAAAAGATAAACTCCGAGACCAATAAGGATCGAAACCATGCAGTAAAAGGGCAGGAAGAACGCATATCTGTCAGGCACGGTATATCGAAATGCGAAGAGAAAGAACAATGCGGTTAAGCCCAGCAGGACATTTCTGAAACCTCTGTGTAATGACACTTTGAACAACGCAAAGAAACCGGCAAGAAACAGCAGTACGTTCGGCGTGGGAAAGTTGAGCAGAATGTACAGGAAGTTTTCCTTTACGATCTTCATCGACAAAGAAGTGTTGAGAACCGCCCCCTGCCAGCGATCGCCGAAGACCGCAGAGGCCAAAGTGCCCGCAACATCGCCCGTTTGCATCATGTTCTTGATTATCAGACACTCATAAGGCAGCGCACCGACGATACACAGCAGAACAACAATTGCCAGGTCTGCGACGCAAATTTCCTTTTTGGCAAGCAGAAAGACGACATAGACGACATAGCACAAAAGCGGTATCGAAGCGAGCATGTGGACGGCGATTGAAAGACCGCTTAGCAATCCCAGCCAGTATAAGTAGCGCAGTCTGTTTGTTCTCGTATACTGCAACAGCATTATCAACTCGGCAAGAAACAGGGCAGTCCAAAGTGTGTACGTTTCGATGACGCTTGCGTGGCGCCAGAACGTATGGGCAAGAGCCAAAGTGACAGCAGCGACTGCCGCCGGCAGATTCCTGCCGAGCCATAGACGCACGAACAGAAACATGTTCGCCACCGTCACGGCTGCTGCAATCGCCGAGACCAGGTTGACTCTGTGAGCAAATTCCCCTAACGGTACATATTTCGCGCCGATAGCTAATATGTAAAAGAGCGGATGAGAGATCGCAAGACCCAGGAAACCTTCAACATCGTTGTGCCAGATGCGATATTGAATCAATCCGCTGTCTTGCCACAAGGCACCCGGAGCGCAACTGACAACGTAGAGTGCCAGGGCACCGCACAGAACTACGGTGTAATGCCGCGCCAGATTTGATCTTATAGATTCCACGGATGTGCTGACTTGTCCCGACCTCAAGACGCCACAGTCTTCTTGACCGCAAGCCCTACAGGCGTTTACGGTTTGCTACCTGGGAGCCTGTCGGAGAACCCGATCTGGCTTCGAGCGGCTTGTTTTGCGACTGGTCGGCGTCCGGCTGCATCGACGATATACAGCGATATCGCCTGCTTCGCCGTCCTTGCCAGTCACAAAACAGCTCGCTCTCGGGCCAACGACGGGGTTCTCCGACAGACTCCTAGTACTGCGACTTTCAAGAAACAGTTACGGTTAATCCCTCGCTGCTTATGTCAAAATCGAAGAACCTTGCCCGCTCGTTGGGCGGTTCGTCATCGAGCATTTTTCGAACGGATGAGGCATCGTCGGCCGATCTACAGATCATCAACATGAAACCGCCACCGCCGGCGCCGAGCAGTTTCGCACCGTATACGAAAGGATTGACCCGTTCAAACAGCAATTCAATTTCATCGTTGCTGGAGTTAGGATCCAGTTGTTTGTTGAGCTGCCATGCGACGTCAATCAGGCTCCCAAACGTGGCGATGTCTTTGCATGTGAGTGCTTGTGACACTTCGGCGGCCACTGCGCGAATCTGTCTTAGTGTCGCCATCGTTGCGCGGTGCCGATTCAAATATCGTCCCACGACCTGTTGCAGAATATTCTTGGCCAGCCTGGTGACTCCAGTGTAGTATAGAAGGCTCAGGCCACCGTTGGTTCTCGGGTCCAAAATGTCGCCCAGCACATGGTGAATCAGGGCATCGGGAACGAATCCTGGCTCGGTGACAACCATTTTGACGCCGTCTATCGCACCGCCGATCTGGTCTTGCCACCCGCCCCCGGTAGTCAAGGCCTGTTCCAGACGAAGCACGCTGTGAAACAGCTCACGCTGCGACAGTTCTTTGCCCATGACTCGCTGGATCGCTGCGAGAATGACCGCTCCCATTATGCTTGATGTGCCCAAGCCGCTGCCCTTGGGAATCGCTGCGAGAGTGGTCAGCTCGATCCCACCCCCGAATTGCTCCAACGTCTTCTTCAAGCTGACATTCTGGGCGTCAACGTTCATAGACGGTGACAGATGCGACAGAGCCAGGGCCGCCTTGGCAAGCGCGAAGTTGCTCGTCGCCTCACGGTAGTCCAGAAGCTCATCAAAACAGGTAATTTCGACTCTGGCCCCCAGATCGATCGAACTGATGCGGATAACCGGCTCGTCTATGACCCGGGCATACGCCTGGATCGGCGGCTGACCGTTGAGATTGACCGCAGCGTTAACTACGCAACCGCCATGCTCGAGTGAGTACGGCGGCGTGTCGGTCCAGCCGCCTCCCACATCAAGACGAGCCGGGGCACGCGCCCAGACGATTTCATCACTGCGCAGAACACTTACGGGACGGATGTTCCGCTCCGAACCGCCGGCAACGATGGCATTCTCCAATCTTTCGAACGCAACCGCTTGCGCCCGGCGAGTCCATTCGAGAATCGAAACCTTCGGATTCAAACCAAGACCCAGGGATGAAAGCCAGTCCTGCTGCGCCGAACCGATTAGCTGCTTTAGAGAAGGTAAAGCTCTCGACAGCGGCCGGTCGCCGTCCTTGGAAAGCTCAGCAAGCGCAGAACCAAGTGTATGGATTATTCGCGGAAACACAAGAGACTCGACATCGCCACTCGCACTGTTTATAGAATGCCATTGGGCTTCTGTGAGAATTTCCAGGACCCACGCGCTCAAATCATCCGCGTCACTCAACAGATACGCCAGCTCGGAACTGGAGAATCCACTTCGCGGATGAAAGATCCGCCTGAGAGAGTGCCGGATTATCTTTGCTCGAATTGCGTTTCGCCGTTTGTAGAAGTCGTCGTGATCGGCCAGGGCCAGAATCTGCTCGAGATTGTATCTGTCTGCCTTGCGCCACGCCTCACGATCATCAGTGTGCGCGTTTCTCGGATCGAGCATCCACAACCATCGCTTGTACTCAGTGTGAGTTTCAACCGCCGGAAATAAGCGAGCGTTCCAAATGCTCCGCCGGGCAGCGGTTACACCTGAGGCCCAGATATCGTGTGGGCTGGCGCCAACGGCCTTGAGCCATTCGAATATGTCGACTCCGCAAAAACTCCCGGTCTGCTCGACAGGTTCCTTGAACGTGTCGTCGATGCTGTAACAACGCACAAACCAAACGTCCCGGCCGTCCACGCTGCCACCCCTAATTACGTCGAGGCACGCCCTCGGAGGCAACCAAATCGGTTCATCGACATCGACGCCAACAACCACGTTCTCGCCGCCCAGAGTCAGCGATGAACTTACGCGGCAGCCCTCTACCCAGGAAGATGTCCCTTTGACTGCGCCGCCGTCTGAGATTTCATTGTTGATATTGAGAAAGGTCTGCAGATTGGATGCGCCACGGTCATCCTGCAACAGCCTGGTCGCGCTGCTGATGATCGCTCTGCTTGTGCCGAAGTCCAGGAAGTCACAATGCCTCAGCAACGTCATGCTGAAAGGCACCGGTGAAAAAGCCTCGAACAGCCTGTCCAGTTCAGCCTTACTCCATTTCGAACCGCTGTTGCGGGCGGATTGTCGATGTTCGGATCTACAGGCCTCACCGCCCATTGCACAACATATCTCACGATAGAAATCCAGGCCGTGCTCGGTAACCGCCCGGCCCATCGAGCCGCTGAGAACAAATTTGCCGTCCCGGCCGGCACAAAGGCCGAAAGTGTCCAGCATCCTGGCGGCGGTCTTCGCATCGAAGTTCATTACGCCGATATCCAGGCAGCTCTGACCGTATGCGTCCACGGCCCCTTTTTCTTCCTGCTCTTTCACAGAGGGCTTCTGCAAATAGACCTTTACCTCATCACCCTGCCCCCTGCAAAAGACGCCGTGTCTGCTTGCCTGCTCGGGCAAGGCATAACAGGCCAATCCGGTGACTCCGTGGTCGGCAAATGTCACTTCAGAGGGCTCGAATCTCAGCAAAACGTCACCCGATGTTATTACCACCTGGCCTGTGCCGGCGGCCGACTCGGGCAACGCCAGATACGCCGGCAATTGACGATCGAACAAACTCGCAGGTACGGCAGTGTCACTCCTGGACGGGACCGGAACAAATATCTTTCCGCAGGGGCCGTATGCTGGCAATCTCCTCGAATCCCCCCCGGCGTGGACGATCAGAATTCTCAGGCCCTTGAGAATCTTCTCCCACGCCTGGGGGCCCGTTGCCCCGGCGTCCTTATCAGCTTGCTGATTGAGCACTTCGGCCAGACAATAGAGCGTGCTGCCTCCGCTGCCGATTCGCTTTCCGCCGGGATCAGCCACGACCAACACGTTGCGGATGTTACTGAGAAGCCCCAGGTCCCGGCGCAGTGCAAGTTGAGATTCATACGCGAGGGCCTGCGCCTCATTGGAAGCGGTGATTATGAGGTAATCCCACTGATCTAATTTTGCCCGCATGTGCATGATAATTGCCTAAAACCGGATCAACTCTTGGATCGTGAGTTCCGCTTAAAACTCTCCGTGATCACTCGCAGGATTTCTTCCAGACTTGTCTTGGATTCCCAGCCGACCATCTCCTTGATTCGCTCCAGGCTCGGCACGCGCCGCATCATATCCTCGATGGGTCTGCCGTAAGCGACCTCGTAAGACACAAATTGCTTTTGGCTCTTGCTGTGCGTCATTTCGATTATCTTGCCGGCGAGCGCTTCGATGGAGATCTCCTCGCTCGAACCGACATTGTATACCCTACCTGCTGCGTGCTCGCAATTCATCAGCCTGATGATAGCCTCGACAACGTCGGCCACGTAACAGAAACAGCGAGTTTGCCTGCCCGTACCGTAAATCAGAACGGGCTCGTCGCTGAGCGCCATCTGAATGAATCGAGGCACCACCATCCCGTACTGGCCTGTCTGCCTTGGCCCGATCGTGTTAAAGAACCGGGCGATAACTACACCCAACCCGTACTGTTGATGGAAAGCCAGACCCAGGAACTCGTCTATCGCCTTACTGCAGGCGTACGCCCAGCGCGGCATGCTCGTGCTGCCGAGCACAATGTCGTCCTCTTCACTAAAGGGGACCGCTTCGCTCTTGCCGTAGACTTCGCTGCTCGAAGCAATGAAGATCTTCTTGCCGAATTTGTTGGCGACATCCAGCACGATCTGGGTACCGCCGATGTTGGTTTCGATCGTGTGCACGGGATCCTCGGCTATCAATCTGACACCGACAGCGGCAGCCAGATGAAAAATCGTGTCACATCGCCCTGCGAGAGGTTCCATCAATTCGACATTGCGAATATCGCCGGTGACAAACTCAAAGTCGGAATGCTCTTTGAAATTCTCGATGTTTTCCAGACTGCCCGTGCTCAGGTCGTCGACGACCGCCACTTGATGACCATCTTCGAGCAGACGCTCCGCCAGATGAGAGCCTATAAAACCCGCTCCGCCTGTAACTAATGCCTTCATATCGACCCCAGAGGATTAACTTTTCTCAGCAAGAATAATAAGCACTGGTCAATTGTCAACATCGAAGATGTGCTCACGTGCGGGGCGCTGTGCTTGGACTCCGTCCCCGTCGGCTGCGCAAAAAACAAACGCAGCCTCACTGCAATACCCTGCTCTTAGAGTAAGATCATTTCTCAGCGGTCGTACTCGCCGCGATCACGCGCCGAGACAATCTATATCCATGTCCGGCCGCGCGCGGACTTAACCGGTAGCCGTTCTACACCATAAGTATCGGCAAATAAAGAACATAGCTTTAGCAAAGACGAATGTCGGGACAAGCTTCTCGTCATCAGATGAGAAACCTTCCGCGGATTTGAAGCATTCAAAGCATGTGCCGGCGATTCGCGCACCGGCAACGTCCCATAAGTGCCCAGCCCAAATAGTGAGCAGGTGCATTGCGTATCTCGAACGACCGAGAAAAGTCGTCCTGGGACTGGATCTATCCGGGCCACCTACCCATAAATCGGATGAAGCAAGACGTCTCACTCGTGACCCTTGAAACGGGGGAGTCAAAAAAAACTGCTGAATGCTTCCATTCTCATAATCCTCTCATCTTCCATCTGCTACAGTGTTCTCCGAAATGAGCCCGGCTTATGTGACAGATACGGTACTATTAACATTGTTTTGGAAAGGAGTACACTTATGAATCGAATTCAGAGAATTCTTGCAGCAATTGCCGTCATATTGGTGGTCGTTATTTGCCGCTATTCAACTAGTAGCGCCAAAGCCGACGACGACCGAGAATCGGACAGCGTCCGGGCCAAGAAGGAGACCACGAACAAGAGCGACGCTAATAAGCTCTACGAGCTTGTCCAGCAAGCCCGCACCGAACTCGAAGCCCTGCGCAAACAGGCTGGTATCCGCCGTGAGGGCCGTGGCGAGCATCGCGAAGGTGGCCGCGAGGGTCGCGCTGAACACGGTGAAGGCGGCCGCGAGGGTCGTGGTGAACACCGTGAAGGCGGCCGTGAGGGTCGCGGCGAACACAGTGAGGGTGGCCGTGAGGGTCGTGGTGAGCACGGTGAGGAAGGTGAGGAAGGTGAGGAAGGCGAGGAAGGCGGCACTCGCATCGGAAAGAACGAGAGATGGGATAAGACTAGAAACGGTGCCCGGTTGGTCCTTGCGTACGATGCCACCTCGCAGTCCTTCAAGGGGGTCGTAGTGAATACCACCTCAAGGGCTCTGTCAGACGTACGTGTCGAGGTTCATCTCTCCAACGGCGTCGAGCTTGGCCCGACTAAGCGAACCGACCTAAAGCCGCGCGCCAGAATGCCCGTGGAGCTTTCGGCGGCCAACCAGAGGTTTATCTGGTGGACGACCCACCCCGAGCACGGTAGTGAAGAAGGCCACGGTCCGGGACATGAAGAAGGCGAGCGCGAGGGCCCTGGTGAGCACGGTGAAGGAGGCGGCAGCCGCCCGAAAGACCCGGCTCTGCGACCCGTGTACAACCAGCTCCTGCTCCTGTGTCACGAGATCAGGACGGTCTCGAATGGCCTCAAGAGCATGAGGCGGTAGACGAGGGGTTTCCGGGCGATTTTCTTTGATGTAGAATAAGTACCGTCGGGAGGTGCGAGTGCATCAACCGGCGGTACATTCTTGCTTTCGAGAAGACCGATGCGTATCTTAGTTGTTGAAGACTACAAACCGTTGCAGAAATCGTTGGAGCAGGGCTTGCGCGAAGCGGGTTATGCCGTGGACGTGACTGGCGACGGGGAAGAAGGCCTGTGGTATGCCCAGGGCAGCGACTACGATGTCATTGTCCTTGATCTGATGCTACCGGGGATGGACGGGCTGTCCGTTCTCCGGCGGCTCCGGGCCGAGGGGCACAAGACTCACATACTGATCTTGACTGCCAAGGATGCGTTGGAGGACAGGGTACGGGGTCTGGATCTCGGCGCCGATGATTATCTCGTCAAACCTTTTGCATTCGAGGAGCTGCTGGCGCGCATCCGAGCCCTGATCCGGCGCGAGTATCGGGTAAAGTGTTCCGAGATCGTGGTGGAAGACCTGCGCATCGACTCGGTTACCCAGCAAGTATCGAGAGCCGGGCGGGTGATTCTGCTTACGACCCGTGAGTACGCCCTGCTGGAGTACTTGGCCTTGCGCGCCGGAGAGGTCGTTTCACGGACAGATATCTGGGAGCACATCTATGAGTTTAATTCGTTGGCAACGAGCAATGTCGTGGATGTGTACGTCGGCTATCTTAGAAAGAAACTTGAAGTAGATGGTAAGCCAGACCTGATCCACACGGTACGTGGGCGGGGGTATGTTCTGGGAAGTCAGATATGACTGCTTCTCTCCGTACAAGATTGGTTTTGGGGGTGATTGTCAGTACCGCATTGCTCTTGGGTATTCTCTGCGTAATTCTGTATGCAATCACGCGCAATACTTTGCTCAGTCAGTTTGACGGCTCTCTCCTTTCCACTGCCAAGGTGCTTTCTGCTGTTGTTGGAAACGAGGCCTCTGATGGGGAGCACGAAGGAGAACATCGCGAGGAAGAAAGGGAGCACGCTAATAGGCAGTCCAACAGTGAACTCGGAATTGAATTTGACGTTCGCATGACGCCGGAATTCAATAATCTCAATGGCGGCGGTTACTATCAGTTCTGGAATCATGACAGGAGTGTGATTGTGCGTTCCCCGTCTCTTGGCCAATCAGACCTGCCTTATTTCGGGGAAGAATCCTCTACTGACATGTATCGACGATGCCTACTCCCTGAGAATAAGCCGGGTCGAGCGGTCAGTTACAGATTCATCCCCGGGACGAAAGAGGAAACTCACCGGCAGGACGGCCATTTCACTATTGTTGTGGGACGTGATGCAAGCCAACTACATGGTTTTCTCGGCTTCTTCAGATGGTTACTGCTGAACAGTTCAATCGCCATCGTCTTGTTATCCAGTTATGTTGCAGCGAAAGTGACCAAGATCGGGTTGAAGCCCGTTCACATTCTTGCAGATGAGATCGAGTCGGTAGATGAAAAGGCTCTGGAACAGTCATTCTCGGCAGAGGCTTGTCCTGCGGAATTAGTCCCGATACGCGAACGATTGAATGCTCTCATGGAGAGGATAAGAAGCTCTTTCGAGCGGGAACGACGTTTCAATGCCGACGTAGCCCATGAGCTGCGAACTCCACTTGCCGGGATTCAATCTATCATTGAAGTCTGCCTATCACACAACAGGGAGCCGCTGGAATATCAGGATGCACTTGGAGATTGTCTGGCAATTAGCAAAGCAATGAACAGGCTTGTGACCACACTTCTATCTCTGTCCAGATTGGAAGCTCAACAGATCACATTTGAAACTCAAACGATACCTCTTAGAAACCTGATAGAGAAAACCTGGCGAGATTTTGCTGACAAGGCACGTGACAAAGAGCTAAGCTTTGAAAATCTGATCGACGATTCCCTCTGTTGTTCTACGGACATGGATCATCTGGCCATGATTTTGTCCAACATTCTGGATAATGCGGTAGAATACTGCAACTGTCAGGGTCGAATCCTGGTCGAGGCACAGCACCGGGCCGGTGTGGCAACGCTGACCATATCCAACACAGGTTGTCGTCTGGACCCCGCAGATGCCGAACATGTATTTGATTTCTTCTGGCGGGGCGATACCGCACGAACTGACACAGGCGCGCATTGTGGAATCGGCCTGGCAGTCGTTCGAAAAGTGGCGGATCTTCTGGGGGTAAAGGTCAAGGCTGATGTAGTGCAAGAAGCAGTTTTTTCCATAATCCTTGAACTGCCGGCGCCTCAGCCGTAGTACGTGCAATATGTCTTGTCGGTTTCCCAGACAGTCACACGATGAAGGTTCGCCTCGCCGAACCTGCCGAGGAGTTTGTTCCACGCGAAAGCCGCGATATTTTCGATGGTGGGATTGGTTTTGCCGAATTGCTCGACGTCGACGTTCAGGTTCCTGTGATCGAGCAGTTTTATGAGTTCGTGGTTTACTGTCCGTTCAAAATCGCCTATGCGAAAGTCATTTCTCGTCGCCGGCATCTTTATCGCGATCTCCACAACATAGTTGTGCCCGTGACCGGTGGGGTTGGCACATTTTCCAAAGACCTCAAAGTTCTCTTGCTCGGAAAAGTCGTGGTTCCAAAGCTTGTGCATCGCGGCAAATTCAAACTTCTCACAGAAATAGACCATTTCCGGATCCCCTGAACTGATGGCAATTCTCCTGAAAGGATTCAGCTTCAAACTCAACTTGTTAAGCCTGGCAGGGCAGAATTTATCGGACAATTGGCCCCAGGCCGATCTCAGAAGCTCGGCAACGACGAAAAAACCGATATGTCTGGCCCGGCAAAAATCCTGCTTTATCCGCTCGGCGAAAAGCGGCACGACAAATTCGCGAACGTCCCTGTCGATGTCGACGACATTAACGACAAACCCCGTGTCGGGTTCAATGTCGCCGAGAATCTCGACGGACAACTCCAGGAATATTGCCAGGCCCTCGCCCGCCGGTTTGGATGCAAAAGAATTGAACCCTGTGCATTCTTGCGACAGAAAAGGATTTATCGAAAACCGCACCTGCCTGGCCAGCTTGTGCATTTTGCGCTACCCTTCTAACACTCTGCCATGACAAAAATGTGAGAATGTCATTGCGAGCGAAGCGAAGCAATCTCAACATTTTACGTAACCGAACGGTTGAGATTGCCGCGGCCATCTTCGATGGCCTCGCAATGACAAGCTCCTTATTTGAGCTTTGACATCATACTGACTACTTGTGCATCAGGCTCATAATCTCGCTTCGGCTCTTCGGGTCTCTCTTGAATATCCCGCGAAGGGCCGAGGTCACCATCGTCGAGCCGGGTTTCTTTATGCCGCGAATGGTCATGCAGCTATGCGAGGCCTCGAGCACGACGGCCACCCCCTGCGATTTCAAGCTGCTCATTATGAAATCGGCTATCTGGTATGTGAGCCTTTCCTGGGTCTGGAGCCGGCGGGCAAAAGAATCCACGATGCGGGCCAGTTTGCTGACGCCCAGCACCGATCCCGACGGCAAGTATGCGACATGGGCCGAACCGATAAACGGCATCATATGATGCTCGCAGATGCTGTAAAAGGGGACATTGCGCAGAAGAACGATTTCCTCGTAGTTCTCGGTAAAAACGCTGCGAAGATGCTTCTCAGGCTCCTCGCACATCCCGCCCAGCAACTCGGCATACATCCTTGCCACTCGATCGGGCGTTTCCCTCAGCCCTTCTCGATCGACATCTTCACCGACGGCCAGCAGTATTTCCCTGACCGCTTTCTTTATTCTCTCACTATCTATCGGTTTTTGCTTCTTGGTCATGTTCCTCGATTCCGTTTGCTCGTACTTTGGGGCACCTCTAATAATTCATTTTGACTGCAAACGGCTGCAATCTATTTTGGCGGCGTTGAAAGATCAAAATGCGTCCTCGATGGTGAATAGCACCACCTCCGGGCATTTTGATCTTCCGCCTTGCCAGAATCGATTTCGCTCGTTTTCGTCTGAAAAGCAATTATTAGAGGCACCCTTTAGTGATGATGGTGTGGTATTTCGGCTCCCGACTCCACGAACAACAACGGGAAAACGATGTCACTGAAGCAGCATGGTATCCAGACTGCCAAAAATAAGAATCCGAAACTGCCGATCATTTTCAACAATGAGACATCTCCGGCCATCGCCATTAGCATGTGGAACGAGGAGGCCCAGGTGCTGAGCAGAACGTGTCCGGCGTGCGGGAATTTTGTCCTGGGCCTGAAGTATGCTATCAGAATGCCGGCGATAGCAGCCGGGATCACTACGTACCAACCCTCTATAAAGCCAATATGCGCCTTCTCTGCGAAACCCTCGTGCTCAGCGTCCGCTGCATGATCGTGTTCATGATCGTGTGCTTGGTCGGCGGCAGGCGCCGGCCCGTGCGAATGGGCGATGTTCATGCCGAGCACCAGCTCGCCGGCATAAGGTATCAATGAGTCGCTGACGGTTCCGACCCCGATTGCGCCGATACATCCGACTATCAGGATAAAGATGAGTCTGCGTTTAGCCGAGTAGAGCTGAAACAGCGATGCGATCACTATTGCACTTAGAAATACATGCCCTGGGTGAAAGACGTAGAACACCTTGCGGCTGGTCTCGTGATCGAGATTCCTGAAAACCAGCATGCAAATTACCCCGGTCAGAGACCCGAACAGGGTGAACGGGGCATGACTTTTCAGCTCCGTGAATATCGTCGCGAGTCTTTTTGTCATCTGTGCTTTATCCTCAAAGTCTTTGGTCAAATGCAACCGCTCGAAACCGAACTGCATTGATGATACGAAATCTGCAACTAAGTTGCAAGTATGTTCCTTAATTACGTGCCCATGTAAGGATGTGTTCAGGCCGGGGCAGGACTTTTGTTGAGAAATCAGTATTGGCGCACTATAATAGACTTTTTCGTAAAGGAAAAGTTGCCGGACGATGGTCGCCGGACAGGTAGAATGAAGATTGTAGAGACTATATCAGCCCTGGGGCAAGCGACAGACGGTTGCGTCCTGACGATCGGGAATTTTGACGGCGTCCATCTGGGCCATCGGGAGATTATAGCTGCCGGTCGACAAGTGGCCCGTGAGAAGGGGACCGAGCTGGTGGCGATGACTTTTGAGCCCCATCCGGTCGCGGTTTTGTATCCTGAGAGGGCGCCGGGGGTGTTGACGCCGCTGGAAATGAAGAAGCACTGGTTGGCCCAATCCGGTGTCGATTTGCTGATCGTGCTGAACGGCGATCCTGAGCTGCTCAGCCTCTCGCCCAATGATTTTGCCTCGCGCTTTCTCGTCGAGAATATTCGGCCGAGTGTGGTTGTCGAGGGTAGCGATTTCAACTTCGGTGCGGACCGCGCGGGCAATATCGAGACGCTGCAAACGTTAGGCTCGTCGAAGGGCTTTGAAGTTTGCGTCGTCGAGCCGAAGAAGATCAAGCTCTCGACAGGCCAGTCTGTCAGAGTTTCGAGCACGATGATTCGCTACATGCTCGAAAGCGGTCACGTTGCCGACGCCGCCACGGCTTTGGGCAGGCCATATCGACTTCTCGAAGAGATCATCCCGGGCCGGGGGATTGGCAGGAAGCTGGGCTTTCCCACGCTCAATATGAAGAGACCAGGCCAGGTAATCCCCGCCGAAGGTGTGTACGCCGGGTTCGTGAGAGTCGGCGACAGCGAGCAGGACGTTCTGAGCTGTGACCAGACGGTCGGCGCCGCGTACAGTATAGGCCAGGCCAGGACATACGGCGACGATTTTCCATTGCTGATCGAGGCACATCTGCTCAACACGCACGTCGATGCAGTGGTCGGAAAATATATGGCGATGGATTTTGTCGAGCGCGTCCGCGCTCAGCATAAATTCAAAACACCGGAGGAGCTTTCCAAACAAATAGCCGGCGACTGCGCAGTCGCGAAAGAGATGTTGGCTTCAGCGGGCGGTTATACTGCTCCAGATTGAAATTTCGCGTTTTTGCGCGGGTAAGTAGCTTTACAATAACAGCTTATGATCTTGCTCGCGGGAATTTACTACCCTTCAAGGGTATAGAAAGATGCTTCTATGATAGGAACCGATGATTTTCGAAAAGCAGTTGAGTTGATAAACAAGTCCGAAAGCATCCTCATCACTGCTCATGACAAGCCCGATGGAGATGCGTGCGGCAGTATTGTGGCGTTGTGCGAGAGCTTACGGGCTCAAGGAAAAAATGTTCAGCCACTGTTTCTTTCGGCATTGCCAGAGTGGTACGAGTTCATACCTGCCGAGCAGATTTCTGTTCTCGGCGATGATCTGCAGGTCCAAGAGCTGGCGGAGGGGCGCTTGGGCGAATTTGATTTGATTATGATCGTAGATACCAACAGTTGCAGCCAACTGCCGAAATTCGAGGAGTATCTGAAAAGCTCGAGTGCGCCGGTTCTCATAATTGACCACCACGTGACCGGTGATGGTCTCGGTGATGTGGAACTGACCGATATGACGGCTGCGGCGACCGGCTTGATTGTCCTTGATTTGTTCAAGTATGCCGGCTGGGAGGTTACGGTGAAAATAGCCGAGGCGCTGTTTGTCGCGATGGCGACCGATACCGGCTGGTTCCAGTTCAGCAACGCCGATAGCAGGGTGTATCGCGCCTGCGGCGAGCTGATAGATGCCGGCGCCAAACCAACGCAAATCTACGACAATTTGTACCACAACTTTTCGCACGCCCGTTTCAAGCTGATGGCTGCGATGCTCGACTCGCTCGAGCTGCACCTTGACGACAGGTATGCAGCCATGCACGTGTCGCGGCGGGATTTCGAGCGAACCGGCGCCGGGTATAATGACACCGAGAACCTGATCAACGAATGCCACCGTATAGGGACGGTCGAGGCTTCGGCTCTGTTCGTCGAGCTTAAGGACGGGCGGATCAGATGCTCGCTGCGGAGCAGAGGTAGCATGGAGGTCAACGTGATCGCTGCCGCTTTTGGCGGCGGCGGCCACAAAAAGGCTGCGGGGACGTATCTGCCGGGGCCCCTGGAAAATGCCAAACAGCTTATTCTGGACAAAATAACAAAAGGACTCCGATGAAGGCAAGTCTCAATCGAGGAGAAATGTTGCCAATGAAGATTGTAGTTTCGATCCTAACTGCGCTGATGCTTCTGATACTTGGTGGCATC
>Ga0255052_10001199_pt1 | contig 19811 bp, 11 predicted proteins | sample JV7_2_21_MG_FD_188632 | JGI IMG/M metagenome (GOLD analysis project Ga0255052, IMG submission 188632) | Seawater microbial communities from Jervis Inlet, British Columbia, Canada - JV7_2_21 | ecosystem: Environmental > Aquatic > Marine > Inlet | place: Canada: British Columbia | collected... | reverse complement strand
TTTGTCTGGCGAATGACCGGCGATGACCGATATGTGGGCGTGAAATCTCGCGCCGTGACTTGGGCGAGCTATCCTCCGGGGGGACGGGCGTCGCCGGAAGGACTGGGAGGCGACGGCAGCGAAGACGCTACCCATGGGAATGAGTTTCTGGCCCTGCTGTTTGACTGGCTCTATGCCGATCTGACATCGCATGAGCGGCAGATTATGATAAAGTCGCTTGAGTGGCGCGTCGCTCATATCATGAACGACTTTTCGTGGAAGAATCGAAACCGAAGGGACAAACAAACGGGTCGGCCTCCGGTCAGGGCCGCTGGGATGTCCGGAATGATTAGCAGTCACGGCTACGAAGCAGCGATGGGCACTGCCGTTTGTGGTCTGGCGCTTTATGAACATAGCGAGATCGGCCGCGAGTGGTTCGACCTGATTCTCAATTATCTTATCGGCATCACCTGCGGGCACGGTTTCGACGAGGCATGGAATGAGGGCCCTGGATACGGCACCTCAAAATGCAAATGGTTGATGAATGCCACGATGTATTACGACACATCGATTCGGCAAGCCAATCTTGGCCGGAATCCATTCTACAATCGCATCGGTGAGTTCTTTCGGAGAGTCATTCCTGTGGGTATGTCCCACAACGCCTGGGGCAACCAGGCGAATGCTTCCCGCAACAACCATCTGGCCCACTTCCGCAAGTTCGCCTATCTGACCGGTGACGGGCGATTTCTGTTGAACTGGCAGCAATACGGGGGCGATGAATTCTCCACGTTCCGTCCCTGGATTGAGTACGTGTTGCCGGCGTATTATGATAAACCCCGACCCCGACCAGAGAGTGAAACCGTTGGTCTCTTTCCTGTCGCCGGCTGGGGGATGGCCGCCACCGGCCCTCCGAGCTTACGCTCGACCTTCGAGAATGGTCTGGGTGTTATCTTTCAGTGTCGGCCTCGCGGCGGTTACGGCCACTCGTTCAACTCCGATGGCTCGTTCCAACTGCACGCTTATGGTCAAATGCTCAACCACGGCGGCGGCAGCTCGGCCAATGGTGATGCATTCGCATACCATACTATGAGTCATAACACCATCCTCGTGGACGGGCTCGGGCAGGCACAGCCTTCAAAAGGCCAGCTCTATCGTTCCTACGGACGGATCGCAGCCTTTTCACAGGGTGACAACTATGTATATTTTGCCGGTGACGCCACCGGATGCTACCCGCGCACGCCCGGCAAGTATTCACGATGGTCGTTGCCTTTGGACGACATATATGAAAAGAGAGCCTTGCCCTATCTGAAGTGCTTCATTCGGCATGTTCTTCTCCTGCACAACCGATATTTCATAGTCTGCGACGATCTGAACTGCTCACAGCCCGCTACTTATACATGGCTGTACCACATTTTGCCCGAGGAGCCGTTCGCCTTCGACAAGAACACCTTCACCGTCGATTACGCTGTCGGTGACGTAAACGTGCGCTTGCGGCACTTGGCCCATCCGGAAGAACTCGACCTTGACGACCGTGTCGGGACCAAAGCGTTTGTGAATCCGCTTACCGGTGAAGATTATCGCCAGTGGCGAAGAGACAACATACTTTGCGGCCACAATCTGTGGGTCAGCAACGCCGTGCCGGCCCGGCACTGGCGATTCCTGACCGTCATCTATCCTGCGCGGCCTGGGGAGACGATGCCCGCCATTGAGCGTCTCGATGATTCCACCGTTCGCGTGGCGGGTGATATTATTAGCTTTAACCCCGATTCTGAACACGCACAAGAGGCAAGTCTGGTTGTGGACACCGCGGCTATGACGGAAGCTCTGGAACGGGATTGGGAGTAAGAAATAGCAGGCAAGAAGAAACATTATATGAGAATGGGAGATTGGACAATGAAACTTGATAGCAATGTATCTCGCAGATCGTTTATCAAGAAAGCCGCCACAGGTGTCGCCGCCGGTGTGACCTTCTTGCCCGACAAGACGTCTTGGGCCGGTGCCAACGACTGGGTTCGCGTGGCTGTGATCGGCATCCGAGGCATGGGGCAGAACCACATCAGCAGCTATTTGAAGCTGCCCAACGTTGAGGTGGCCGCCCTGTGTGACGTGGATGAGAATCTTTTTGAGGAGCGGGTGAAGACACACTTCACCGACAGGGGCAGGAAGACGCCCAGGATATATACAGATGTTCGCCGCCTGCTGGAAGACAAGTCAATTGATGCGGTCTCCGTTGTTACGCCGAATCACTGGCATGCCCTGGCCGCAATCTGGTCGATTCAGGCGGGCAAGCATGTGTCGGTAGAAAAGCCCTGCTGCCACAATTTCTTCGAGGGCCAACAGCTTGTCAGGGCTGCGAAGAAATACAGCGTGATCGTACAAGACGGCGCCGAGCAGCGCAGCAATTCGTGCAGTCAGTCCATGGCCAAGTTTCTACACGAAGGGAAACTCGGTGAAGTCTATCTGGCCAAAGGCCTGTGTTATAAATGGCGTGACACGATCAAGAAGACCCCTAATGAGCCCGTTCCAAAAGGCGTGCATTACGACCTCTGGCTGGGGCCGGCGCCGAATCGCCCCTTCTCTCCGAACCGCTTCCACTATAACTGGCATTGGAACTGGGAGTATGGCAACGGTGACATGGGCAACCAGGGCATACATGAGATGGACGTCGCCCGCTGGGGGCTGGGTGTCAAGCTGCCAACACGGGTATGCACCATGGGCGGCCATGTCATGTTCGACGACGACCAAAACACGCCGAACGTGCTGATGGCCATGTTCGAATTCCCCAGCGAGCAGGGCGCAGGGGACAAAAAGAAGATTCTGCAATTCGAAGTGCGTCACTGGATTAGCAATCGAGAAGACGCCATGTGGATGAAAGCCGACCCGAATTCCTCAACTGGTTACATGATCAGCGGCTCCAATACCGTTGGCAACCTGTTCTACGGATCCAAGGGTTATATGGCCAAGACGGTCAACGAGTGGCAGGCCTACATGGGCAAGGACCGCAAACCTAGTGCCACAGGCAGCGGCCTTGGCAACCACTATGCAAATTACATTAATGCGATTCGCAATGGAGATCCCAAGACTTTTAACAAGAGCATCGAAGATGGTTTCTATACATGCGCTCTGGTGCACCTGGCAAACATTTCCTATCGCCTGGGCCGATCGCTGGACTTCGATCCTGTGAAGCAACAATTCGTCAACGATGACGAGGCCAACGGCATGCTGACCCGCGAGTATCGAAAACCGTTTGTGGTGCCGGCGAGGGTGTAAGGTCCTTACCTTGCCTGTGATGGCTGAGCGGTCCAAGTGGTAGTTTCACCATCAAGCCGTGTCGACAGTGTGATCTGGTAAGATTATTGACATTGTGATGAGAAAGTTGTGGTGTCTAATATATTTCCGGGAAATGTCAAATAGATGCTGTTGGAGTCTGTTATGAACCGTTTTGTATTTCGCTGTTTAGCAGTGTTCGTCTTCATAATCAGCGCACGTTCTGTCGGAGTTAGTCTGGCAGCCGACGCAACGAAAGCTATGGGAAAAAATGCTGAGAAGCCAACCATCCATTCAAGCAGGCCGTCAAGGGGACAGACCTTAACCGTTGCGGTAGTTTCGCCGCATTGTGTGTTTGGAGACGTCGACACGAATCTGAAGCACTTTGCGCAGTTCATAGAGCAGGCCGCCGCAAAAGGAGTTCGCCTTGTTTGCTTCCCGGAATTGGCACTTGTGAGCTACTCCACTCACAAAGATGTCCTGCTTCATGCAGAAAAGATACCGGGCCCAACGACGACGAAGCTTGAGGCAATCGCCCAACGGTTCGACGTGTACATTTCAGCTGGGATGGCAGAGAGGGACGGAGATCACTTCCACATTACGCAACTGCTCGTCGGCCCTCAAGGTTACTTGGGCAAGTACCGCAAGAATCATCCCACCGGTGGTGAGCAGGCTTGTGGCTTCTTGCCGGGCGAGTCCTTTCCAACGTGGGACGTTGATGGTTTTCGTTTCGGCATATTGATTTGTTTTGATGGCCGACGCCAGAGCACAATCGAAGCCATGAAGAAGGCCCATGTCGATGTGATCCACCATCCCCACGGCAACGCGGTGGGTCGATTGGGACGCCATGCCGAAGAATGGACACGATCTAAAATGGTCTATATGACCCCTCGAGCTGTATTTGCACGGGCAAACATCATCATTAACAATTCCGCTGCGGACACAGCACAGCCTCACGGTGACATGAGGTTTTCCAGTGGAGCACTTGTCCTTGACGCGTTAGGGCAAGTTGTGAATCGAACTATGCAGACAGATCGTAATGAGAAGATGATTATTGCCACGATCCAGAAGCCGGCTGCGCTAATTCCAGATGGTGAGCTTCGAATGCTACAGAATATCGATCCTGTCTTTAGAGACCGGTTCAAATCCGATTAGGAAATGGTTCTGCACGGGCTATTCTGCAAGTTCCCTCAAGCGGCATTTGATCTACTGCACGGAGCAGGAAATCGAATCGGTCATTGAAAACGATGCGAAAAAATCCGCGTTTTCAGGCCAAAATCCAGGGTCACGAATCCAGGCAAAACTGGAGGTGGACGGGCTTTTTTGCGGCCAGCTAGCGAACTTACGGCCCCTCTTCACTTTCAGTCAATTCGCGATCATCGCCTGCAAAAATTGCAGGCCGACATCATAGGGAATATCTGCGTTTCCGACGTATTAATGAAGTCCCAGAAAACGCAAAACACAATAGAACCTGTCAAACACCCGTAAACACAACTGCCAAAAGTGTAGGTGAAAAGTGTAGGGGGATGTTGCCCCAACTCGGCGACCGTCATTCCTTCGGCGTTGAATCTTGGTTTCGCAGTGTTCCGTGATTTGCCTGGCTCTTACCAATGGGACCGTTTACAATAGGATTCAGGCATTATTACCCGGGAGGTTCTTACTTAAATGACGCGATCGAAAAGAGTGATCAGGAATGCGTTGCTCATGAACGGCGGTGCGGCTTCGTCTCTGGCTGCCCTGATGCTGGTGACGTACTACCCTGGGGTGGTCTTCAGTGCTCATCAAGGCCCGCCGAAGGCGAGATGGCGCTCTATTGAGGGAGATCGAAGGATAACATATGAAGAGGTCATCGATACGGGCTCCCACGCGTACGGCGTAGGAATGGAAGGCAACGTTGATGGGGTGATGACCCGTATGCTCATCAGCTATGGTGCTTACTATCAGGGCTGGCAGCCCAACAGGTTCGTGCGACTCGAGAATATCGGCGAAACAGACGTTGTGAATCCCTGGATTACTGTCAATGGTAGGCGGAACTGGCGCACCCTTAGGGATATAGCTGACGAAGCGACCGCAGGATGCACCAGTGAGCGGGAAAAGGCACGCGCCATATGGGAATTCCAGCGCAATCATCGGTTCCACGCAACTACATGGGACAGAGAATGCGACGATGCCGTCAAAGTCTACAACATCTACGGCTACACTTTGTGTGGTAATGACGCCAAGGTCATATCAGATCTCTGGAAAGCGGCCGGCCTGAGGACAAGACGAGGATACCCGGTAGGACATGCCGTCGCCGAGGCATTCTACGACGGTGAGTATCACTTGTTGGACGGTGACGAGCACGCCATTTATTTGCGACGAGACAACACTACTATTGCCTCGGAAGCGGAAGTCGTTCGGGATCACGACCTGGTGAAGCGCACTCATACTTACGGCATCGAGCGCCGAGACAGCCGGGCGACCGACGAGTTCTCGGCTTCGCTTTATGGCTACGAAGGCGCGCGTAAAGGTGAACATGGCGGGCGGACCAAGCACACCATGGCGTACACCTTAAGGCCTGGAGAATCCATAGAATGGCGATGGGACCACATCGGCAAGCAATACACGGCGGGCACCCAAGCACCGGACGGGAAATGGCGCACGGATGGCGAAGGTGATCTGGCAGTATGGGGTGAGCGCGCTTATGACAACATGCGCAATGGCATAATGCGCTACGTGCCCAATCTCCAAGACTCCATCTACCGCAAAGCAGTTAATTCCGAAAGTAACATCGCCGCTGCGTGGGAAGACGGTGTCCGGCCAGCAATCCACCCTTCCAGAACAGGACAATGCGCCAATGTTATCTGGAGGATTGCGAGTGCCTATGTCATTGTCGGTGGGAAGATAGAGGCCGGTTTTCACCGCAAGGGGTCGGAGGATTTACTCAGAGTCAAACTCTCGCGAGACGGGAAGCAATGGGAGACTTTGTGGACGGCCCGCGCAACGGGAGGCTTCCGGCATGAAGTGACCTTCGACGATAAACTCTCCCAACGTGGATCTCCGCAGTATGAGTATCTTCTGCAGGTGGAGATGGAATCCAAGACAGGAAAGGGCGATGTCGGTATCGATAGCATCGAATTCATCACCGACGTACAGATGTCTCTTCTTGGCCTGCCCGAATTGGAGCTGGGTGAGAACCTGGTAAGGTACGCGGACCAGACAGAAGGGCCGCGACGGGTACGTATCACTCATGCCTGGGCGGAAAGGACAGGGTGGCACAGACCAGGCGCTCCGAGCACAATGAGGCCTGCCGATGGCGCCACAGTTGAGGGAACGCTAGTCAAGTTCAGTTGGCGAGCGCCGGCTTGTTCGGGCAGCAGCCAAGTGGAAGACTATCATTTCCAATTGAGCAGCACATCGGACATGCGCTGGCCTCTGTCACCCAACTTCGACAAGCTCATTTCAAGAACAGCTTGGCGAGGCAAAGCCGAGTGGGTTACCCCATCTGTGGCTCTCTTGAATCCAGGCACATACTACTACTGGCGTGTCCGTGCCAAGAACGCCAATGGCGTTTGGGGGCCGTGGAGTAAAGTCACATCCTTCAGATGCGCCGGCCCGGGAGTGCCGATCAACGTCAGGGCTATTGCCGATGAAGATGCAGGGACTGTTGTCTTGAAATGGAACGCTAACCCGCGCGGTCGGCGGCCCGCCCTGTTCAGGATCTACGGCAGCAATGAGAAGGGGTTCACTGTTAGCGACACCGAATACCTGATGGTTATGGGGCGAGGTTTCTGCGAGGACATGGATCAGTTCAATGCAAAGGGTGACATAACCAGCCGCAATGCTGTGAAGACACGATCGAACTTCGTGACCGCCGCCAACACGAGCAGCCTAATAGCTGTGGGCCCTGGACTTGGTCTTCCCAACGCTAATAGAGCATTCTATAGGGTCGTTGCGGTGGATGAGAATGGGAATGTAAGTGGTGCATCTGATTACACGGACTTCTCCCGCCCGTTCATCTACAGCCGGTTGCCCGAGAAGGTCAAAGCAGGTACAGCTCTCACGCACAAGCTGGGAGTTATTACGTCCATCGGCGATCTCAAATGCAAAGCGGGCTACAAAGCGGCTTTCTGGGACAGAGAATACCTCAGCTTCTCGCTTAGCCAGGCACCTCAGTGGTTAGAACTTGACGCGCGGACGGGAGAGATATCGGGAACGCCCCAAGTGAAAGACGTTGGAGAGCATGAGGTGGTGGTACAAGTGACTAATAGTCAAGGTGGTGTAGCCATACGTAGGTTCCCTGTGGAGGTGACCGACAGATAGGTGTCTGCTGGAATGTTGCTGAAACTGGGGTGGAATTGCGACATTATGAGAGTTGAAGATCGCGGTAGCGTTTCAGTGGCGTATTTATGGGAGATACTCGATCACTCAATGCCCCATCCCGCTAACGTGGAAATATTGCGTCCATTTGGAAAATGAGGTCGGATATGAAATCACTGTTCCAATCTATGACTGCTTCGCTCGCCACAGGAATCTGGATCATGTTGGCCATATTGGTTCCTGGGTTGAGCGCGGAATTAGCTCCCGCAACAATCCACGCCGCGAAACCCTTGCCGGCAGATGAGGCACCTGGGGCTCGGCCTTACGAGATGGTGTGGGCTGACCGCAAGCCACCCCATATACCTTTGGTCAATTTCGACTCCCTTGAAGGCTGGCAGGTCGAATCGGCAGAAGGTGCCGTCGCAGACCTGATCGGTTCACAGAAGCAGCGAGTGTGGGAGTCGCCCGTTGCTCGGCTCGTCTATCGTGGCACGTCGAACAAGAGCACGGTTGTCCTGCGGCCCCACACGCCGGTCCCGATCCCCGGTGCAGCGTCGGCAGCAACGATCTGGGTTTACGGCAACAACTGGTCCTGGGCGCCCGACCCGAAGACGCCGCGAACCACGATCTCACTGCTCATCCTGGACAAGGACAACGCAGAACACAAGCTCGATCTAGCCCAGGTTCGTTGGAAGGAGTGGTGGCTGGTCCACAAAGTCCTGCCGCCAAGTCTGCTCGATGGGAAACCTCTTCGTTTCGCCGGCATACGAGTCATAGGCGGCTCCAACAAAGAGAATCGTGAACTCTTCTTCGAGGACCTCGTGTTCTTCAAAGAGAGTCTTGTCCCGCTTTCCTTTGAGCCGCGGCCGAAGCGTGGGATCGATCCATTCCCCGGCCAATCGCCCGGCGCCAATACCGGCCCTGGCCGATTACCCTTTCCCACCCGTGAGGAAACGATCTTGCCCGACAACCTGACGACAGACTTCAGCACAAAGCTGGAACAGGCGGGCGAAGGCTGGCGGTTCATCTACAAGGATGCAGACACACAGATCGAGTATCAGATTAAGCCGAGCGAAAGATTTTGGGAGCCCGTGGTCGTCAAGCTGAACGGAGGGACCGTTTGCAAGGCGATGACGGAGGCATGGCTGAAGTTCGCTGCCGACCCTATAGACGCTCGACTGATTCAGGTGCAATCGACAGGTAATGAGTTGAAAGCGTCGTGGCGAACGACCGTGAATGGCGCCGAGGTCGTGATCCGGTCCACTGTGCGCCTGTGGCAGAAAAGTTTGGTTGTCGATTGCATCTGCGCTGGCGGGCTGGCGACAGAACTTTCGTATGGGCGCATCGAGGGCGTCGAGAAGCCGGAATTACTGCTGTTGCCTTACATGAATTATGGGGGGCATCATCTGAACGTCTTGATGTCGAAGGGCAAGGTCCCGTACTTCGCCTCGGTCTGGATGGACTGGTATCGCTCGAATGCCTCTGCGCCTTATGCCGTGGACAAGATCGAGGCAGACAAGGTGCAGTTGAACGGCGGCGTGCGCTATATTCGGAAGACAGACGGCCTGTGCAACGATCTCTACGAGCGATTCTTCGTCACATTCTCGCCAATCTTCGAGGAGACGCTCCCGACAATCGCCAATCCTCCGGCGAAGCGCGGACGCGAGGCTGCCACGCGCCTGTGGCAGGAAAGCTGGGGTCCGGCCAACTACGAGCGCGAGCACGAGCGGTCGAAGAAGCTGCGTGCATACGGAATTGAGATGCTGACCCAATGTAACCATGAGATCACGTGGCGCGACGGCGGCGAAAGCTTTACGTTCCGCGATGCGGCCGCACCGGATAGAGGCGGCGATGAAGCTCTCAAGAAGTACGTAGCAGCCCAACGTTCGCTTGGCTGGCGGTCGGGACTCTACACGAATTACACCGACTTTGCGCCGGTGAACGCCTACTGGGATATCGACCGTGTGATGCGCCGACCCGACGGCAATCTGATGACCGCCTGGGCGCGGTGCTATTCGCCCAAGGCGCTCTTCGCCGTCGAGATGGATCGCAAACTCGCCCCGCTTGTTCAGAGCAAGTTCGGCACGAACGCCGCTTATACCGATGTCCACACTTCTGTCAGCCCGTGGGACCGAACGGACTTTGACGCCCGCGTGCCCGGCGCCGGGACCTTCGCTGCGACCTTCTATGCTTATGGCGAACTGCTCCTGCACGACCAGGATGTGTACGACGGCCACTGCTGGTCCGAGGGCAATCATCAGTGGCTCTATTCCGGTCTTTGTGTCGGCAACTACGGCTTGGCGTACGGCAGCCTGCGGCTCTGGGACTATCCGTACCTGCCTCACTTCGACCTGCTCAAGATGCACCCACTCTCCGTCGATATCGGCATGCCGTGGACGAGCCAATTCTTCAAAGGCAAGGAAGGCTGGCAGAAGCCGGAGAGCATCGTTGTGAGCATAGACCAATTCCTGGCATCAACGATTGCCTATGGTCACATCGGCTGGCTCGTTGAGGAAACCTACGGCATACGGCAGACCTGCCGGTCGTACTACATGCTCCAGCCGCTTCAATCGAGGTATGCGATGCTCAAGCCACAGGAGATCCGCTACGGCACAGACCACGGCCTCATCAGTTCCTCCCAGGCATTCTCGAGTGGTGACTGGCGTAAATCGAAGATCTTCGTTCACTACCCCAATGACCTACGTATCTGGATCAACGGCAACGCAGAAGAATCATGGCAGATCGAGCACCAGGGCACCGCGCACGACCTGCCGCCGTTCGGCTGGCTCGCCATCGGCAGAGACGACTTCTACGAGTGCTCAGAATCCCTCGATGGAAAGCGATACGATCGCGCCAGCTCGCCCGAGTGTATTTTTGTTGATGGCCGCGGCACATGGCGCAGCTTTGATGGCATCGCGACTTCCGGCAGTGCGGCCGTGCGACGCGTGAAGGAAGGTAAAGGCCTTTCGATCATCACAATTGAAGACGTGGGCCGGCTGGTGATCGCAAAACCCGGCGACACGTTTGCCTCGGACGATGTGCGAGCAACCATCGGAGCTGTCGCTCATTCCGAGGCAATCGCCGTGCGTGCTTTCGACCTGAGCGACAAAAACCTTGGCGAGGTCGCAATTCAACGAACCGAATCCGGATGGGAGCTCAAGCCACCCGCGTCTACAGTTCGACTGCACGTTGCCGCGAAGTAGCACCGAGTTGAAGGGTTCTGGCCTGTGTGGGAGGAGATCACTTCGTCGCTCCGCGCATCCTAAGAAAGCAACTCTTGCCGACTTGAGTGGATACCCGTGAACACAACTGCGAAAAGTGTAGATGAAAAGTGTATGTGGATATTTGAGGCGGGACGTGATGCACGTGTTTTCCTCTTTCACGATTTGACACTCCCAGTCTATAATGGTGTACCAGAGCAGTTTGCATTCTGAATCGTTTTTCACGGAGGTATAGCATGCATGTTGGAAGCAGAGTCTTGTTAAGAATAGCGTATTTTGCACTCGCAGCCTGCACGGCCAGCGCCCATCCCGTCTCCGAATCGCAGGAAGAAGAGGTGATTTGGCAGAAGAAGTTGGCTGGTCCTTCATGATGCTGAGAGTGCCCAATACAATCAGTTCCTATCTCCGTATCGGGACCTGCTCTTGGAAGTATGATTCCTGGAAAGGGTTGATCTACGATCCCGAGAAGGATTACGAGCCGAATGATTATCTGAAGGACTACGCACAACACTACAACACCGTCGAGATCGACCAGTGGTTCTGGAGTCTATTTCCCACCGGAGCCAAACTGCCCAACGCCGAGACGGTCAAGATATACTCCGAGAGTGTCCCTGATGGTTTTCTTTTCACCGTCAAAGCTCCAAATGCAATTACCCTAACTCATCATTATGCCAAGCAGTCTTCCCGGTATCAACATGTTGCCAACAGACCCAACGGGCATTTCCTCGACGTGGATCTACTCAAGAGATTTCTTGATATCCTCCAACCCATGGGAAAGAAGCTGGGACCGGTCATGTTCCAGTTCGAATATCTTAATCGCCAAAAGATGCCCTCCTTAAAAGCTTTCCTTGACCAACTCACTGAGTTCCTTGCTCATGCTCCAAAGGGCTTTGACTATGCTGTAGAAATAAGAAATCCCAACTATCTCAAGCAGGCTTATTTTGACTTCCTTGCATATGCGGGTATCAGTCCGGTTTTACTCGAAGGCTATTACATGCCTCCCATTTCCGAGGTAGTGGACAAGTTCGATGTACAGTCGCACAATACGTTGCTCATTCGACTCATGGGTCCGGATCGACAGGAGATAGAGAAGCTGACTGCAAGCGAGTGGGATAGGGTCGCTGCTCCCAAAGATGAATCTCTGAAGTCCATTACTCAAATTGTTGCCAAGCAGATCGAACAGAAAAGACAGGTGGTGGTGAATGTGAACAATCACTATGAAGGATGTGCGGTATTGACGATTGACAGATTGATAGATCTATTACAGTAGAGGATTGTCTTGTTCTTGATACGATGACAGTTAGTTCGGAAGCCTTTCATGTACGAACTGCTTACAGCCTATTTTATTTTTGAATACAAAGGAGAGCCGCAATGAAGAAATCATTTGGTGCTAAAACACTGATATTTCCCGCACCGGTTTGGTGTGTTGGTTCGTATGACGTGAATGGTAATCCTAATGTGATGACAATTGCCTGGGGAGGTATCTGCTGTTCTAAACCGCCCTGTGTGACTATTTCTCTTCGCAAGGCCACCTATACCTATGGCAATATAATGGAAAGACAGGCTTACACCCTCAGCGTACCGTCAGAGAAACATGTTAAAGAAGCTGACTATTTCGGGATTGCCTCTGGTCGAAACGTAGATAAGTTCAAGGAAACAGGCCTTACGCCAGTGAAATCAGAGCTTGTCGATGCACCTTATGTGGGAGAGTTTCCGATGATTTTGGAATGCAAGTTGATCCATTGTCACGAGATAGGTCTGCATACGCATTTCATAGGCGAGATATTGGATGTGAAAGTGGAGGAGAGTATGTTGACTGATGAGGGTAAGGCGGATGTCGGAAAAATTCGCCCTATTGTCTTTAGCCCTGAAGTCAGACAGTACCACGGCATCGGTGAATTTATCGGAGAGGCATTTCAGATTGGGAAGAAAAGTTAAGGTTAGCCGATAGGACAAAGGTATCCCTCAAGAGGAATAAGAGGCGTGTGACATGAAAGGCACAAGATCAAGCCAGGCAAATATGATAGGGCGATTGGGCTTCTTCATAGGAGATTGGAACTTAGAATACAGAGTACCCAAGAGCAGGTTCAGCGAGGCGGCGACAGGCACGGGAACAGGGACATTCAGACGAGCCCTTAACGACAAATATGTGTACTTTGATTACTCATGTTCTCTGACTACGAGTGATATAGTATCATATGAGGTACAAATCTAATAAAGGCTAACTCGACATGAGAAAGGGCAAAGGAGGAATGGCATGGACGTAATCAAGGATTGGCTGATCAGACTGGGGTTGGGAGAAGAAACGGCAGTCTTCGGCGTGAGGATGCTGGCCATTGTCGCAATGCTCGGTTTGGCTTGCATAGCCTACATAATTGCCAAACGGTTCTTGCTGCGATTAGTCAAGAAACTTGTGGAACGAAGCAAAACGATTTGGGACGATATCCTGCTCAAGCGAAAAGTCTTTAATCGGTTCTCCTATTTTGCACCTGCGCTGGTAATTTACATTATGGCGCCATTTGTCTTATCGGGATCCACTGCTGCCATAAACACATTACAACTCGCCGCAAAAATCTACATGGTGATTGTCGGCTTGCTCGTATTTGATTCCTTCCTCAATTCGGTTGTCGATATCTATCGCACCTTTGAATTCTCTCATAGAAAACCCATTCGCGGCTTTGTGCAGGGAGCTAAGATCATTCTGTTTATCCTTGCCGGCATCGTCATTCTTGGGATGATTACGGGAAATTCCCCGACTATCGTACTCGGCGGTTTTGGCGCAATGATGGCAGTCATTATGTTGATCTTCAAAGACTCAATCTTGGGCTTTGTTGCCGGGATTCAGCTATCAACAAATAAGATGATTCACATTGGCGACTGGATCGAAATGCCCAAGTACGGTGCTGATGGTAGTGTCATCGATGTAGCCTTAACTACGGTAAAGGTGCAAAACTGGGACAAAACCATTGCCACTGTTCCAACCTATGCTCTGATCTCTGATTCTTTCAAGAACTGGCGCGGCATGTCCGAATCTGGAGGTCGGCGCATCAAGCGAGCCATTTACATTGATATGAGCAGTGTAAGGTTCTGTACTGAGGAGATGCTTCAGAAGTTTAAGAAGATTAAGTACATCAGCGAGTACATCGAAAGGAAGATGGAAGAAGTCAAAGGACATAACCTCGCTGCAGGGGTGGATGAGTCCGAACTTGTTAATGGCCGGCACCTGACTAATATCGGCACCTTCCGAGCCTATGTGGCTGCTTACCTTCGAAACCACCCGAAGATTCACCAGGAGATGACCTTCCTAGTGCGGCATTTGGAACCAACGCCCAATGGCCTGCCTATCCAAATCTATGTGTTCAGCAATGATCAGGCCTGGGCCAATTATGAAGCAATCCAGGCGGATATCTTCGACCATATCCTGGCTGTTATCCCTAAGTTTGGACTTCGAATTTTCCAGAATCCAACAGGAGCGGATCTTCAAAGTTTGGCTCATCCGGTTAATGCGTAGGTTGAGTTGTATAGACTGGAGTTTCTCAGTTTGAGATATTCCTGAGGTGTATTTATTCCCGGGGTATAAATGTTTGATGAACATAGAGTTATCGCCTGTTCGGTCAAAAGTAATTGCTGTTTTAAGTCAGATTTCGTAACGTGTATAGACTATGAAAGAGAAATTATGGCTTACACTGATCACATGTTTGGCTTGTTGCATCGACAAAGAGCTTTATAAGGCTATTGATTATCTTCGCGAACAAGTCCGGGTGCTTGTGGACCAGCAGAAAAAGCAAAATAAACGTATACTGCTAACCAATAGCCAGCGAATACGGGTTGCCGCCAAGGCCAAGCGGCTCAGTCGGAAAATGCTGGAGCGGTGCGCAGAACTGTTTACGGTAGACACCGTCATGCGTTGGTATCAAAAACTGATAGCTGAAAAATATGATGGATCCCAGAACCGAGTGTACGCTGGTCGACCTCCCATCACAGAGGATGGTTGTGAACCTCGTCATTCGATTCAAACAAGAGAACCCCCGCTGGGGTTACAGAAAGATCCGGGACCAAGTTGTATATCTGGGCTACGCTATCAGCAAATCCAGCGTCAAGAACATCTTGATCGAAAACGGTTATGATCCTGAACCAGATTTAACTGTCAGATCAACCTGGCACGAGTTTATCAAGAGCCATTGGGCAGTATTGACTGCCTGTGACTTCTTTACGATTGAGCTTCTGATAGGGCGTAAACTGGTTCGTTGTACGGTCTTCTTTGTGATGGAGCTTGCTACGCGTAAGGTGTTCTTTGCCCCAGTCAAGCCACAACCCGATGGGCCGTATATGCGTCATATAGCGAAGACTCTCACCGATAGTGAAGATGGCTTTCTGCGAGGAAAACGCTATCTAATCCATGATCGTGATCCGTTGTATCGAACAGCAAGATTCCATGAGATACTGAAAAGTTCAGGCATAGAGCCAGTGAAACTTCCTGCCCGCAGTCCTGACTTGAATTGCTATGCAGAACGCTATGTCAAATCCGTAAAATCAGAATGTCTGGATCATTTGATTTTGTCCTCGGTAGGGCAGCTTGAATATGTTCTTGGGCAATACAGTGAGTATTATCACCATGAGCGGATTCATCAATCGTTAAATCGAATAATTGAGCCTAAACATCAGATTGATGATGCGGCAGAGATTGTTTGCATTGAGCGCTTGGGTGGATTGCTGAAGTCGTACCATAGATTAGCTGCGTGAGTAGGGGAGACCGACACCGACAATCGAACATGTAGTGGAAGTTGTGCGCTATTTTCTGGTATATGGTTATCTTTGGGCTGTCGTTACCGAAAATGTCATCCGGGCAGAGAAATGTCAAGGATTGCTGCGATGTGAACGCATCAACGAGGCGAGATGAAGCTGATTTCACCCCTCGACGCGGGTTCAGGTCGTTGCTCTTCTGTGGATGGCAGACTTATTGCGCGAAGAGGCGAGGATCTGACTGCTCGAGAGGGGCGTGAGATTGTCTCGGCGTCAAGCGACCCTCCTGTAGTGATGATGCAGCCCGCCGACTTGAGGGATTGAGACGACCTTCCCCTGTGAAGGCAACTGCGTTACCCGAGGTCCTGGTGAATTTTGATAGAACGACAGATGCGTCCGGGAGTTGTTGTAGTACTCAACGTACCTCGAAACGACCTGATGCAGGTGCCTCTCGCTGAAGATGATGAAGTAATCCAGGCATTCTCTCCGGACCGAGCCAATCACTCTTTCGGCAAAGGGATTCTGCCATGGAGACCGTGGCGCAATGAGAACCTCTTTGATGCCCATGTTCTCAACTCGTTGCTCAAAGAATGTGCCATAGATGCCGTCACGATCACGAATTAAATACTTCGGCAGAGTGCTATATGGGAAGGCTTCAGTAATTTGCTGTGCTGCCCAGCGAGCAGTAGGATGCATAGTGACATTGAAATGGACAATTTGCCGTCTATGATGTCGAAGAACAACGAAACAGTACAGTATTTGGAACCTGACTGTCGGCACTGTGAAGAAATCAACGGCAGCGATCTGTTTGACATGGTTCTTCAGAAAGGATCGCCACGTTTGGGAAGGAGGCTTCTTGCGCTTAATCATATATTTTGCCACAGTGGAGTCTGCCGTCTCGTGCCCAAGCAGTTTCAATTCTGATTGAATTCTCGGTGCTCCCCAAGTTGGATTCTCTCGGGACATCTGTCGAATTAGATCTCGGATTTCCCTGTTGATCTTCGGGCGCCCTGCCTTGCCAGCTCGTGATTTCCAGCGCCAATAGAGCTTGAAGCCTTGGCGATGCCATTTGATCACAGTCTCTGGTCTAACGACAATCAAAGCGGATTTCCACTGAGGCCATATCTGCGAGAGCCAAGCCCAAAACAGTCTGTCCTTGCGTTCGAGCTTAGGACGCTTGATCGTTCGTCGCTGGACAGCAAGTTGCTGGCGAAGAGCCAGGTTCTCGATGATTAAGTTGCTTCGGCTGACAAAGAAGCCACGTAATATGAAGAATAGTGCTTTGCGGATGCTCATATTGGCCAACTTTTCCTGATTATGGTATTATTTCTGGTGGCAAAACAAGAGTTAACAAGAGTTGGCGATTGTACGTAAGTCCTTACAAATCAACAAGGACGGAATTTTCGGCAGGGACAACGTCTCGTGAGTTCTACTGAAGAGCCGGATGAGGGAAATCTTAGTGTCCGGTTCTGAGGGACGTTGAAGTTCTTTCACATGGCAGAATATCGTGACACTCTTCAATCGAAAGAGAAGAGACACTGGAAAAACAAAGCATGCCTAAATGAAAGAGCCATATTACGTCTACTCGACCACGATGTCCCCTGGTCTTGGTGGTTTTTTTCGGCTCGTGAAGAAGGTGACTTTTCGGAGAATTCTGACATCTTACAGATGGCGATAGTGGAGCCATTTGGGGCCACTTGTTCGCGGCTCGGTGTGCTTCTCTCGTTGGCTAGTAGAATTTGTCCTGCAAGTTTCACAAATGGAACGTGTGATAAGAGAACGCTCTCTCTGGAAGTTCACATTCTGTGAGTGCCATTGTTCTTATGACTCATGGCAGACAAAACTGTTTTGGCTTGACAACATCGCATAAATTACGAATGGACAGCAGGCGTCTCAGGTTACATAATTAGCGAGACTTGGATTCTTGTGCAGAACCGTACAATCATAGTTATGCACATTATGACTGAAAGGACATGAGATGGGCAGAAACGGAACGAATACGTTGAAACGAAGAGATTCGTGTGGCTTTACAATCCAGCGCGTGACATTCTTGTTAGCAAGACTCTCTTTATTGACTGTTATCTTCTTGGTGGGTTTCAGCGGAAAAGGTCAGTCTGGGCAGAAGCTGAAAGTTGCCACATGCCAATTTCCCGTGTCCGGGAATATTGGGAGCAATGCAGATTATGTTAAGCGATTCATCAAAGAGGCAGCTCTGAAGAAAGCTGATATCGTTCATTTTTCAGAAGCAGCCCTTTGTGGATATCCGCCTAAAGATGTACCATCATTTCAGAGTCTCAACTGGGATGATCTGAGAGCCGAAACACGTAATATTATGGCATTGGCCAAGAAACATAATATTTGGGTCGTCTTGGGGTCAGCTCATTACATCAGCGACGATGAAAAGCCCCTTAACTGTCTCTACATAGTATCAGATGAAGGAAAGATTGTCGATCGTTATGACAAGTCAATGTTAACAGGGGGCGATTTAAGATTCTACACCCCTGGCAGTCACACGGTGGTCCTTGAACTGAAGGGATTCAAATTGGGTTTCTTGATATGTTATGATTCTTGTTTTCCTGAGATGTATAACGTGTATAGACATAAAGATGTTAAGATAATGTTCCATTCCTTCTATAATGCACACCACAAGAGCAAGACAATACTAGATGAAATCATACCGGCTGAAATTAGAGTGAGAGCCTCAGATAATTTGATGTGGGTAATTGCCAGCAATTCATCTGGCCATTATTCATCATGGCCAACGTGCATTGCCAGACCAGATGGATCATTGGAATCGCTCGAAAGAGGAGTTCCTGGAATTCTGTATCGGGAATTTCCGGATGATGATCGCACAAGTAGTTTCCCAAGTTGGACTCACAATAATAAGATTATGAGATTGCCTGAGAATGAAACGTATCATAACGGAATACCGTCTGAACACCCACGAGCGCTCAACACTCGATCATCACCGTAGTTGGCCAAGGGGCTGACAAAGAGTCCCATTTAGAGGTCGTCAGCACACGTCTCTTTACCTTCTGGGTGGCTAGTGTGACTGGTCCGAGGCAAATTGGCAATAAGCGTTGGTTTGCGATGCTTGCTACACAGATTTGGTTCGCCAAAAGCTGTTGCATAATCCGGACCGAATACCTACGATAGGTAATATGGAGAGCGTGGATTTTATGATCAACGTTTTGCATGTAGGAAAGGACTCATGAATAAGCTGAGAGTGGGTACTGTCGGCTTGAAGTTCGCCGCGACGTTACACACCGAATGCTAAGAGTGACGAGCTATGTAATTCAGGTGGACAGAATCTAACGGCGCCGGCAAGTAGTGAAATCCGAACAATATTCTGATATGATACCCGTCCAGGGATCTCGCCGGGCAAACCGCCACCGTTGACCCCGAAGCTCTTGCGTTTAGTCTGGCGCGGGCTCTCTGGAACTGACCGTTACCGTCAGGCGAAATCTAATCGGGAACGGATTCTGCCCATTGGGTCGGATGAAAGTGAAGAAGCTCTTTGGCTTGTACGCCTTGTCCCACAACCAGGGCATGGGCGGGTCAGGATCGTATCCGGGCCCGTGCCAGTCCGTAGTCACCGGCACCGTTGCGTAATAGAGGCCCGGCCCCGTAACATCGATCGGCTTATTCGCCCGGTGCTGAATTGTAGGATCTTCGCTTCTTGGGCGATTGGTCCAGCCGAACCCAAAGAAGACCGGCTTGTCCACCGGCGTCATCTCCAAGATGTTCCAGCGAACATGGTATGTGCCCTCGGCGAAATTGATCGGCTCCAGCCAGTTGACGGGGACCCCAGGCTCGAGTTCCACGCCCAGGTGGAAGTCCCAGTCTTCATACAGACGCTTGTCGCCCGGGTGGGTAATCTCCCCATCGAACAGCACGAACTTGCTCTTAGGCCCGCTGAAGGCGCGGGCGTCATTTCGCCACACATGCAGGTCCTGCGGTTTGTCCCAGGCAATTGACACAAGGTCGTAGTCTCCATCTCCGTCCAGGTCGGCCGCTCTGGTGCCTAAATGGCTTTCGATCCCCGTAGAGACTGTATGCTCGACGAACTTGCCGGTTCCGTCATTCTCCCAGACAGCTACTTTCTTTGGCCCGCGGTGCTCGCCGGGCACAATGTCGATGTCGCCATCGCGGTCCAGATCAAGCACGTCCATGCTGTTGGTTGTGTTCTGGTGCACCACAGTGTGCAGATTCCATTTCGGATCATCATTGGCGTCTGTTTGTTCCCACCAGTACACACCGTTGGCCTTGCCGTTGGCTGCCGAAACTACAATATCGGTCCTC